>Ga0031655_10002452_pt1 | contig 10705 bp, 12 predicted proteins | sample FrelakmetHBP12HB_FD_55187 | JGI IMG/M metagenome (GOLD analysis project Ga0031655, IMG submission 55187) | Freshwater lake sediment microbial communities from the University of Notre Dame, USA, for methane emissions studies -HBP12 HB | ecosystem: Environmental > Aquatic > Freshwater > Lake >... | reverse complement strand
GTGAAAACAAAACCGAAGTGAACTTTTTTCCTCCAGGGGAAAATCTCTCAAAAAGCTGGTTTCAGTGTTGATATAGATTCTCGTGACCGGTCCCTTTTTTTAAACTAGACTGTGACAATGAACATGCAATTCATGTTTTAATTTTTGATGGAAAGAAATGAACTTCTATCGACTGTTATATTTTCTAAAAATAATTATCCCAAAAAAAATAAAAAGGGAGTCATAAAAAATAGTTTTTATATTATATTTATCATTTTTTGTGGTATATACAAAGGTGATATGTTTAAGTACATGATTTATTTAATTTTGATTGTGTTTGACGGCTGTACAACTGGAGAGTTTTTGTACAAAACTATTGGATTCCTTAATGGTTAGGTATAATTTTACGGTTTCGTCTAAAATGATTATGGATGCCCAAAACGGTCCTATGATTACTGCGATCACTACTAAAGTTATAATAATGCATGCTATTGTAGAACATGTTACGTTCGTTTTAAATTTCCATGTTGTTGTTCCGTGAGCAGGAAGTGTACTTGTTGGAACCGCTAGGATGTCTTCTGCATTTTGGGGTTCCATTTTTTTAAAAACTCTAGTACTTTGATTGCAGCAGAGATAGTCACTGGATAAATCTTCAGGGTGGCTGATTCACACTATGCAGAGTAATTTCAAACAAATTTGTAGGTAGTTTTTTTTCTCACTCGAATGATGATGATGATGATGATGATTTTTGTTGATTAATTGAGAGAAGAGGATGTAGGGTTCTTGCGGGTTGTCAACGACCTAACAGGATCACGGGGTCCGGGTTTGTTGGAGAGCAGACGGGACAAAGGTGTATCTGTTCTTTTACATCCATTCCATTCTGAAAAAAATAGGAAGAGCGATTATAGTTTAATCATGTATGAGTTTATGGTTTTTTTGAACATGCTTGTAAAGGTTGGTTCTCCANCGTGTATGGTATTCGCAGTACAGGCATTGGTAATTGATTTTGTTGTGTTTTTCTTTGAAATGNAAACTGAGAGTGTTATGGTCAGGAGCTGTATAGTCGTTGCATTGGGTGCAAGATAGTTTTTTTTCTTGATGGATTGTTATTATGTGGCGTCGAAGGTCTCGTTTAAAAACAGCTGTGAAATCGCATTCAGAGCATGCATACCCATGAACGGAAATCAGGTGGTTGTAAAGGTTGATTGAACACTTGTTAGTTCGGTAGTTACATTTGTTGCAGCATAAGTCGGACGCCATAATTTTTATATAAAGGTATATTTTTTTGAGTCTGAAAAAAAGGGGAAAAAAATAAATGGACAAAACTCAATGATAGTGGGGGGAGGGAATTAGGTGCGCGAAGAAGAGATCTATTTTTTTGAAATATGAAAACAATCAGCATGTTGTTAGACTTTCTTCATCTTCATCTTCATCTTCATCTTCATCTTCATCTTCATCGGCAAAAGTAACAGCTCGGTATTTTCCTTCGGAAAAGATAAAAAGATGAATATGAGTTAGGAAAGTTGGATAGGTAATGTTTGTTGTAAAAAAAATTTTTGTAGTATTATTTTTACTTTGATATTTGAGGGTGACCACATCGGCAATGGGTATAAATCGCAAGAAACAGAGAAAGCTATTTTTGGGCAGCACTGTGAAAACATTTGTAATTAATGGAATTATAAGTCTGTTGTCTTTATTTTGATGGGGAAAAATGTACTTATTCACTATTTTGGGCGATGAAAAAAGTGCAGAGTAAATTTCTATTTTTAAAACATGCGCATTGGGAAATTGAATTGTTAATCCTGTGTCGATTAAGTTTATTTCATGCGGTAAAAGAGCTGTTTCTGTTGGGTTGAGACATTCATATCCAATGACGGGTAGTTGGTTGAGCACAGTAGTTCGGGGGATGGGTGGTGATCCCATGTTGTCGGCGGGGATAAAATATTGCATTATTTGTCTGGAAAAAAAATGTTCACCTAACATTTGTACGCTGGTTTTCCAGAGAGCACTATTTGGCAACACACTGTAAGGTGAAAAGGCGCTACGGTAATTGTTTTTGTAGTATGATTAAAAAGTGTGACACGCGGCCAAGTGTCATTGGTTGGTACAATATTAATATTATGCGAAAGATTATATCTGTGTAAGACAGGATCACACGTAANCACACAGACAGCCGGGAGAGAGGTAAGGAATAAAATCGGNAAGTCAATTGTCTGAGCAGAGTTGCCCAAAATTGTGATAGGTTTGTCATAGGCCAATTGATATTGATGGTGAGAGCGTTTGAACATGTCGAGGGTGGTAGAAAAACTTAGTGTTCTTATTTGAATCTCCCGTTGAAACTCTTCGTGTCCGCATACATCCCAATTTCCGGATGGTTTTGGTCGTATGCTTAGAGGAGGTATTGAAATTTGGTTCATGTTTAAGAGTTTTTCGTTCTGAAAACACGGTTAGTCATACACATTAACATTGGCATCATACTCGTCCAAAAAGTGCTGGGTGAGGACACTTTTAACAAACATTTTAGCTTGAAATGTTATCAGTTGAACGTACACTCGTTCATCCGCGTCCGCTAGTCTACTTTTCCATATATCCAATATCCAGTGGTGGGGTAAGTATGCGTCAGAAAACAATGTAAATATTTTAGATTTCCAGTGTTGTTGACCCGGTAAATTTCTAAGTCGACCATATCCTTCAATAGTAAGTATTTGAGGATTGAAATAGCACTGTTCAATAGTAAACAGACGGCGCTCTATGGATCTGATGAGCAACTTATGTTGAATGTTTTCAATCATTTCTGCCGGGATGTGTTCATGCTCTTCTTCGTTTATGTCGGAGGCAGACTCGCTTCTTACCGGCATGTTTTTTTGGGGGGTCCAAAAAGAATATTCTGAAAGAAAATTTAATTTTTTTTTTATTCCAGATATACAATCTCGTCGTATTCTGTTCTCAAATATTTTCTCAAAGTGAAAAGGACTTTGTTTTTGACATGATTATTGATAAGGTACATTCGCACGCGGCGAGGCTCATCATTCGTTGAATGGGNAGAATTGGGTTCGTTTNCTTTTTCGTCATTTANGGNTTTTTCATTTTCATCATCATCATTATCATTATCATCATCTTCGTAATTTTCGTCATCGGGAAGAATGTCAAGGATCCAAAAAAATGGAATTTTCGCTTCAAAAAAAAGATGATTCAGTCTTTCTTCCCAATTCTGGCCGGTGTTCGATCTAAGATGGTGAACGCCTTCGATATAAATAATGCTGGGGCCCGTTACAAGCTGCTCTAGTGTAGTTAGATCGTTTTGAATCATGTCGATATGGAATTCAAAGTCCTGTCGAGTCCACAGCGGGGCGGGAGGGGCAGGCGGCGCTGGAGGGGAAGGGGGTGTTGGAGGTGGAGTAATTTCATCCACAATCGGGTTTTCCAAGTGTTGATACACGTTGTCGGCAGGAACCATTTTTTTTGTCAAGACCTAGTTCTATCTGTAAAAAAAGCATCAGGAGATCAAGGCCATTGTTTCGAGATCCATGGATGACGACCGATTTGATGCAAAGTAATTCGGTCGAATTTCGCTAGCATCCAGTTTAACAATGCTATTATATCCAGAGACAAGACTTGTTTATGAGGGGGTATGGTTAGAGGGGTGTCGGTTACATCATGGGGGGTTTTAAAAGGTTTTGTATTAAATATCAGTTCATACAGAATCAAGCCCAGAACCCAAACATAAAGACCATCGGCGGTGTATATGTTTGATTCGATATATTCTGGCGGAGCGACTTTATGATGTAATGGTGATGTAAATANATCAGCATCAAATTGGGTGGCGGAATTAAAATTGACNATTTTNATTTGGTTTGTTCTAACATCGATAAGTANGTTGTTAACCGTAAGTTTTTTATGCAAAATGCCTTTTTGAAAACAGCTATGGACGGTATTAAACAATTGCCGAAAGAGCAGGTGGGCTATTGTTTCAGAAACAGCTCCGTTTGTAGATAAAAAAAATGCAAGGTTCATTTGACCAAAATATTCCATGACAAGGAGATGAGTATCACATTTTATGGCATAGTGATCGAGATAGGTTACCACACCCGGAACGGCACGCAATTTCTTCAGGATGAAAGCNTCTTTAAATGGNCAAGGTTCCGTGTTATAGACCGCTTTAATAATAACTTTTTTGCGAGTGTTCTTGTCGTATCCACAAGCCTGGGCATTAAATTTTCCACGGTGAAGCGTTCGTTTTAAGATATATTTTTGGGTGAACCGTTGGACTTCCGGCAAATGAGTGTTGTCTTGAATGCTGTCCAAAGCGCGAGAGGCCATTATTGATTTGTGTAACTCTGAAAAATACAAATAGTTTTTTACAATTATGAGAATTTCAATGGGAGGCTACCGGTGGCAGAAACAAAATAACGTTTATTTGGTACATAGTTGGAAAAAATATTTTTGCACATGTGGGTTTTAAAAATGAGGAAATCGGGGGATTTAAAAAATTGATTGTAAGCCAGGAAAGGGGTCTTTCGGGGATCAATGCCGTGTGTGTGGTATTCTTTTTGAAAAGAGCTATTAAGNCCTTTCATGTGAGTCAAATAAATATCACTAGTTTTGTTGTACAGTCTATAGCATTTTTCGGCCAGATATTCTCCGCATTCATAGAATCCTTCTTCGACCCATATGCCTGACATTTTGTTTCCGGTCTCAAAGTGCTTATCGAATTGTCTTTTGAAAAAGTATTTTAAGCCCGGACTCACGTTTTCCTCAAGAGCTTTATGCTTTACCAAAAAATGAGCACTGTCAGTATCCATATACAGAAGTTGGGCTAGTTTTGGATTTAAAAATTTGAGAAGGAAATAAAGCCTTTTCAAAAGTATAACTTTGCTATTGAATAGAATGTAGCATCCGACATGGCCTAACAGGGTGGGAAACGATTCCTCGTGTTTTTTTGTTTTTTCGATTAGGAAAACGTTTTTTTCCAACTGTAAACACGATCGAATGGACCCATTAGTTGACGATGGTTTTGTGCGTCTGTTTTCAAACTGTTTGAATTTCTGGGATGAAATATTACAAAGAGTGTAGCCGTAACAAGAGTTCAGCATTAATTTAATGAGTTCCGCTTTTACTTCATAGTTTTGTCGAGTTTCAGGATTTTTTTCCTGTTTAATAAGGTTTTTGAGTTCTTTTCTAAGCATGAGTTTGTTTTCAATACTTGACCTCAGGTAGTCATCCAGTTGGAAAAACAGGGCATGATAAATATCCGGAGTTTCTTCAAAGCCGAACGTGTTATGCAAGAAATTGAAATATTCCGTGCTCATTACCATAAAAGACTTGTTTTCATGTACACTCAGAACCCGGGTGGCTGTTTCAAAACGAGTGACTTGTTCCTGGGTGTACGGGGACAGATTTTTAATTCCGTATTCAATTTTTTGAATAATAAATCCAAATATGGGGTTTTGGTTTGTTTTTTTGATTTTTAAATTTTTTACCACAACTAAACCGGTTAGTTTTTTGTTAAAAATATTTCTCAAAAATGACTGGTAAGTATAGGATTTGTTATATGACATAAGGTACTTGGTATTGTGTGGCAAATGGTGATCCGGGAAGTCGCAGTCGGAAATCTCCACGTATTCAATGGTTGTGTTCCGGTGCAAATGGTTTTTAAAATGATTTCTATAATGGTTACATAGTTGTTTGATTTCATGGGTCACAAGTTGAGTTTTTTTCGATGATTCAGATTCTTTTTCATTATTCGGGACTGGGCAGTTTGAAGCATGCCCATGGAAAAAGAGCGATTGGTATTGGATTAACTTTATATGAATAGTTTCAGACGTGAGTTCTTTGTAGGATAAAAATCCGTCAATAGGAAAAGTGCTGAAAGTGAGTTGACCCAAGGCGGTAAATGCCGATTGAAATCTTAAAATGCGTATGTTTGGATCAGTCTGAAAAGGATGGAGATAATGAGCCAGGGCGGAAAATTCCGTTTGGAACCGTGGAGGCAAATTGAGTAGTTGGAACCGGTCAGTTTGATGATTCCCGGCCTGATTGACGTTGGTACAGTATTTGTTCAATTTAAGGGACCTAACAAAAGGGTCCGTGAAAAAAAGTTTGTCATGGTCGTCCAAAGTGAATCTCGAATAAAACAAAGGGGTGCCTACTGGTATCTTTTTGACAGCGGCACTGGGATAAAGAGATCGAATGTCAAGGGTTGTGATTCCACTAGGCTTTTCATTAAATTGCTTTTCCCATTTTCCGCAATGTAAGAAATTAGGCCACGAGACGGTATTCAGTTTTGGTTTCTTCAAGTAGTTGAAATGTTCATTGATTGTTACAGATTCGTTCATTTTTCCGTGCACAAAACTGGTGCAGAGTCCTCCAGTAACAGCGGATTTAATCATGTAATTGTAAACGGAATTATTTATGACTCTGGGAGCCAATTGTTTTTCTATTTGTTTCGAAGGTTCGATGATAAAAAATTGCTGATATGATAAACTAGATTGAGAATAGTTTCTTCGCAAAAAAATGTTAACGGACGGCTCTTGTTCAAGGAATGACTTGAACAAAGTTAGCAGTATTGAATGTAGCAGAGCACAGTCTTGAATTAGATAGTATGTGCCAAAATCGTAAAGGTTTTCAAATTTTTTTTCTTTAAAAATAGATTCCGCTTCTATGCGGGATTCTAGGGAAGGTGTTTTGCCAAAAAAGCTATCTTTCCAAAATAGGTCATTGCTGGGTTGCATCGAGGAGATATTTTTAATTTTTCGTATGGACGTAGCTTGATTGTATGGGAAAACAAGTTTGGATACAGGCAGGTTAAAGAGTTTACCTATCCGGTCCAAAGTCATATTAGCAGCAACTAGATTTCTTATGTCCTTGATATACAATTTCATTGTCCATTTGTTGTTGTTAATTTTTCGTTTTGTTTTTTCTTTTTTTTCTCTTTTAGGATCCTTTCGAGATGGTTGTGGACGTTTTTCTTTTTTGTTTCGATTTTTTTCTTCTTTTTCTTCTTCTTCTTCTTCTTCTTCTGCTTTTCGACAGTTAAAATTGGTTCTGTTTACGCAAAGTATTGAAGAAATTGAGGCTCCTTTTTTGAATAGGAAAATTTTTTCCTTTAACCGGCTTTGAATTAAAATTAGACTGTTGCACAACAGGTAGTTATCGTAGTTGGACCCATTGAAAGAGGTAAGCGCACATTCGAATATAATCTCTTGCAAGCGCTGATGTATCATAAAAAATATTCCTCTCCTCTGGGTCAAGACGGCGGATGTATCGAGGGTTTTCAATAAGGTGTGAAGAAAAGTGTATTTTATTAAAGAGGCGAGAATGTTCCGCTGGTAAATAGAGGCGAGGAAATTTGAAATCATTTGGGTGGTATTGGTTTGGTTGGGTTCCGTGGATTGGTTTGTTTTTTGGTTTTTAAAAATGTGGAATGTTTTGACATGTTTCTCTGAAGGTGTATGTGTGCTAAGCAGTGTTATGAGGTCTCGGTTTATATTTTGTTTGGACCAATCATTTAGTCGGTCGATCGCGCTTCGGAACCTTGGCCAATGTATTGTAATAGGGCGGTCGCGGCGGCGGTCTGGTTCATTAGGAGTCACATAGCGTTTCAGTGTAAGAAACAGAGGGGGTGGCAGATAGGTACCGAAAATATCTAGCAGTTCTTGAACAGGTAACGCGTCATAAAGTCCTATAATGTATAGCTGTTGAATTCCGGTGTTTATTTTTTTGTGCTGAGTATGTTGAAACCTATTTTCAAATTCAATATCGGAGTACAGTTCGTTGCAGGATTTGTTGAGGGCTTCTGTGTCATAGCTAGAAAAAGAAAAAATGGGTGAGGTATAAACAAATTTTTTGTGTGGGGAAATGTGATCATGAGTAGTTAGGTCATTGTGGGAACTTACCTTAAAAAGGAGATTTCGCTGCATATTTTCAATTTTGCTTTAAGCTCTTCGCTTAAAAGCCCGCATGCTTCTGTAAGAGAAAAAACAAACATGATCCATCCTTTAAAAAAAGGTACAGGGAGGGGGAATAAAAAGCGCACCTAGGTTCTCCTGGAGGAAATTTTTCTGGTTGGCTCTAAGAGCTGAAAAAAGAAAGATTTTTAATGAACAGTTATATAAGTTTTCGCTTTTGCGTATGACGGTATAAATATTTGAGACTCGCCTAACGGTTTGAAGGTGTTTTTGTTGGGCGCATAATATCTTATGGTATCTGGATGCTCACAGATACAATGGTCTTGGTTCAGCATTGTTTTGTTAGAGTCGGATGGGGTTTTTTTGAAATTATATTTTCCTTCGGTTATGTGTGTGTTGGAGTACACATTTTTCGGATTAAACTCAATATTTTTGGATGTTAATGCTAATTGATGAACATCAAAAGTTGAGTCATGAAGGTGGGGTGTTAAAAAAAGGTGTAAGCCATCACATTTATTTTCGGAACTGCTCGGTGGTAAGTGCCCTACAACACTTCTAGTGATGATGTTGGTGTGATTCATTCTTACAAATGAACTAGTGGAATAAAGGGTGATTGAAAATGATTTTGACGCTATCGGTTTATTTTGTAGAATAGCGTTGATGTCGTGCAGAGTTACGGGTTCTGATTCGTAATGAAAATCAAAGTTTGCCCGTTGGTTTATAAGGATTGGTCTGCACGACGTTGAGGACACGGCGAAGTATTCTGTTTTTATTTCTAAAATGTTAATTTGAAAAAAATTCTCGCCAGATTCCTTATTAAATCGGGCGTATGTATTTTGAAATTTGTAATAGGGGAGAAAACACGAGCGTGTATGTTGGCATTGAAAAGTTGTATTATAGCGGGCTGTGTTAAATTTAAATCCGATAAGATTAATGGAAAGACCCAGGGTCCACGTTAAGTATTTGAGCATGTCAGGTACTTTCACCGTCGGATTCCATTGTCTTGGGGTCAATTTTACGAGTTCTATCAGGGCTTGATAGTCTTGAAGGTGAGGAGGACAAGCTTGTCGGTGGTTGGACCAGATATGTTGCAGCAGCAGATCTAAATTTAAAAAAAGAAAAAAAACTTACGCAAAATGAAATTTTAATTTCAAAAAAAAAGTTTTTTTTACCTATGAAGGGGATTTCAAAATGGGGCTGGTAGTCTGGATGAGGTTGCAGTTGGACACCCCATTGGTTGATGAAACGGGGAATATTCTCAATGCAAATGCTCATTTTTTTAAGCGGCTAGAGCACTGAATAAGGTTCTGTAAAAAAATCACAGTAGCTCCTCATCATCATCATCGTTGATGGCCGTAACAGGAGAGTACTTCTCATCTAATCCTGAGGTGGGTGGGTGGGGGGGAGGGAGTGAAATGAGAGAGTTGTATAATAATATATAAAATGTAATATGAGGTGTTTTTTATTATAAAAAAAAGGTGATGCCCATACCATAGTACATCATTTTTTTTGGTGTCGCGCCTGACGGTAATTCTGCAATATCGGAAAAAAATATCATTTTTCATTGTGTTTATGACAATTATCTAAATCATGGGGTGGGGAGGTTACCTGGTAAAAACATCCGGATCGGTATAGCTTGAAGATGGCATAGGTGCTCTCCAATTTTTATATGTAACGGGTTTTTGGAAATAAGGGTGAGCGATAATTCATTGCTGGATGGTAACCAAAACTGTGTGATCATTGTTACGTTTTTTCGATGATGAGGGTTGTATATTTTGACAATGTGATTCTTTGGCAAACCTGTTAGGATTAATCCCATGTAAATTTGGACAGGCTGATTTGAAGGGATATTTATTTCTTGCGAGGTGGTTACCACAATTGGATCATTGTCTTTGATGGCAGGGTAGTTTGACAGTGAGAAGGAGGAACTCATTGCACCAAAGTTCATTTTTTTATATTCTGAAAGTAAATAGAAAACGATATCCAAAGGAATATTTTGATTTTTTCTTTTACAACCTAGAGATAAACATTGGACGGTGAATAAGGGGTCAAGTGGTTACTTTTCATAATTAGGTCTTCTATCCAGTATACAACGGGTTCATTGGGTCCGATATGAGGGAACTTTAGGTCAGAGCAAATGGACAGGACAGTATTGGATTTACCCAAGAACTTGGTTGTCTTTTTCAAAATGTCTGGGATTTGGTTTCGGTGAAACCGCTTAAAACAACATCGTTTGGCAAGGGGTGAGTCATCATTGATAAAAAATATGTTGTTTTCATTTTGGCGAATGGAACTATGGGGATTGGTGATCAATTTTAGAAATTTGGCACAAAGTTCCTTCCAGGTGAAAATAAGCTGATTATCATCAGAAGTGTATGGGTGTATTAACTGGCGGGGGATCCAAAATTTTGAAGAGGGGTCCGTGTATATTATGTCGAGAGGAGAATCCACGTAGAGTTCACTCTTAATGAGTTCGTTTTTTACAATAAAACTTTTGGACTCATCTACCACATTAACATGGGGTAAACAGTATTTGTAAAGGTCCGGTAGATAGATCGTGTTATCGTCCGTGTTAAAGCATAGTTTTAACTTTTCTGGTAAAGCTATGACATCATAGTTTCCACGTTCGTACAGGTCCTCTTTACTTGCAACGTGTTCAATGAGATTTCTTAATTCGATGGGCCTGAAGTAGAGATTTAAAGACAATTGGTTCTCTTGGATGAACTGAGCCAGAGTTGAATCAGGCTTGAAAATCCACCATTCTGCATACTCGATAGTTTTTTTGGCCAGTTTTGGTATCAACTGGGTACTTATGAATT
>Ga0031655_10002448_pt1 | contig 10714 bp, 20 predicted proteins | sample FrelakmetHBP12HB_FD_55187 | JGI IMG/M metagenome (GOLD analysis project Ga0031655, IMG submission 55187) | Freshwater lake sediment microbial communities from the University of Notre Dame, USA, for methane emissions studies -HBP12 HB | ecosystem: Environmental > Aquatic > Freshwater > Lake >... | reverse complement strand
CGCCTCCCCGCATCCCCCCCCGCCGCCGGTGCGCCGCGCCGCGCGTCAGTCGAGGGCATGCTGTTATCGGGCAAGTGTTACCCGGACAATTGACTAGGATTGACAACCCAATATCGAAGGGGTATCTTTTTAATTACCCTCAAAATTAGGAGTGTGCATAATGTCTTACAAAGATTTACCTAATTGGATTCAACACCCGCAGAATTTCACTCCACTTGGCGGCTGGGAAAATTTTCTAAGTCGCGTAGATTTTACAAATATAACAGATAAAAGGGATTTGTCATATTATCTATTAGCTATCAAATACGGTTTAAAGAAATGCGGGATCATAGACGATGCTGCGTAATTATATAGGCGAGTTACACAGTATCGGCTATACTTATAAAAGCATGGCTCAAACCCTCGGCATATCGGCGCGCCGCGTATCGGCTATCGGGCATCAAACGGCGCGCGCAGGATCGGATTATGAGGCTATACGCAACTTACATCGAAATACCATATCCCAAGAATTGCAGGCACAGGGATTTCACGGCAAGTTCGTATCGTCTAACCGGCGCGGAAATGTCGATAAGATCGTGGACATATCCCGCGAGTTGAATAGCGTTGCCGATAAGACTTACCAGAAGTGGAATAGCGATTGGCTTGCTTATAAGCGCAATCCGGCAGATTGGAAAGCGCGACATGGTTATAGATACTATAAAGGTAAAGGCGATAAGAGAAAGAAATGGCACTTACCAAAGGAATTAAAGCGCGATGAGGTACAGCGCCGCATACAGAAAGGCGCGAGCAAGGTTAAAGACCTAGACGATGTAGAGAGCGACGACGGTCAATTCGTCTCGCCGGTGGTAGAGGATGAGGACAAGGAATCCGGCGATAAATCAGCTTAAATATAGGAGACTGCAATCAAGTGTAATTGGGATCAATGGGAGTTTGCTTTCCCATTTTCTTCAACGTCGACTTATTCCGATCCGATTGAGGTCTTGGGATTGGACAGCGAAGCATATACAACCGGTGAGCCGTTTCTTTTTTGTATATCGGACGGCGAGTCTTGCCATAGTAAAGATATATTCGAGGTATTATTTCAAAAGAAATACGAGGGCAAGAAATTCGTTGTTTATAATCTGAAATACGAAGAAGGCGCGCTTCTGTACTACTTACCAAAAGACAAACTTGAGGAATTGCGCCTGAAAGGACGTACAACTTATGAACAATATAAGATTTCTGTTATTCCGCGTAAAGAGTTTAGGGTTAGTAATGGTCACCACTCTCGCGTTATTTATGATATATATCCATACTATGCTATGTCTCTCGATAATGCCGCTACTCAATATCTGGATAAAAATAAAATCAAGCTGCGAACAAAAAAGTTTACACCGGCGTATGTCCAAAAGCATAATAAAAAGATTATCGAATATTGCGTCCAGGACGCGCAGCTTACGCAGCAATTAGCGGAATTGTTTTTACATACCCTTGCCGATATGAATCTATACCCGCGCAAGTTGATCTCTACCGGATACATATCCGCGCAACATTTTATAAAAATCCATGACAGTAATATCCGAGAGTTATATAACGAATTTCCTGAGCTCATCGAGTTTGCTTTCAAGAGTTATGCGGGCGGGAAATTCGAAGTTTATAAACGCGGGTTTAGCGATACTTTATACGAATACGATATAAACAGCGCATACCCCGATGAGATCGCAAACCTTTACGATCTGACAAATTGCCGCGTAGATGTATCTACCGAATACCAGGCGCAAGCCGATTACGGTTTCATGTACGCAGAATTATTCATAACGTGCAATTATTCCCCTGTACCATACAAATTGAAAGGCTTGAACATATACCCGCAAGGGAAATTCAGGCAATATATAAATAAAAAGACCTACGAATATCTGATTTCACACGGCTGCGACGTTACAATTCTAATGGGATATTGGATTTATACCAATAAAAATCAGCCATATAAAAAGGAAGTTATGCGGCTTTACAGATTGAAAGCGCAATACAAGCACAAGGATGTATTAAAGTATCTATTGATAAAAATACTATTAAATAGTTTATATGGGAAATTCGCTGCAATCACTCCCATGTATCGGGAGAAGGACAATAAAATACATTACATGGCGGGATCGTTGTTCAATCCCATATACGCGAGTGTGATTACAGAAGGCACACGGATCAAGGTTTGCGAGGCTTGCGATAAATACGAATCAGTTGTAGCCGTACATACTGATAGTATCATTACTACCGATAAAATACCTATTAAGACCTCAACAAAAATCGGCGGGTGGGATTTCAAGACGTCCGGCGCGGGAGTGATCGTCGGTAGCGGTATCTATCAGATTGGCGGCAAGATCGCCTTTCGCGGGTACAGCAAGAAATTCGATCTGATAGAATTGATAAAAAACAGCATCGGAAATAATATCGAGATCAAGCAAACCCTGGTTAGATCGTGGAAAATGGCACTTTTTCAACATGAGGATATAAATAAATTCGAAGATACCGATAAAATCCTTGATCTAAATTTTGATAATAAGAGAATTTGGAAATCGAATTTCAAACGGAAATCGAAAGGTATGCAATCATCGGAAACAATTTTTATAAACGAAAGTTGGATTTAATTAAATAAACTATTGACAATTTATAAATAATAGTTTATTTTGTTTATAGAAAATAAATTTTTGGAGGGTAACATGGCAAAAAAGTCCGGCGACACAGCAGAAGATCAGAATCCGGAAGTCAATGCAAGGCGCATTGACGACGTACTCGGAAAGGACGGCGCGAATTTCTATCCTGAATTGCCGCGCAAGACTTGGAAGGATTTAGTTAACCAGGAGTTCTTCATTCTGGACGCAAAAATCATGATCGCAATGAAATCCAAGATTCATGGCGTAGAATCAATACATGATTGCGTGCTTATCAAGGCGCGCCTCACTTCCGGCAGCGATGTATTCACCACGATTACAAGCGGCGAGGTCATTGTCAATAAGTGCAAGCGCCTTATCGATGAGAACGCCTTTCCGATCATAGCAACGCTGCGGATCAACAAGGGTAAGTATTACACCTTTAGCAACGAATAGATGCCGCATACCGGCGCGGGGGGTTACTCCTATTCCTCCCGCGCCGGTATGCGGTAGAATAGAGGTAAATTATGGAGGTAAATTATGAAAGTAGAAATATTAATTACAGAAAATCCAAAAGGAAACATTATTGGCAAAATCGAACAAAAATTCACTATTGATTTAGATAAAGGAAATAAAATACAAGTCCTATTATCGAATGTTATGGAGACTAAAAAAGTCTTTATAGCAGAAGTGAGAGGCTAATTGTCAGTAGCTTATCTTGACATTCACATAGACACAATAGAATGCGGGGAAAGTGCGTTTCAATTTCGCGTACCGATAGACACAAGCACAGCAGAAAAAATGCGCAAGCAACATGTTACGATCATACGCCTGGTACATTGCCTGGACGCAAAACAATTTCCAGGGATCACGCCAACGCACGATCTGAAATCCTTTAAAATGAAAGGGGGATAAATGGGAAGAAAAGCCGGTGGACACAACAAACCGAAAGACGCAGCAGGCGCGCCGATAGTCGGCAAGCCGAAGGACGTTATTGAGGTAACAAAGCGCGCCGATGAGTACCAATGCGGCGCGTGCGGCAAGATATTCGGGGAGAAATTCCCGAAATGTCCCTACTGCGGGCAGGCTTTACAATGGGCTTAATCGTGGGTCAACCTGTCGGAATAAGCGCACCCGGCGCGCCTGTCGGCGGCGGGTTTGACGTTATGAAAGCGATACAGGGCGGCAAGGAAGTTATAGCCGGAATCAAGGAGTTGATTATCATGTCAAAAGGCGGTCAAGCACCACAAATACCTCAGATACAGGAGACCAGGCGCACCGGCGATCCCGCGCCGATCTACCAACAAACTCCCACGCAGCCCTGTAAAGCGGAAAGCGCGGTCAGGGAAGTGTATCAACTCTTGGAAATGCTTTGCACAGCAGGGAAAGGCGATCTTAAAATCCTTGATTTGCTGCATGAGAAAAATCCCACTATACAGGACGCCAGAGACTTATTGAAAAAGGTGGTATAAATGAAACTTGAGAAAAAGGCTACTGCGATATTTGGCTTGCGCGGTACTGGCAAGACAACCTTCGCCGAACATATTGCCGATATGTATGGGGATCGTGCTATTATCTATGATACTGTGCGCGAGTACCCTGTCAATAAAGATTACACGATTTATCGCCCGCAGGATTCAAATTCTATTGTCGAGTTTCTTGCGTTTATTAACAGATACGTCAAGAACACTCCTGTCGATAAGAGACTTCCAAAGCCTGAAATCCTGTTAATCGACGAGGGCAATCGTTTCGCGCCTGGCGGCGGCGTGTCATTACATCCGGCATTAGTTGACCTTAACGATCAATTAAGACACCCGCCATATGAAATAGGTGTGGTTTGGATTGCGCGCCGTCCGACGCAATTACATCCGGATATTATAGGACTTGCGGATAATGTGCTTTGTTTTCTACTTACCGGCAAGAACGATATTAAATATCTCAACGATCTCAAAGCGGGTTACGGCGACGAAGTATCCCACTTGAAAAAATATCACTCGATACTATTTCATGAAGGGCAACTTTCCTATGTTGATCCTGTTGAATCAGGAATGAAAGGACAAACCGATGCAAAAATATAATACTAATGGCTGTATTCCACAAGAAAAAGATGTACGCGATTATCTGTTCGCGGAAATCGCACAACCGGGTTCGATACTTCCGGCAACCGATCTACGCGTAAAATGCTCACATATTGAGAATCAAGGCGCATTGGGATCGTGCGTGTATAACGCGGCAATCGGCGCGCTTGAATACCTGGAAATCAAGTCCGGCGAGAGTTTTATAGATAAGAGTAGATTATTCGCCTATTACTGCGGGCGCGCCGATATGAATAAGGTAGAAGAGGACTGCGGCGACACGATCCGGCACGCAATGAAAATTCTCGCGGATTATGGTACTTGCAACGAGCTATTATGGGAGTACGATGTTAAAAAGTTTGCTGATCGCCCTCCTGTTGAGTGCTATGTCGACGCGATAGATCACCAAATAACGGCATACTACGCCGTCAAGAGTATTAACGCAATCCGTAAATGCTTATCGGAAAATTATCCTGTCGTATTCGGCGCAAAACTATTTCCGCAGTTTGAAAACGTAGGGCGTAGCGGTATCGTGGTCAAGCCGGTATGCGGGAAGCAATCAATCGGCAATCATGCTATGCTTATTGTCGGTCATAACGATGATATACATCGTTTTATCGTGCGAAATTCCTGGGGTATTTCCTGGGGAGATAGCGGGTACTGCTATATTTCATATAATTATTTGAAACAATACGGCTTTGATTATTGGACTATCAGGAAGGAGAACTAAGTGGAGCTCGAAAGAATCATAAGTTGGATCGTATGCCTCGTAATGCTCATCGGTTGGGCGGTCATGGCGGCGGCGGATTGCTTGCCGGAATACTGGTCACAGATCACAATAGCAGTAGTAACCTTTATGTACGGCTTGCCGCAGATCGTGAACGCCGGAAGCAAGATCGTCAATCAGTTAAAAAAATAGTCTCTTGACAATTTCCTGTAAATATGCTAGCTTACTCTGAAAGGCTGGCATATTTGTTTAATATGTGGTCGATTTCGAGGCTTTAACAAACAGAAAGGGTCAACAAATGCCAAATGAAATAGGGATTCCCAATAGATCCTCAATCATGAACGCCGCGAGAGGTTACGCATACGGCGCAGTGGGCGGGCTGGCTTATCAACTGATAAGCGGATTCCTCGGCAATAACACATTACTCGGCTCAATCGGTACTGCAGTGCTTGCCGGTGGATTCTTAAAAGAGGAAGGTAAAACGCTTTGTACGATCCTCGGCTTCCAGGCGATTCAATCCGGCGCGCTTAACATCGGATCACTCGGTGGAAAATCGGCTGCTGCTGACGAAGGGACAATATAATGCCTGCATTACAGGGATATATGGACTTTCTCACAGAAACGCAGGGAGACGCAGCATATGACACTTCCGCAAAGTGTGCCGCCTTTGTCTCCGCCGCAATCGCCGGTGTAGATTTAGTGATCTGGGAGAAAACTGTTGAAGCCCAACAGTTTGTCCAATGGGGACATGGAGTATTCGCTACTGTCAACCAGGGTTATATGTGGTTCGCCGCATATGATAAGGGTACAGAATTCGCACGCGGTTTACTTTCACTCGCAGCTCAGAACGCAGCCAGAACTAAAATCGCTATGGTTAAGCGGATGCATGATCTTCAGTTGCACAGTGTCGATCCTACGGATGAGACCACTGTTCCGCTACTGTCGATTAACGAAAAAATGCCTCTTCCTGTCCAGGGTGTCAAGGTTATCCAGGACAGTAAATTGCAACTTCGCTACACCATTGAGGCAGCGTTAGCCGGTGCAAGCAATGTAGAGTTTTCAATACCGATCACTCGCTACATGATTTAACGTCAAGTCATACCGTTAAATTTTAACGGTATCGCTGGAAGTTATATCGAGGTGAAATATGGGACTATCTGATATATTAAGAGGCTTTGCTAAAGGTGAGATTACTCCCGCGAGTAAACTCAATTTAATATATCCCGCAAAATTGACACAGCATGATACCCGCGCGCAAGATTTCTACTTGCCGTCAATCGCTGTCGGCGGTCAATATATATTTTCTGTGAATTATCATACGCCGAACATGAGGCGTTTCGGTATTATGAATTATGTGGAAATACATAACCCCTCGACTACCGCGCTATCGGTGCGCATTGAATCCCCCGGCGGCGAAATGTACCGTATAGAGGCTGGAATGAATAGAAAACTCCGTGTATCATTCAATAATCTGATATTTACTAATATCGGCTTGAACGTATTGCCGATCAATGTATGCCATATCATTATCAGGAAGGAATTTGCTTAATGAAAGCCAAAGCAGCAGAAAAATCCGCTATATGGATCGGCGGTGGCATACTCTTATTCTATGCCTTAAGCAAGCTCAATTTGCCCAATAAATTGGGGTCAAGCTTGGGGGATATAGTTGGAGGCGGGTTATCGGGTTTTGGCGCAACTCTTGGTAATATGATTGGCGGCGCGGCAACAGGTTTAGAGAAGGGATCATGGGGAGTCATAACAGGAGTTGGGCGCGGTATAGATGTGCCGATAGTAAATGCGATATTCGGCAATAATACCGGCACGCGGGATTACAACGAAGGATCGAACGCCTTTAAAGAGTACGGCGTTGTTGATACTTTACATATGGCAGTAATAGGCTCGGTCGATAAGAGCTGGTTAGTCAATAAGCTCAATCCATCCGCAGCACCTAACAAAGCCTCGCTGGATGCCGGTGTAGCTCATGTGGCGGCGAACGGCGGCGTCGGCGGCGCGGCGTATGCTTATTACTATCCGTATTACATGAATAAACATTGGTTATCATCATACGAATTTAACGCGCTTGTGCAAAAAGCGCAAGGAAATATCTATACTGATAGCTTCGTAGTATCGGGAGACGCAGCTCTGTCAAAGCATGGTATAAAGGAGTTTACAGCATGAGTAACAATTTACTGATAGGTGCTGCGGTATTGGCAATGGTGCTGATGTGGAAAAAACCTTCCGGCACTCCTGTCACTCCTAAACAAATTACAATGAATAAAGACGCGTTATTAGATTTCAGAACTACACGATCCCCCGGAGGTTTTGTTCCGCCTCCGGGCGGGTGGTAAGAAAGGTTATATACATGAATAAAGGGGTTTTAATAGGGGGAGTATTTCTGGGAATCCTATTATTGTCTAAAAAATCCGGTAGTAAAGTCGCTGCGGCTACATTGCCCGCAACGTCTAATAATGTCTCTGTGGCAGGCGATTACGGACTTCCTAAAAACTATGCCGGTACTCCTTCCGGTTTACAGCCATACTCCGGAAAGCCTCCTGTTACATATGTTCCTAACCGCGAGCTCGCCATAGATGCGCCTTATAAAAACATGGTGAACGGTAAACCTACATTTACGGCGGCTTGGATTAAAGCCTGGTCGCCATATGTTGATCCACGTTTTAAATTGACTCCATCAGGTTTTGTGATCGCGGAAGCTCCGAATAACGTTAGTTAGAGAATATAATGGATCGGCATGAAGAAATCAAAATATTAACAGATGTGGGTATTATGAAAAATGATATCCGCGTTATTAAAAAGACTATAACGGCATTGCCTTGTAAAACTGGTATAGGCTTTAGATGTTGGACTATGCAGACAAAAGCGGTAGCGGGTACCGGTTTGGTCAGCTTAATTGCTACTATTGCAGCAGTAATATATGAGCTCATCTCGAAAGGCGGTCATTAAATGAATAACGAATTTGCAGCCGGACTGGCAGGCATAGCTGCGGGAATGGCATTATCGAATAGAAAGCCTGCTATACAAGCTACAAACACTATCGGAGATGAGCCGGTTACTGTGATTCAAGGGATGAATCAGTGGATAGAATCTCTGGAATATCGGGACATGGTATGGGTAGACGCGGCGGCGGTAGGCGGTTCATTATTCCCTGCCGGCACTCCTGAGCAGCCTTGTAAAACCCTGGCAGAAGCTCGAATAGTCGCAGCCGCGCATAATGTTAAAGTATTACATCTGAAAGGTGTTCATAGCGTCGATGCTGATATGGTAGGTTATACTTTCATTATGGAAGGCTTAAATGTAGCCTCCGGAAACCAATTAACCTGCGTTGTGGGTCATTCTATCAACCTGTCAACCATCAAGGGCGGTTGTATTGGCGGCGTGCCATATGGTGCAGCTATTGATGGCATTATCGCAATAGATTGTCAGATAGGATTACACACAAACCCTATAACGATATTCGGGTATAATAACTTATTAACAGGCAATGCTGCTGTAATATTTGAGACTTCCGGAGATAGTATATTAATACATCCGTATGCAGAATTTGGTGCAATGGTCGCTATGCCTCAAATTCACCATACCGCAAATGGTGTGCAAAACAGTTTAAATTTGCTTGATTTGCAAGGTATAATCGTTATAATAAATATCGTAGATGCTACTACATATATTACTATAAGCGGGAATGGTGTAGTATTTGTGGATGTTACCTGCACATTTGGCAATATACTCGCATTAGGAAATATACAGATTATGAATGCCGGTACGTTAACGATAACTGACTTCTCAATCAGCAATGCTGTATTAGTTACTATACCGGCATTATTGGCAGCTATTCCCACTACTGCTCCGGTTAGGAGTGTGACTCATAAGCCTCCGGCTTCCGCGATAATTCCCCTAATAACGATCACAACTGCGGCAGCAGATAAAAGCTTGGGAAGTATAGTAGTTGCGGGTATTAATGTGGGAGGTGTTGTAAAAAATATCACTGGTTGGTTATCAATTGGAGCAATCGAAAATACAAACGCTGCTGTCAATAACTTAGACGGCGTGCAATATGTAAAGATACAAAAAGGAGCCGGTGGTTTCACAACATGCTTAACTTTACCAAGTACTTTTTTATCCCTACCCGCTACTACAAAAGAGGGCGGGAGAGTAATAATGTTTACTGTGAATGTGTCAGCTATTGTTGATACTAATAATACATATACTCTCAAGCTGGAAAATGGGTTATCCGCCCAAAATAACCTCCTCCTATACGATGTGCAATGGGGTATGATAGTCGAATATGAGGTATAGAAATGCCAGGATATTTAAATTCTGGCGGCACGATAACTAAAGACGCAATCTATACCTATCACACCTTTTTATTAGCACAATCCGGAACAAATTTTGTCTGTGGTAAGATTGGACATGTATCTGTTTTTCTTGTGGCTGGAGGGGGTGGTGGTGCCGGTGCAGGAACAGTTGGAGTTGGAGGGGGTGGTGGTGGTGCAGGTGGTATAAATTATGATCCGAATAAGGTAGCTGTAGTACAAAATTACCTTATTACAGTTGGTGATAAAGGTGCCGGTGGGGCAGCGGGTAATTATAATGGTGTAAATGGTGGTAATAGCTCATTTGGATTACTTACAGCAATTGGGGGAGGTGGTGGTGCTAAAAATACTCTTAATGGTCTAAATGGTGGTTCTGGAAGTGGTGGCTCTGGTATGGGTAAAATAGGGGGTACAGGAACACCAGGACAAGGACATAATGGCGGAAATGGTACTATCAGCTCAGGAGGTGGTGGTGGTGGTGCAGATGCTATAGGAGTTGGTATTGCAGGCGGAGCTGGACATGACTATAGTGCCATATTTGGTTTTGCAGTAGGAGTACTTGGGGTATTTGGTGGAGGAGGTGGTGGTGGTAGTGGCAGTAGCGGCGGAGGTGGTGCTGGCGGTAGCGGCGGAGGTGGTGATGGCGGAGCTAACGGGCATGCCGGATACTCAGCTACAGGAAACGGAAGTGGTGGTGGTGGCGCAAGTAAAAAACTAATAATAAATCCGGATACAGCCGGAAGCAATGGTTCTCCAGGTATTGTAATAATTAGATGCATAACCGTAGATTTCATGGCAATAAAAATATGGTCTCTTAATAAATCTCTTACACAGATATATTAAACCTCAATCCTAGTCAATTGTCCGGGTAACACTTGCCCGATAACAGCATGCCCTCGACTGACGCGCGGCGCGGCGCACCGGCGGCGGGGGGGATGCGGGGAGGCGGGGGGGATA
>Ga0031655_10002445_pt1 | contig 10723 bp, 4 predicted proteins | sample FrelakmetHBP12HB_FD_55187 | JGI IMG/M metagenome (GOLD analysis project Ga0031655, IMG submission 55187) | Freshwater lake sediment microbial communities from the University of Notre Dame, USA, for methane emissions studies -HBP12 HB | ecosystem: Environmental > Aquatic > Freshwater > Lake >... | reverse complement strand
TCATAAAAACATTTGTTTCCAAGGATATATTCAGGAAAAGTTTAGTTTTTGGAATAATGATGCTGTTTGTTGGAGTGAGTGTTTTACAACAAATTCAATCAACTGTGAAGGCAAATCTTACAGATGGTTTAATAGATCCAGACGGGGCTATTCCGATTATTGGATATCCTCCAGTGATGCTGTTGCTGTATCCAAGTGAAGGAGATATAGTAAAAGAGACTATTTCTATTCAATGGATTGCGTGGGATTCAGAATATGGTACTAATCTCTCGATTTATCTTTATTTGAGTAATGACAATGGTGATAACTTTACTTCATTTTGGAATAATCCCTATGAAAATACTGGTGAGTTACAGTGGAATACAACACAATGTCCTGATGGTGAATATACACTTCTCATACAAGCACAGAACAGCGATGGTCATATTGGTGCTGATTCTTGTAATTTCCAGATTAAGAACTATGAGGAGGAGCAACAAATAAACAATGAACCAGTGAAACCCGATCAACCATTTGGACAAGCATATGACAAGATGGGACAGGAATACTCATATAAAACGAGTACAACTGATCCTGATGGCGACCTGGTGTACTATCTGTGGGATTGGGGTGATGGCAACAACAGCGGATGGCTTGGACCATACTACTCTGGAGTAAATTGTGAAGCAAAACATGCTTGGAAGGAGAAAGATAACTACAACATCACGGTGAAAGCAAAAGACATCTACGGAAAAGAGAGTGCTTGGTCAGATCCCTTGTCTATAACGATTCCCCATACCTATAAACCAATACTACAGTTCTTGAAGTTGTTATTCCAGGGATTCCCTTATGCATTTCTACTACTACGACAGCTGCTAGGATATTAGAATCCCCCTTTTTTTTTCCTTTTTTTTATATTGCTGAACTTGTAATGTTACGGTTGTCTCAATAACTATTCCTCCAGATACATTTAAAACCCAGTAAGGAATAGCAAATGCCGAGGAGAAACAAACGCTTTTAGATGATTTCCTTGGTAGATTTTTGCATTAGAAATACTGGACGGGGCGGGCGGGGGGAAAAATCCTCGAGGATGAACTAAATCAAAAAGAGAGGATTTCTACAGATTAGTAGATGGTTCGTTGTGCAATTTTCCCAGCGAATTGAAACTGTATATTTATTGTTGTATTACATCTGCTTCGAAGATACCAATAACAAACCGTAATCCGATGTATCCAAATTTATTATCCTTTGAAACAATAAGTTGTTCACCAGCTTTGTAAATCACAGGTTCTATAGTGTCAGAAGCCAACGAGAAAAGAAACTGTGCTTTAAAGGTTATGACATTACCACTATCATTTTTCTCAGTGATAAACCCTAGAAGGAACTTCTTGCCGAAACTCCCAGCATTCGTAATATACACCCAAACTTCATCTGTCCAGCTTTGTCCTGACTTATCAAAGACCCGGGCACGTATCATTTTATTCACACCAAGACTTTGAGCGCCATCTGACGTAGTTTTGCTACCACCAAGCATTTCAGAAATGTTACAGAGCCATTCATAGGGAGGCTCAGAATCGATATACGGCAGACCTGGGTGCTGCCCAAATGGCTCGATATCAAATTCGACGTGGTCAATCACTGCATTGTCTGAAGCAGTCGCCCGTACCCAGAATGGCAAATTGACCTGCTGCTCATCGACAGGCTCCGTTATCACTACATAGGGACGTTGTGCATCGATTTTTATCTGAATTGAATTGTCTGGTTGTGTTTTATCTTCTACGTTCCCCGAGCGGTCAACAGACCAGAAATTAACATCCCAGGTACCCATCCAATTTGTATCTTGTGTAACAACCAGAGGGATCCCACTCGTTACGATGTATTCTTGGGTTGGTCCCTTATTTAACGTGTAATAGGTATGGTTAACACCACTGCCTGAACCCTCTGGTAGATCATAGAATGTTAGCCAAACTGTTACTCCTTCGCTCGTATACCAACCATTAAGACCTTGAGTACCGTCAATATTATCAAGCTGTGTCACTGGTGGTGCTTTGTCCGCCCCAATATATCGTACTTTCCAGCTATCTAACATTGGCGTAAATGATGGGTCGCTTCTTATGAAATGCGCTCTCAAACGGATTGCAGCAGGATTTAATGATTGCAAGGATTGCCCAGGATTCACCCCTTGAATAAGTACGGTATTTCCTGTTCTATCTAAAATATCAAAGGTAATAGTTCCATCGTATTCCCCATTGAAATCATGCCATGCTAAGAGATTTTCTGGGTTGATAGCGATTGAAGTAATCTGAGCGTTAAGAATAAGCTCTTTTTCATCCCCTAGAATGTAGGTGACCTCTGAGCCGCTGGGGATATTCAAATGCCAAATGTTGCCGTAAGCATCAGGCATATCATTCCATGGAAAAGGATAGATGATACGTATATCCTCCCAAGCGACAAATATTTTTCCATTTCCAACACCCAGATTATTCCATTCGGCTTGAGCAGAAGTACTAGCTGACAATTGTACTTCACCAGTGAATACTTCTCCTGTAGATGATATCAATTTACCCCAGATTTGCCCATATTTACTGCTAGCGCCTTTGCTGCTAAAAGAAACAAAGAACGAAGATGAGAGATATGGCACAATATCGGTCCGAACGAACTCACCAGATTTGATTAGGAAAGTATCGACCATAACACTCCCTGAAGTATCTAGGATCTTCCCCCAGATATTTCCCCACCAGTCACTAGCGCTAATATCATCATCGTTAAAAGTGATAAGATACCGCTGGGTCTCCAGGGAAAACTCAACGCAGGGGAAATTATAATCAATGGTATTACTCCCGGTAGCAATAGTAATGGTGTTACCGATTTGATTGAGATCTTTGTCAAATATCCTGGCTTCTATACTAAATGGCCCAACATCTGCTGCAATGCCACTCTCATAGACCAGCATATATTGCTGATGAATCGGGTCAAACGCTATCCATGGTTCGCATTGGTTATTTGCTTCACCGTTTGTAAGATCTACTTGATTCCCGACAGGATTCCCGCTCGTGCCATAGAGCCGTCCCCAAACATCGTAATCATTATAGCCAGCACGTGCATCCTCCCAAGCAACAAAGAACCTGTTGTTTACTGAATCGAATTGAACATTGGCATCTGCCTGACAATGAGCTACGTTACAGACATCGATGACACTGCCAAGTTGGAGTTGATCTCCATTTCTTACAACAGTTCTCGCTTTAATATCCAGTGTATCATCGCTGGGGTTTGCTACAGTATCCCAATGTTGCCAGGCAACAAAGAATTTACCCTCACCATAGTCAACGGAGGGATTCTCATTTCTATAATATGACGTATCATCTTTATATATAAGGTTATCAAAAACTACACGAGTTCCGTTTAGGTCGTACATTGATGCTCTGATTTCTTGGTTAAAACCCAAGCTGTATGGTAGCCACCAGGGTTGTCCTTCTTCCCAGGAAACAAGGAATTCGCCGTTACCAAAGGCGACATCGGGATCCCATGCGCCTTCATTATTTGAATGGTATGAAATCTGCTCATCATTTGGCCAATGTTCTTGCCAATCGGTGAATACACTGTAGAAGTCGCTTTGGCTTTGGGCATTAGGGTTTCCATAAAACATATACATAAAGCTATTTCCAGTTGGTATAGATGGGATTTTTACCCAGATGCTCGCTGAGCTAGAGGTATATTTTTCTATCCAATAATTAAGAACAGCATTACCACTATTTTCGTGTTTAAATCGTATATCACCATAGTCGGGTCGCATATCAGAATCATAATTTACTGTGAGGTGTATTGCATAATTGCTTAAAGCTTGACTTGCAGTAATCGTAATTGGTTTCATCCTTGTCCATGCAGGATCAGTCCACAATGCATACGTATTTTTCATTTTTACAAAACCGCCAGCTATTTCATTATTGTATGACATGGTAGGATCAATCTTTGTTGTATCATTGAACATATCCTCCCATGTAAAATAATTGTCATCAAGAGGTGCCTTTGGGGGAGACGGTATCTGTTTTATGACTTTTTTCATATTATTTATATCGATTTTAACTGCTGCTTGCGCTGCAGACATCATCAAGAGTACCACGAGAAGCGAGACTATTACTAGCCTCCCAAATTTTTTATTGGTCTTATTTTTTCCCATCATCAAACACCTTTTTTTATTCGCTATAGCTAGGGCCATACCTGGTACCAGTTATAGTTCAATAACACCTTAAGATAAAGCTGACCGTTAACCTGGATGATAGGCCAAATATTGAAACCGTTTTGCCAGTACCATTTGGCACAAATATATAAGGCGAAATTGGTAAGGGTGACATCTGCACCCCACTGATCATTCCCAGATTCATCTTTATAGATGAAGTCAAATGTTATCTCCTTTAGGTTTGGCTGATTCGTACCTTCATTGATTTTGAAATAACCTGGATCCTCAAGACTCACCCCTTGTTTCCATTTCCAACTCATATCGTAGTGGAGTTTATTGCTTAAAATCATATATCCATTTAAATCAAGTCGTCCACTGTAGTTATTAAGGTGGATTAAGTCAATACGTACATCCTCATTCTGGTTTAAATCAATGCTAAATCCACCAGTTTCTCCAAGAGACCAATTTCCAGCAAAATTAACACTTCTTCCATTGAGATTGATTGTTACATTAAAATCATTTAAGGCATTCAGAATGCCGGTTAACGCTAAATTCTGTATTTGTATCTGTGAACCCGAAGTATCTAGACCCCAATTTGCTGCAAAATTCTGAGCTGAAACACTACTAGCACCTATTGCAAAAGAATTGTGTGTAGCTGAATTACTGACAGAGAACGTATTGCCAAGGACATCATGGGAGGTATCTAATTGAAAGTATCCGCTTTGTGCTATCTTAAAATCTGTTTGTATATGCCCATCACCAATACTCAAAACATCACTCAAAGTGATCGCGTCAAATTTGAGGTTGAAATGAACAGGATCTGGATTTTGACTGGCCGATGTTCTTTCTACCCTCCCAAATCCCTTCAGTTGATTCCACCAGAATGTTCCAGTAGCATAAGCATTTGCAGGAATATCGGTAATTTGTACAATAGGCGTAGTTACACTAGGCAGATAGAAATCCATCTCATTGAAATTCGAGTCTGCTTGGCGTTGAATTTTTCCATACACATAGTTATCTATATTGTTAAAATTATTTACATCAATATTTAAAGTGGCTTCAGCGCTGACTCTTTGACTGTTAATACTACCTGCCGGAACCTTCATAAGAACAACATCTGGATCCTCTGGATCCGCTTTAGGATAATAGACGGTTATATCGCCTAGCGAACCACTCTTTTTGAGATCAATATATCCATTTGCATCCATCCTTAACATACTTCCATTTTGTATGTTCAGTGTTGCCGATGCTTCTAATCTTCGAGAGCTTGGTATATTGTTCACTTCAAGAAAAGTAACATCGGGCTCATTTGGGTCTGTTAATTTCGGGTAGTATACACTTATTTCGTTAATCGGACTGCTCATTGTGAGATCTGCATATCCACGGACATTAACATAGAATAACTTGCCTTGAACAAATGTCACCTTAAAATCATCAAATATCTTCCACTCATAAGAAACAGTCTTAGGTAGACCATTGATTTTCACTTTCTGACTAAACCATGGAGAATCTACGATGACAGCAACGTTGAATATATCGCTTGCTTCATAATCAAATCCGTGAGGGTCTTTTCGAAGACTAAAGCTCATCCATTTCCCAGCCTGCGCCATGTTATTATCTATTTTATCGAAAACAAGAGATAAACTAACACCAGTCCCGCTGCCTACATGTATGTCTGATGAATACGTAATTTTTATTTCATTATTGTATTGACTATCTGTGTCAAAATGATAATAAATGTATCCACCCAATGGGATAAATTGAGTTGTCAAAGAGATGAAAGGACTAAATCCAACTGAAAATGCGATATCATCTTTGAGCGTATTAGTACTTCCCTCGTATGATTGGAAACCATATAATAACTCCAGAGGATCTATTCCACTGGGTTCAGTTTTCATTACTTGCTGGAATATCGTCGGGCTGAAAAGGTTCTCTTTGGCAAAGGCAAATCTTTCTTCGACATATTGAGGTATCCTATCACCAGGTGCAGTGCGATAGCCGACACCTACAGAGAAATAATCGCTATCAGCAGACAATGGTTCTGGATTTTGCACTGGTTGACTTTGAACATTATTTCTCTGAGAATTAACAAGCGCACCACCCATTAGGCTCTGCAACAGACCGAACCTAATATTTGTTCTCTGCCCTATTCTTTGTTCCATCAATTGCATAAGTAATGAATAAAATTTGATTAACTGTGGAATCATCTGTTGCGAATCAGGTCGTGGATTACTCTGGGAAGATATGTAACCATTTACACTACTTTCAGCCACAAGTCCCCAATTGATATGTATTTCAGACCATACCTCCAGTCCTGCATAAATATCTGAGGGGCCACTGTTTATCTGTCTAACTTGAATCATATCTTCAAGAGATTTATATTCCACATTAGTTTTAGTATTTAGTATTGTTTCCCAATAAAATCCAAAGGAGACTTTTATATCATCCTCAGGGTCGCTATCGACGTTAAAAAGGACATCTTCACTGTAATAGGGATGTTTGAGAAATTTTTGTTGAAAATCAGTTATAGAAATGTTTAGTTGTTTTTCAAATGTATCACCGTTGTATATTAACCGAACCCACCATTCAAAGATATTGTTGGTGGGGCAAATCCATGGCATATTGATGGAACTTGTGATGTGTTCCTGGCTGGCATAGATGTTTCCATCCGTGTTCAAATATTTATAAACCGATTTTTTCAAATTCTCCATTACACCTGTAGATGTTTTTTCTACGGTCTTAAAATCAGCAGAATTACCTTTTAATTCTTTTTGCGTCGAAGTTAGTGATAAGGATGTTGCAATCCCTGACATGCCAAAACATGTCAACATAATTAAAATTACCACTAAGAGTTTTTTCATTTACAATTCACCTCTTCCTAAATTTATCAATTTCCCTTTCTTCTACATTATATAATTAGTAACAAACCATATTTATATTTTGTTATGTTTTTATCAAATATTACATTAAATTTTTAGTATTAAACCATATGTAAAAATCTTCATGACCCGCAATAGTCCAATCTACATAGAACCCAGTGTCCAAGGATGGGGGGATGATAGTATTGTTCTATCATTTATTACAGGGAAATACACCACAACGTTTTCATACTCTCAACGGATGTAACATATCAGCGGGGAAAACATTGTTAAAAGAATAATCCTGGAGAGACAAGTAATATGGGAAAAACCATTATCCAAAAAATTTTCGAAACTCATTCTAAAAGTACCGCAATTATCGATGAAATCATTGATGTCACTATTGACGTGAGAGTTGCACGTGATTTCGGTGGAGCAAACGTCGTCAAACATCTTGAAGAAAACAACCTTTCCATTGATGACCCAAAGAAGACGTTCTTCACCTTTGATTGTAACCCTAGCAGTTGCGATCAGAAATACGCGGAGAATCAACAGATATGCCGGGTATTTGCTAGAAAATACGGCATTAAAATTTATGATATTAATAGCGGCATCGGAACCCATCTCGCATTCGAAGAAGGGCTTGTGTATCCAGGGTATACGTTCGTATCAACAGATTCTCATGCGAACATCCTTGGTGCACTTGGATCATTCGGCCAAGGAATGGGGGACATAGATATTGCCCATGTGTTCGCCCACGGGAAGATCTGGTTTAAAGTCCCTCCATCAATAAAAATTATTCTCAAGGGAATACCATCAAAAACTGCAACCCCGAAAGATGTTGTTTTAAAAATGAATAAAGAACTTGGAGCGAACGGACTGCTTGGGTATTCCGCAGAACTTTATGGTGAATACATTGAATCATTATCATTAGACGGGAGGGTCACGATAGCATCGATGGCAACGGAAATGGGCGGTATCATCATCTTGTTTTCCACCAATGAGAAAGTCATGGAGTACTACAAGAAAACGTTTGGAATCACCATCAAACCAATCAACGCTGATCCTGACGCATATTACGAACGAACTATAGAAATCAATATCTCAGAACTTCCACCACAGATATCACGTCCTGGTCATCCAGAGGATGTTGTCAATGTTGCAGACGTCAGAGGTATACCTGTTGATTCTGGGTTTGTCGGATCGTGTACCAATGGTCGCCTCGAGGACATGCGGGTGGTTGCTGCCATTCTGAAAGATAAAACAATAGCACCAGGAAGAATCCTGAAGATCGTTCCTGCTACTGACACAATATGGAACACCTGTCTGAAGGAAGGGCTGGTGAAGATTTTCAAAGACGCGGGAGCATTGGTTGGTTCCGCCGGTTGTGCTGGATGCGCCGCTGGACAAATCGGCCAAACCGGAAAAGGGGAGGTTACGATTTCTTCTGGGAACCGGAACTTCGTCGGAAAACAAGGAAAAGGGGACATTTTCCTGGCATCACCAGAAACCGTCGCTGCATCATTACTCGCTGGGTACATCACAACTGTTGACGCGATTCCAAAGAAACCAGCACCAGTGAAAATTGAAAAGATTCTTACAAAAAGTGAGACACTTCAGAAGAAAGAGCTGGTTGCTCCGCCACTCACCGTTGAAGGCAGGGTGTGGATCATCCAAAAAGACAACATTGACACCGATATGATCTACCACAACCGCCATCTTACGATCACTACTATATCAGAGATGGGACAGTATACATTTGGGAACCTGAAAGGATATGAACAATTTGCTAAAGAAGCAAAGAAAGGCGATATCGTCGCGGTCGGAAAGAATTTCGGCTGTGGGAGTTCCCGGCAGCAGGCAGTCGACTGTTTCAAAACACTAGGAATTAGTGTGATAGTCGCAGAATCATTTGGTGCGATATACGAGAGAAATGCGATCAATAGTGGAATGCCGATTCTCACTGCAGAGGGTATTACGAAAAAGATCCATGAGAAAGACATCGTTTCTATTGATTTTACCACCGGTATAATTATGGATAAGACACAGGGAAAAACATATCAATCAAAACCATTTTCTGAAGCACAAAAAGAAATCTATCTCCGTGGAGGTTTGTTAGGAAGGTGAGATGGTATGGGAATGACCTTTGCAGAAAAAATCCTAGCAAAATATGGTGGTGAGAAAAAAGTCGTACCCGGACAGATCCTAACGGTAAAACCTGATCATTTGCTCATGCATGATAATGCAGCACCAATTATCTCAAAGATACAACCAGAATTAAAAGAGTATGGTATCTTCAGCAGAGCCCTTCCAGTTATTGTCCTTGATCATGTCATTCCAGCAGCAGCTGAAAAAAATGCAGTACAACATAAACAGATCCGTGAGTTTGTCAAGAAATATAAGATAAAACATTTTTTTGATGTCGGGAACGGTGTCTGTCATCAGATAATCATTGAGAAAGGTCTTGCGTTACCAGGAACAGTCGTACTAGGGAGTGATTCCCATACGTGTTCATATGGCGCGATTGGTGCGTTTTCCTCAGGAATTGATCGAACCGAGGCAGCCGCATTATTGCTCACGGGTGAGACATGGCTGAAGGTTCCTCTGAGCATCAAAATAACATTAAAAGGTCAGTTACAGCGTATGGTCACTGCGAAGGATGTGATACTTTCCATCATTGGAGATGTTTCAGCGTCTGGTGCTGATTATTGTTCCGTGGAGTTCCATGGTAATGTTCATCGATTCTCTGTTGAAGAACGATTTACAATTGCAAACATGGGCGTAGAAATGGGAGCAAAAAACGCGGTATTCCCTGTTGATGATGAGACCGTAAATTACCTCAAATCGATCGGAATTATAAAATCAAAGTATACATCCATCAACCCTGATGACGATGCAACCTATGATCGAGAACTAACGTATAATCTTACGATGATTGGACCGGTTATCGCGGTACCGCACAGTGTTGATAAAGTCAAGCCGATAAAGGACGTTGAAGGTATCGAAATCCAGCAGTGTTTGCTGGGAACATGTACGAACGGGAGGTTATCTGATTTTCAGATTGCCGCGAAAATTTTGAAAGGAAAGATGGTGCATCCGAATGTGCGGTTGCTGATTCTTCCTGCGTCTCGAAAAATATATCTTGATGCATTGAAAGAAGGTTTTATCAAAACTTTTATTGAAGCAGGGGGCACAGTACTCCCACCCGGCTGTGGACCGTGTTTGGGCGCACATCAGGGTGTGCTTGCACCAGGTGAACGATGTCTCAGCACATCGAACCGAAATTTTAAGGGACGCATGGGATGTAACGAAGCAGAAATCTATCTGGCAAGCCCGGCAACTGTTGCTATCTCTGCTGTGCATGGGCGAATCACCGATCCTCGAAAGGAGGTACGTAAATGACGGTCTGGAAGTACGGAGAAAACATCAATACCGATATGCTCTTCCCAGGAAAATACACTTACACCTGCAGCACTGCTGAAGAAATCAAACCACATCTGCTTGAGGATTTGGATCCCCTGTTTGCGAAAAATGTGAAAGAAGGTGACCTTATTTTTGCCGGGAGGAACTTTGGTTGTGGGAGCTCTCGAGAACAACCAGTGCTTGGACTAAAAGCGGTTGGTATTGCTGCGGTTGTTGCGGGAAGCTTTGCTCGGATCTTCTACCGATCATCCATCAATCAGGGTCTGTTGCTTATCGAATGTCCTGA
>Ga0031655_10002444_pt1 | contig 10724 bp, 8 predicted proteins | sample FrelakmetHBP12HB_FD_55187 | JGI IMG/M metagenome (GOLD analysis project Ga0031655, IMG submission 55187) | Freshwater lake sediment microbial communities from the University of Notre Dame, USA, for methane emissions studies -HBP12 HB | ecosystem: Environmental > Aquatic > Freshwater > Lake >... | reverse complement strand
GTCCATTATGTAGTAGTCCCCATAAGCAATGCCATTGCCTAGGTTAGTCACGCCATTGCTATCTGTTATCCACACTTCTAGTGAGGTAGCTATTTGGCTATCGTAAGATGATATTCCCCAATTTACTACGCTTGGGGGCTTGGTTACTTTGAATTTTATGTCCTTGGATTCGGTGCCATTCCAGCTGGCTATGGTGTTTAGTGTCATGCGCTGATAGTTTCCGTACGATATCCGACCCACTATGTAGGAGTCACTAGGTATAGGGCCAGATGTATGGGTGGGGGTAGATTGCCCCACATCATGCTTAGTGGGCAGTCCGCCACACGATGCAAATGTGACTGTGGCCAGAGCCAGTACCAAAGCTAGCACTAGTGCTGAAACCAGTGGTGCCACTCTACTATTTCTGCTTCCACTACTATCCCTTCCCATTTTCGTCTCCCTCTATCTTCTACAGTCCTTTGCCACTCTGAAATCCTAGCAAACAAAACTTAGACTTCTGTTTCAAGTTTTTGAGTCTTCTTACTCTTCCCCGGCATAGCATCACCCCCTGCCAAATTTACCTTCCACTCCTTTTGGTACCTCGCTCTCAACCTTCTTCCCCTTGTATACGACAGCCCATCAAGAAAGTCAAGAGCCACGTCAACCCCCTCTGCTGCTGCCTCCACCATTTTGTGCTAGACAAATGGCCATTGTGCTAACATTTTTGCTAACGAACTTTTCTTCACCATAATAAACAAGGTGGTACCAGTGAGTACCACCTGAAGCCAATTATCGTATAATAATGTATCAACGATTACTTGTTGTTACTCTCGGGGACTAACCTCTTGTATCTAATGAATTTTGGCAGGCATGGGTCTGCCCCTACCGTTTATCCTCCTCTTTTTTTACTTGCTTGACTCGTTTGAGGATCGCGTCCTTGTAGACGCGGACCAAGCTGCGCCCGTGCTGCTGTACCTTCTCGCGCTTCTTCTGCTGCTTCTTCTCGCGGCGTTCTTGTTTGGTCTCTCCCTGCTCCAAGTTACCGTCCTTTAGATATCGGTTCTCCTACCAGCTCTTTTCTCAGCTCTATTATCTGGTCTCTGATGAGCGCGGCCTTCTCGAACTCCAAGTTCTTGGCTGCGGCTTTCATCTGGGACTCCAGGTTCTTTATCAGGCGGGCGATCTCATCCTTGGGGATGCCGGTGGCCACGGTGTATGCGGCTCGAGTCTCGGCCACTGCCTTGAGCTGGTCTGTGATGCCCTTGATTGCCTTCTTGATGCCCTGGGGAGTGATGCCGTGCTCCTGATTGTATGCCGTCTGAATCTTGCGCCTGCGATTGGTCTCATCTATGGCGCGGCGCATGGACTCGGTTACAGTGTCGGCATACATAATGACATGCCCCTCGATATGGCGGGCGGCACGGCCCATGGTCTGGATAAGCGCTCCCTGTGACCTCAGGTAGCCCTCCTTGTCGGCATCCAGGATGGCAACCAGGCTTACCTCGGGTAGGTCCAATCCCTCGCGGAGCAGGTTGATGCCCACCACCACATCGTAGACCCCCAGCCTGAGGTCGCGCAGAATCTCCACACGCTCCAGTGTCTCGATTTCCGAGTGTAGGTAGTGAGTCTTTACACCCATTTCCAGCAGGTAGTCGGCGAGCTGCTCGGCCATCCTCTTGGTCAGTGTAGTGACCAGGCAGCGCTCTCCGCGTGATATACACATTTTTATCTGGTCGAGTAGGTCGTCTACCTGCCCCTTGGTAGGCTTGACCTCGATGGTGGGGTCGAGCAGGCCAGTGGGGCGGATAATTTGTTCCGCTATTTGAGCGCTGTGTTCATATTCATAAGGTCCCGGCGTTGCCGAGACATATATCACCTGATGTATGTGTTTCTCGAACTCGTCGAAGTTCAGCGGGCGGTTATCCAGTGCCGAGGGGAGACGGAAGCCATAGTCCACCAGTGTCTGCTTGCGGGAGATGTCTCCGCGGTACATGCCTCTGATCTGGGGCAGGCTCATGTGGGACTCGTCTATGAAAAGCAGGAAGTCCTCGGGGAAGTAGTCCAGGAGCGTCCAGGGCGGGCTCCCTGCAGGACGGTGGGCGAGGTGCCGTGAGTAGTTCTCAACACCTGAGCAGTATCCCGTCTCGCGCAGCATCTCGATGTCGTAGTTGGTGCGAGCCTCGATCCTCTGCGCCTCGAGCAGTTTGCCCAGGCTATTGAGCTCGGCGAGTCTCCCTTCAAGCTCGGCCTGAATGTCGGAGATGGCGGCCATCAGCTTATCGTAGGATGTTACGAAGTGCTTGGCGGGGTATATATCTAGCTGCTCTCTGTCGGCGAGAAGCTCGCCGGTGAGAGGGTCTATCTCCAGGATACGCTCTATCTCGTCGCCCCAGAACTGGATGCGTACCGCTATGTCCTCGTAGGCAGGCTGTATCTCCAGGGTATCACCTCGGATGCGGAAACGGCCGCGGGTGAAATCTATATCGTTTCGCTGGTATTGCATGTCTACCAACTGGCGGACGATGCGGTCCCGGCTCCGCTTCTCGCCTTTCTTGAGGCTCAGCACGAAGCTGTAGTATTCCTCCGGCTCGCCCAGGCCGTAGATGCAGGAGACCGAGGCCACGATGATAACGTCGCGGCGCATAAAGAGGGCGCGGGTAGAGGCGTGGCGCAGCTTATCTATCTCCTCGTTGATATCGGTCTCCTTCTCGATATAGGTATCGGTGCGCGGGATATAGGCTTCGGGCTGGTAGTAGTCGTAGTAGCTGACGAAGTACTCCACGGCGCTTTCAGGGAAGAAGTCCCTGAACTCGGAGCAGAGCTGGGCTGCCAGGGTCTTATTGTGGGCGATGACCAGAGTGGGGCGCTGCACGCGCTCGATTACGTTGGCCATAGTGAAGGTCTTGCCGCTGCCGGTCACGCCGAGGAGAGTCTGCTTTTGATAGCCCTGCTTAAGCCCCTCGACAAGCTTTTCTACCGCCGGGGGCTGGTCGCCGGTGAGTCCGAAATCAGAGACGATTTTGAAGTATGACATGGTTTCTGTTTGGATTCTCAGGATTCCTAGATACAGATTGTAAGACACACTGGCAACATATGCAATTTTACAGGGTGAATTGGGTTGATAAAGGAGGCAAGAGAGGCGGGATGACTGTGTCTACTCGCTTCTGAGCGCTTCTACGGGGTCCATTTTGGAGGCGCGCAGGGCGGGGTAAAGCCCAGACAGCACGCTGATGGCCAGACAGATGCCGATGGCGATAGCCGCCCATTCCAGTGGCAGAGAACCCGAGACATCGAAAAGCAGGGGCACCACAGTAAAGGAGACGGCAGCAGCGATAGCTAACCCCAGAATCCCCCCCAGCAAGCCGAGGACGCAGGCTTCGAACAGGAACGCTGCCAGCACATGGCGGTTCTTTGCGCCTACAGCCTTCATTACGCCGATCTCCCTTGTCCTCTCTGCAACCGTAACCAGCATTACATTAGCTATCCCGATTCCACCGACGAGCAGTGAGATGCCAGCGATAGCCACCAGAGCTAGCTGAATCATTGAGGTAATGTTATTGGAGATGTTGAGTACATCAGCCTGGGTAGTAATGTGGTATTCCTTCTTCTCTGCCTCGAATGGTGCTGGCACAAGCCCGAATATCTCCTGGTTCTCCTCCTGTGCTGCTATCTGCTGTTCCGGTCTTATCTTCAGAAGCCGGTCCAGCATCTGCTGAGCTTCCTCTTTAACCGTGTCGATGTATTTGGAGTCTGCGGCAATGAGCGTTATCGCAGTATAGCCTTCGTTACCCATCATATAGTTCAGCGTCCTTATGGGCACATAGATGATTCCGATGCCCAGGCCTGGTTCAGGTTCCTTGACAATCCCTTTGACTCTGAACTTCTCGCTTATCTCCTTTCCATTTAGTACTATGGTCACTTCAAAGTGCGACATCAAAGAGAATGTCCGGTGTGGTAACGAACTCATAACAGAATTTCCTAGGACGGCGTTGAAGCTATCCTGGGTTGTCAGCGGCTCCCCTGCAAGCATCTCGCGATTCATAGCCTCGAGATAGCCGGGCTCCGCTCCCACGATGAAGACATTCGCCTCCTCACCCATGTACTTGATTGTTGCATAAGCTGTCCGGGACGCTGTCGCTCCTTCTACGTAGGGGAGGCGGCGCACTGAACTAAACAAATAGGGCTCGAGCAGGTCTTCCTCTTCAAGGGGGGAGCCCAATAGCCCGTAACTGCTACCCGGCTTTATGGTCACGAAGTTTGAGCCCAGGACTTGTATCTGCTGCTCAAAGTAGGTTCGAAATCCCTGGACCATCGCAGCGTTGATTAGGACGGCAGTTATGCCAATGAGTATCCCCAGGGTCACCAGGAACGAGCGGAGCTTATGGGCGGTGATGGATTCAACCGCCATCATGAAGAGTGTTGCTGGGTCCATTTTCTTCTCCGTAGAGACCACCAAATCAGCACAAGCAGCACAACCACTATCGGCGGCACAATATAGACGATAAGATTCGTCTTCCCTGTTTGTTCAAGGTGAATGGTGACTTGCATTGGCTGAGTCTCGTAGGTCTGTCGGCCAATACGGTAGACCAATTTGAAGCTAAGCTGCTCTTTATCGTGGAGATTATACGTCTCTATCTTGAAATTCGCGGGCAGGAAGTCATTGGGGGACATCGTGCCGATGAAGAACTCCGAGGGAGATGCCTCGATACCTCCCAGAGGGACTACTCTAACTGCATCGGCCTCCACCGGCAGGTCGTTTGCCACATGAAGCATGACTATCGCCTGCTCTCCCCTTTTTGCTTCTATACGTTCAGCCTGGATAAGCCGTACGCTGGGGGCTTCGAGGACTTTGGCATCCACCTTAAATTCTCTCTGGACTACAACGCTGCCCAGCCTGTAGGATACCTGAAAGCTCAGTGGCTGAGTGCCAACCCCGGGGTCTGCGACCTCAAAGGTCAGTTCCCTTCCTCTGACAGCACTTGTAGTTGTCTCTTCTGCTGTCTGGCTTGTCCCGGTGAGAAGGGATGTAACGTCAATCACTGGAACCTGTTGCCCTTCTGCTGTCTGTTCTCCGAGGTAGTAACCTGTGGGTTGGATTCCCTGATTCAAGGCTTTCAGTTCCAGTTGAGTGATGCCAGCCTGCTCAGATGCAGCGACCACCAATGACAGTTTGATGGGCTCGGTCGGGTAAGTGGCTGGGCTCAGAGAGGAAAGGTAGACTTTCACAGCGGAGTCCGCCGGGATAACTTCGAACTCCAGGGGTACAGGGGGAGCGCTGCCTAGCTCGTGTTCTGCTACAAGCTGGAGTAAATTGGAGCCTGTTTTGTATTCTTCCACCCTTAAGCTTATGTCTAATGACTGATTTGGCTGGAGCGCTCCAACAAAGTAAAGCACCTTATCTCCGTTTTTTATGCGCACTCCTGAGACTGCTTGCTGCCACAGGTTTTGTACCTGAAGCTGGGCCGTGAAAACTGTACCCTCGTATATCGACTGCGGCGCATCAACGACACGAAGCGTTACCGACTCCTCAGGTGGCCTCACCTCGAACCAAATAGATACATGAGCTGATTCGCCGCCTGAGAATGTAGCGAATATATCCACCTCGTTCTTTCCCAGCTTGTAATTCTCGAGGGAAAGTGTAACCTCCTGCGCAGTACCAGGTTGTATGGTGCCCACAGTTCTCTTCTCACCCGTAGAGGCATTTACGACAACATTCTGTAGCGAGTTGCCGCCGACATTTGAGAGGGCAACCGCTACAGGGAGACGGTCGCCGTCGAAAATCAGGTGTGATTGCACTGTCGCTTCTATCTCCAGTTGTGTTTGTTGGGCTGATGCCTGGAGTGGTAAAAAAAGGAAAAGCGATAATATCAAGGCGGTCAAAATGAGTGTATACTTAAGCCTCATCTTCGATAATCCTCCCGTCTAGCAGACGAATAGTTCTATCTGCCCAACTCGCAATTTCAGTATCGTGAGTTACTACTATCAAGGTTTTTCCCTCGCTGTTCAGTTTTTTTAGAATGGACATAATCTCTCTACTGCTCTTGGTGTCCAAATTACCTGTGGGCTCGTCGGCGAAAATTATGGTAGGATCGCCGACAAGCGCCCGCGCAATAGCTACCCTTTGCTGTTCGCCGCCGCTCATTTGAGAAGGCGTATGAGCCATCCTGTGCCCCAGACCTACCTGCTCCAATAATGCTTGGGCTCTCTTGCGACGTTCAGTCGCGCTTACGCCGTGAAAAATCAGCGGCAGTTCCACATTCTTTTGCGCTGTTTTTCGGGGGAGCAGGTTGAACTGTTGGAATACGAACCCGACCTTTGCGGCACGTGTCTCAGCTAGCTCGTCCTCTGATAATTCGGCGACGTTTAAATCCTCCAGCACTACCTGGCCCCTAGAGGGGCGCTGAAGACATCCCATGACATGCATAAGCGTTGACTTTCCGCTGCCGCTGGGCCCAATGATAGCGACAAACTCGGCCTTTGCTACAGACAGGGAAACCCCGCGCAGGACTTCTATCTGAACATTTGTCCCGTAGATCTTCCAGACATCTTTTACATCTATGGCTGTTTTGCGGTTCAAATCTAGTGCGCCTCAGCTGAACGAGAGTCGTTATCCATTTTTCTTATCTTCCGTCAGGGCTGACGCTATTTTGCGAAGCAGGGCGAGCAGCGTCGTCTGCTCCTGGTCTGTCAGACAGCTTACAATTTTCTGAACGCTCTGTGCCATGATGCTTTCGATAGCTTCCTGAAGCATGCGCCCCTTGTCGGTTTGGGCTACTCGGACAATCCTCCTGTCGCTGGCATCGGATAGTCTTTCGGCGTACCCATTTTCGACGCACCAATCCACCATTCGTGTGGCTGTGGGCAGTGGCATAGCTAGCGCCTGGCTCAATTCTCCCATCGTTGGGTTGGTGTTTCTATTCAGTATTTTACACATGCGGACGAAGGCAGTGGGGTTAGCAATATGGCGGGGTTTGTCCTTGGGGGGCAGTTCATCGAGGTCGTTCAGAAGCTGTGTGAGCGCCTCAGGCAAAGGGTTAGTAATCTTCGGCATAGCCTCGAGGAGGTGCTGCACGAACTCGTGTATCTGCTCGGAATGGTCTTGCTGCTGAGTCTGCATGGTCTTTATATCCCTCAGCGAAATATTTTCACAATGAAAATATATCATACTCGGGGTTAGCCTGTCAATACTGGGTTGTTTGAGGTCGTTTAGTAACTAGGGTTTGCAGAGGGGCGAAGTCACTTTGCCAGGGGTTTGGGGGTGTCCCCCAATTTTAAAGGTCCCCCAAGACTGGGGGACTACAGGGGGATTGAAAAGTGTTAATAGCCGCTCGATTGTGCGGTTCTCGGGCAAAGTTCGTGAATGGTGAGGGCAGCTAGAACATTTGGTCGATGAGGCGCTTTATCCCGTCGAAAAGCCCATAGCCAGCGAAAGCGAAGGCCAGGGATTTGACTGTCTTGCCTGCCCAACAGAAGATGAAGAATTTCCAGATAGGGTAGCGAAGGCCGCCGGCGGCAATAGTGGCAGCCTTAATGAAGAAATTGGGTATCGCCGAGACGACGAATATGGTGGGCCCGCCCCATCGTCTCATCCATCCTTCTATCTGCTTATATCTCTTAAATTTTTGGAGTGCTACCTGTCCGCCGAAGCCCGCTGTGTAGCCGGTAAGCTCTCCTATCGGTTCACCTAATCCCCCTAACAGCCCCAGTATAATCGGGTTGAGCCCCAGTCCTGCCGCAATGAAAACCGCCCACGAGCCGGGCAAAGGCCAGATTGGGGATGCGCTGCCGATGAGAGCCATCAGGAACACACCTACATAACCTGAGCTCCTTATGTATTCGTCGAAGTTTGTCGGCTTCTGGACAAGCACTGTCACCAGAATGACTGCCAGAAGGGCGACTGCTAGCAGAAGCAGGTACTTGAGTTGGCCCTTCCTCTTTACGCCTACCTTGGGTTCTCCAGATTGCTCTTCATCTGTTTTGTCCGCGGTAGCCATATCGCCCTCTTGCTCAAGGGGATTGTCTCCTTTATGGTGGCTCATCGCAGGACTTAGAGTAAGACCTGGGGGTACAGAAGTCAAGACTCTTTATCGCCTAAGGTTTTCTACACACTATAGGTGCGGATCTCAAAACCTGCCTCCACGGCTCCTTATCATGAGGTCGTTTAACAACTGAGGAGTGCAGAGGGGCGAAGCCCATCTGCTTGGGGTCTGGGGGTATCCCCCAGTTTCTTAATTCCCCCAAGATTGGGGGATAAAGGGGGTTGAAAAGAGATTAATAAACCCTCCTATCATTCAATTTGCGTTGGTAAACGTGCGAAGCTATAATGTCTCTATTGATTTGAGGTTCATTATGGTCAATCTGGATGGTATCCTCTACAAAGTAACCAAGCCTGCCCGCTATACCGGTGGGGAGTGGAACAGCGTGGTGAAGGATTGGGAGTCGGCTCAGATAAGGATCGCCCTCTCCTATCCCGACCTCTATGAGATAGGCATGTCCAATTTGGGGCTGGCCATAATCTATGACCTGCTGAACCAGCAGCCCGATGTACTTGCCGAGCGTGTCTTCGCCCCCTGGGTGGATATGGAGGTGGAGATGCGCCGTAAGGAAACGCCTCTGTTCACCTTGGAATCGAAGCGTCCGGTGAAGGACTTCGATATCCTGGGCTTCTCCCTGGGCTATGAGCTTACCTATACCAATGTCTTGAATATGCTTGACCTGGCGGGGATACCTGTTCTGGCTGCTGACAGGGGTGACTCGCTGCCGCTGGTGATCGCCGGTGGTGGCTGTACCTTGAATCCGGAGCCTATGGGTGACTTTATCGACCTGTTTGTCGTCGGTGAGGGTGAGGAGGTGGTTTTGGAGTTTCTGGAGGTGTTCCGTAAGTGGAAGAAGAAGGGGCCGGGTAGCAAGCAGGAGCTATTGAAGAAAGCAGCTCAAATCCCTGGTATCTATGTACCCAGCTTTTACAGAGTTGACTACCATCCTGATGACACTGTGGCTTCGATAATGCCCATGGTGGCTGAAGCGAAGCCTGCCATCGAACGGCGTGTGGTGAATAAGCTGCCTCCGGCTTTGACGTGTCCCGTCGTGCCCTATCTGCAGGTGATACATGACCGGGGGGCGGTTGAGATACAGCGCGGCTGTGCCCAGGGCTGCCGCTTCTGCCAGGCAGGGATAATATATCGTCCGGTGAGGGAACGCACTCAGGAGGAAGTGATTAAAGCGGTTGAAGGTCTGGTGAAGACCTGCGGCTATGACGAGATTTCGTTGCTTTCGCTGAGCACCAGCGATTACCCGGGTATCGAGGACGTGGTCAGCACGTTGTTGCGGAGGTATAAGGGAGGCAGTTTCACCCTATCGCTGCCGAGCCTGCGCCTTGATACCTTCTCGATGGCGCTGGCTCATTCCTTTCAGGATAAAAAGAAAATCGGCCTCACTTTCGCGCCGGAGGCAGGTACGGAGCGCCTGCGCTGTGTGATTAACAAGGGGATTTGCGAGGAGGATGTACTGCAGACAATTGAGACTGCCTGGGAGCAGGGTTGGAGGAACATCAAGCTCTACTTCATGATTGGGCTGCCTACCGAGACCTCCGACGACATCGTGGGCATTGTTGAGCTGGTGCACAAGATAAGGGATATCGGGAATAGCGGCATGAATATCAGGGTAAATGCCTCGACCTTTGTCCCCAAGCCTCACACCCCATTTCAGTGGGTGGCTCAGGCATCTGGCGAGGATTTGGCCGCCAGACAGCAGATACTCAAATCAGGGTTGAAGAAAAGGGGTGCTCATCTCTCCTGGCAGGACCCGCAGGTGAGCCTGCTGGAGGGAGTGCTGTCGCGGGGTGACCGTCGCCTGGCCAAGGTAATCCACCGTGCCTGGCAACTGGGGTGCAAATTCGATGCCTGGAGCGAGCATTACAGCTTTGAGAATTGGCAGATGGCTTTCAGTGAGTGCGGTCTCGATCCCTATTTCTATGCCTGCAGGGAGCGTCCTCTGGATGAGCTATTGCCCTGGTCTCACATAGATACAGGGGTCGAACTCAGTTTTCTCAAGAAAGAATTCGAGCGTGCCAAGCTGGAGAATGTGACACCAAGCTGCCGTTCCGGGGTGTGCGCTGTCTGCGGGCTTCATCTGAAGCAGGCTAGCTGCCAGAAAAAGTACCAGGAACTGACTGTCCCTTCCAAGACTCGTGGTACTGGGAAACCTAAGCCTACCTAGGGAAAGTGCAATTATGAATCTCATAATCAATTTCACTCCTACAGGAATGATCCCCACTAAAAAAATGACTTCGCATGTCCCCGTGTCTGTTCAGGAGATTGTGGAAGACGTTCATGAGGCTGTCAAGGTTGGTATTACCATGGTTCATTTGCATGCCCGGGATGCACAGACCGGGGAACCCACATACAAGGCCGAAGTGTATGAGAAGATCATCAGTGGCATCCGCAAGTTCTCAAAAGATCTGGTAATCGCTGTGTCGTTGAGTGGACGTAATTTCACGGAGTTTGAGAAACGAGCAGAGCCCTTGAAGCTTGATGGGGATGTAAAACCTGATATGGGGAGCCTGACCCTGAGTTCGGTGAACTTCAATCAAGAAGCCAGTGTGAATTCTCCTGATATGATACAGGCACTCGCCCAGGAGATGCTAAGACGAAATATCATGCCGGAACTCGAGGCATTCGATACGGGCATGATAAACTATGCTAAGTATTTAGAACGGAAAGGGCTGCTCGAGCCGCCTCACTATT
>Ga0031655_10002443_pt1 | contig 10732 bp, 7 predicted proteins | sample FrelakmetHBP12HB_FD_55187 | JGI IMG/M metagenome (GOLD analysis project Ga0031655, IMG submission 55187) | Freshwater lake sediment microbial communities from the University of Notre Dame, USA, for methane emissions studies -HBP12 HB | ecosystem: Environmental > Aquatic > Freshwater > Lake >... | reverse complement strand
TGGTGAAGATGATGATGGTTGGGTCACTGTAAAAAATCCAGCGTATTATGGATTTTGAGTAAATAACAAAAAGCTAATTTCAAAACCTTGCTAGATAACAGTCTAGCAAGGTTTTTTTGTTTCTGAAGATTTGAAAAATATAAATACAAATAAACAGAAAGAGGAGCCATTACTAGTGATTCCTCAAACCTAAACTTATCATTACACCTATAAATTAACAGATATTGAAGGTTGATGTGATAGTTTACTATCACGACTCTAAAGAAGTAATGGTTTTCTATCATGAAGAACATAAAGATCTATCTGTTCCAGAAGAACAGTGTCTAGGTCGAGGAAGGAAAAATAATAAATAATTAGAAAATAATAATAATAATTTTAAAATATAACTAATATGAGCTTTCAAATTAGTCCCGGAGTATCATATCAAGAGATTGATCTCACAACTGTTGTTGGTACTGGGATTTCAACGAGTGTAGGAGCATTTGTAGGGAATTTCCAATGGGGTCCAACAAGTGAGATCACCCTTGTTTCAAATGAAAATGATCTTGTATCTATTTTCGGAAAACCGAATGATAATACATTCAAAGATTTTTTCGTAGCATCTAGCTTCCTTTCTTATACATCTGCTTTACAAATAATAAGAGTGGTTGATGCTAATACGAAAAACGCAGTTTCCGGTAACACAGCAGTTTTAATTGAAAACGATAATGACTACACCACAAAAAATCTGTTTCATTCCGGTAAGTGGATTGCTCGCTACCCTGGTACTCTTGGAAATAGTCTTGCCGTAATAGCTTGTGATAGTACTGTAGTGACCACGACAAGTGTTACTGTAGGTAGTACAGTCATAGGAAAATGGAGCGATTTTATCTCTGCAAAACCATCAACCTCAAATCAAGCACTCGCTATTGGCGGCAGTTTAGATGAAATGCATGTCCTTGTTATTGATTCAGGTGGTTTAATTTCTGGCACAAAAGGAACTGTTCTTGAGCGCTTCATGCATGTATCTAAAGCGCCTGGTGCAAAAACAGAAGATGGCACAAACAACTACTACAAAGATAGAATCAATCAAACATCTCACTACGTAAGAGTAGGAGATCAATATATTCTTAACTCTCTATCAACTGGTAAGATTTCTGATACATGGGTAGCAGCTGGAACAGATATCGCTGTACTTAGTAAAGGTGTTAGTCCAGACGCAGATGGAGATGATTATATTAATGGTTATAATATTTTGGGTAATGGTGAAGCTGTTGATATATCATTAATTATCTCTGGTGCTGCTACTATAACAACTGCACAGAAATGTATCGATATTGCATCAAATAGACGTGATTGTGTTGCATTTATTTCTCCTCTATGGACAGATGTTCAGCCAGGTATTCCAGCATCAACAATTGTTACAAACGTTGTAGCAACTGAACAAGCATTAAATAGAATCTCTTCTTACTTTGTTGTAGACTCTGGTTGGAAGTATATCTATGATGCATATAATGATGTTTATAGATGGATTCCATTAAATGGTGATATTGCAGGTCTTTGCGCTCGTACAGATCAAACAAGAGATCCATGGTGGTCACCTGCCGGTTTTAATAGAGGTAATATTCAGAATATTGTTCGTTTAGCTTGGAATCCTAATCAAGCTCAGAGAGATCTTCTCTATCAGAATAGTGTCAACCCAGTTGTCTCATTCCCTGGTGAAGGAACAATTCTTTATGGTGATAAAACAGGTCTTGCTAAACCAAGTGCGTTTGATCGCATAAACGTTAGAAGACTCTTTATCATCCTTGAGAAATCAATTGCTAAATCAGCGAAGTATTCTCTATTCGAGTTCAATGATGAATTTACAAGAGCTCAGTTTAGAGCAATGGTTGAACCATTCTTGAGAGATGTTAAAGGTCGTAGAGGAATTTATGACTTCCTCGTAGTCTGTGATGAGACTAATAATACACCTCAGGTGATTGATTCAAACACATTCATTGGTGATATTTATATCAAGCCTGCTCGCTCAATCAACTTCATCCAGCTTAATTTCATCGCTACTCGTACAGGAACACTATTCAGTGAAATCGTCGGCAAGTGGTAATATTTTGAACTTAGAGTAAGTTTATTATATAAGAAAGGGTGATATTTTATCACCCTTTTTTGTTTTTAATTAATATCCTATAATTATAACTTTATGAAAGCAAATATTAATTTTTTCATGTTTGTTAATAAGAAAGGAGCGGTTAATATAAATTTAGCAAATAAACATAAAGAGTGGATTATTGAAAACACTAGTGAATATAATTGGTTAGCACCAACTCTAGGACAAAGAGTTCGATTAAAAATAGAGGCACCAAAAAAGTTCTATTGTGATTGCGGTGAAAGATTATCATGGAATAAGAGTAAGGGTTTCATTTTTAAAAAAACATGCAACAATCAAAAATGTGTTATTAAGAATAGAAGTTCATCATTGAGTTCTATTAAATTTAAAGAAACGATTTCTAATAGAAAATATAAAAAAGAATATAATATAGAACAGCAAAAGGAATATGTAGTTAGTAGGTTAAAGAGTAATATTAAACCGAATTATATATTATCAAATAAATCTGAAGATATTGTTTTATATATGAGTGAAAAGTCTAAAATATTAGGTTTATTTAAGACTGAATATTGTTATAGATTAGTAAAAGATATATCATTAGATGAACCAGTAACTTGTCATTGTGGTTTAGGAAACTCATCTTTTATTTCATTTGAAAAAGGATATAGAAGTTATTGTGACAATTGTAGGTTAGTTGGTGCTTCATCATCGAGAAGTAAAAATAGATTAGAAAAATTAAAAAAAGATTTAGAGTTAATAGGTTATACATTATTATCAAATAATAATATAAATGAATCACAAGTAAAAGTGAAGCATAATTTATGTGGTTATGAATTTGATAAATGGATGAATAATGGATTTATTCCTAGCGATAGAATATGTCCTAAATGCTTTCCACGAAATATTTCTTCTTATGAATATTTGTTGATTAATGAAATAAAAAATGTTTATACTGGAGAAATTATACAACAATTTAAACTTACTAATACTAAAAACGTTAATTCGTTTAAGAGTATAGACATTTATTTACCAGAATTTAAACTTGGTATCGAGATAAACGGGTTATATTGGCATTCTAATAATGATAGTAAATGTCATATTTATAAACTTGAAAAATCAAACGAGCTAGGTATTCAATTGATGCAGTTCACTGATAAAGATATAGATGAAAAATTTCCTATTATAATGTCGATGATAAAACATAAAATGAGATTGAGTAAAAAAATAGGTGCTAGAAAAACAAAAGTTGAGGAAATTAATACAAAATTGTATAGAGAGTTTTTAGAAAAAAATCATATTCAGGGTTATGCTTCAGCTACAATAAAATTAGGACTCTTTTTTGAAGATAAACTCGTATCAATCTTTTCTGTATCGAAATCTAGATTTAAAAAAGATGAATATGAAATAATAAGATATTGCTCACTTATAAATCATACAATTGTTGGTGGTTTTAGTAAATTTAAAAAATATTTTTCAATCAAGTATCCTGAAATCACTAAATTAATTACATTTGCTGATAGATCTTATGGTACAGGTGATGGATATATTAAAGCAGGGTTAAAGTTTATTAAGTATACAACACCTAACTACTATTATTTAAGCTCGAAATATATATTACATTCTAGACAGCATTTTCAAAAACATAAATTAAAGAGTAAACTTGATTTTTATGACGATTCTCTATCTGAAAAAAAGCTCATGGAAATTGCTGGTTATAAGAGATATTATGATTGTGGTAATGTAAAATATGTATTAAATCTTTAAATCAAATGAAAAGTAAAGGTGCTAAGATAAAGTATAATATACCACACGACTTCAAAAATGTATATGATACCGTAAAAGGAGAGGGTAAATTATCTGTTAATTATTTGAGAGAATACTATGATGTGAAATCACCTAGTATTATCGAAAGATGGTTGAGTGAATCTGAATTAAGTATTGAAAAAAATAATTATAAAAAAGAAGAGAAATTTGATTTATTTGCTTTCAAAGAGGATTGTGAATCTAACAAATTTACGATTAAAGGAATTAGTGAAAAATATAAGATCAGATCTCATAATATTAGGGAAGTATGTAGACGCAATCATATTAAATTAAATCTTTTATATGATGGATTTGATGTGTCGACTGAAGAATTTAAAAAAATATTAGATATCCATGAGAGCATAGTTAACGTAGCATTATTTTATAGTACAACACCTGCAGTAATTTCAGGATATATAAAAAGAAAAAATATAAAGATAGAGAAATATTGGGGTAGAAAAATAAAAATAGACATTGATTCGTTTAAAATAGATTGTGTAAATGATCAATTATCTTTTCGAGATATATGTAAAAAATATAAAATTTCATCCTCTGCCATAAGAAGAATTGCGAAGGAGAATGATATTAAGATACCAGATACTTCATTTAAAAAGTGGGAGAATCAATATTCACAAGTGTTGGAAAATATAGAAAAATATAAAAAAAGAAATAAGGCTGGTGAATCTCTCTTAGATATATCTCAAAAAGATAATATTTCTATTGAACATGTAAAAAAAGTATTTAAGGAAAAAAATATTCCTATCGTATTACATTCTTATAACAAATCGAATGGTGAATTAGAAATTAAAAAGTATATCTCTTCATTGGGATTCGAATGTTATTCAACGAAAAAAATATTTAATAATAAAATATACGAAATCGACTGCTTTGTACCGGAGAAGAATTTTGGCGTAGAGTATTGCGGTGAATATTGGCACAGTGTTGATTTTGAACATAGTAAATCTACAAATTATCATCAAGATAAATATGCATGGTGCAAGGAGCAAGGAATCAGACTAATGACTATTTTTGAGAGTGAGTGGTTATACAAACAAGAAATTGTTAAGAGTATGATAAGAAATAGGTTAGGATTATCAGAGAAAATTTTTGCTCGTAAAACTGTAGCTAAAATTATTTCTAGTAGTGAGGCTAAACGATTTCATAAAGCAAATCATATTAATGGTTATGTTAATTCAAGTTTAAATTATGGTTTATTTTATGAAAATAAACTNATGCTTGTTTTATCACTTTCTAAATCTAGATTTGATAAAAAATATGAATATGAGATAACGCGATTATCAACAAAACAAAATTTTATCATTGTAGGAGGGTTTAGTAAAGTTTTAAAATTTTCTAAGATTAAATCTCTTATAACATATGCTGACTTAAGATTTGGTGATGGTAATGTTTATCTCAATAACGGATTTAAAAAATTATCAACAACTCCTTCTAATTATTGGTATTATCATCGTAATAATAGTTCTGAATTGGAGAGCAGAATGAAATATCAGAAAAAGAATCTTGTTAATATGTCTGGATATTCGATTGAAAAAACTGAGCAACAAATTATGAGTGAAAATGGTTTCTTTAGAATTTATGATTGTGGAAGTAATAAATTCGCGCTTGAGTAAAAATTCTCTTATATAGACATCTTTCAGAATAGCCGGCTTTTAATGCTGGCTATTTTTTTGTCTATTAAGTAGAGAATATCATAAATATATAACAAAAAATATAATTCATGCTATCATTTAAAGAATATCTCGATAAGGATTTTAATGATTGGATATTGGAGGAGGGATTAAGTCTTAATCTCAACCCTATTCTTCTAAAAGTCTTTGGAAAAACAGCAGCTTGGGTAAGTGGTGGAATAACTATAACAAAAATTATCGACTTAATTCATCAATCAATAGAAAACTCTAAAGATAGAGATAAACTAATTATTCTGACAAAGTATAAGAGTGCAGCTAAGAAAAAGTGTTCATTCCTTTATCAAAGCAAGGCAAAGAATGATTCATCTGAATATATAGATCAAATTAAAAGTTTAAAAAGTGTTATCAGTAATATTGAAAAAGATATTGAAAGTATAAAAAAGAAGATAAACGAGAAGTAAAAAAAAGTATAAATACTACTTATACACGGTAAAGGCGAACGCTATTAACGATCGATCGCCAGTACCTAAACATAAAAAAATATTATAGAGAAAGATTTCATACCTGAAGATTGATATGAAGGTATGATAACAATAATAAAAACAACAATAACAATTTAAATATAAAAAATTTATGGCATTCTCGGTGGACGGTTTTCGAGCACAAATGAGCGGAGATGGAGCGCGTACCGCATTTTTCGATGTTATTATGACTGGTCCTAGTTGGGTCGGATTCCCGGGCTCCAAATTTTCATTCATGTGCAAATCAGCACAACTTCCTACATCAACGATAGGTGAAAAAGTCGTACCATATTTCGGTCACGATGTACATTTCGCTGGTGATAGGACATTTGAGGATTGGTCTGTCACAGCATATAATGATGAAGATTTCTTAGTAAGAAACGCGTTTGAAAAATGGTTAGATGGTATGGACCGCAACTCTCAGGACGGTTCTATGAGAGGAGATGGTGCAACATCAAGCCCTTCTTCTTATGTAGGTACAGCTACAGTTCAGCAATATGGAAAAGAAGGTTCAGTGATAAAGACTTACGAGTTTGTAAATATATGGCCTTCTTCTCTTGGTTCAATCTCGGTTGATTGGGATACGAAAGATGAAATTGAGACTTTCGAAATCACATTCAAATACGATTACTGGAAAGCTATAACTACTACTTAAGCTTTATCATTATCTATCAAGGGGAACTTAGTTATAAGCTATTGTTCCCTTTCCTTTCCTTTAAATATTATTATGTATGTCTGAAAAAAATACAATTTTTGAATCAGTAGGAGACTTTTTTGGTCTTGAAATAAAAAAGAAGAAAGAGAAGTTACTTCCTTCTTTTGTTGCACCACAAACTGATGATGGTGCGTTAGAAATATCATCATCGATGGCAGGTTCCTTCGGTCAATATGTTGATACTGGTGAACAACTAAGAAACGATCATGAGCTTGTTAATAAGTATCGTGATATGGCATTACAATCAGAAATAGAACTTGCTATTTCTGATATTGTTAATGAGGCTATTGTTATTGATGAAGAAGAATTACCAGTCACTATTAATACTGATGAAATTGAATTTTCTACTAAAATAAAGAATAGTATAGGTGAAGAATTCGAAACTATACTTGAACTATTAAACTTTAATAATAGAGGTTATGATATCTTTAGACAATGGTATATCGATGGAAGATTATTTTATCATGTTATAGTAGATGAAAATAAAAAAGGTGATGGTATTCAAGAATTAAGAAATATCGATCCAAGAAAGATTAAGAAAGTTCGTGAGGTAAAAAAGAATGTTATTAGAACAGCAGGTACAGTTACTGCAAATATTATAGATGATATTGAAGAATTTTTTGTCTACAATAAAGATGGTTTTGTAAACGCTGAAGTTGGGTTAAAGATAAATCCGGATGCAGTCGTTTTTGTTCCTTCCGGCATTCTCGATGTCAATAATAAATTAGTTCTAGGTTATCTTCATAAAGCAATAAGACCTCTTAATAATCTAAAGATCATGGAGGATTCACTTGTTGTTTATAGAATTGCAAGAGCTCCAGAGCGTAGAGTGTTTTATATAGATGTTGGTAATTTACCAAGACCAAAAGCAGAGCTTTATGTCGCTACTGTTATGGCAAAATTTAAGAATAAAACAGTTTATGACGCTACAACTGGTGAAGTGAAAGATGATAAGCGTTATATGTGTCTAGATATGAATACGAAAGTGCCATTACTCGATGGTCGTACTCTTACAATAGATGAAATTTCTAAAGAATATCGCTCAGGAAAGACGTTATGGGCTTATTCTTGCGATTCTATAACAGGTAAGTTTGTCCCTGGATTGATTAGTTGGGCTGGTGTTACTCGTAAAGATGCTGAAGTTATGAAGTTNACGCTTGATAATGGAAAAGAAATTGTATGTACGCCTGATCATAAGTTTCCGGTTTGGANTAAAGGTAACGTAGAAGCTAAAGATCTTAGTGTAGGTGAGTCTATGATTCCACATTATAGANAAGGGATAAAATTTGGTAAAAATACATACGAATATGAATTATTATTTAAAAATGATACAAAAAAATGGGATTATACACATAGAATAGTTTCGGAATGGAAAGATGAAGTTGATATAGAAAATGAATTAACTTTTAATGAAGAATATTCAAACTCTATAAAAAATATCGTACATCATAAAAACATAAATCTACAAGATAATACACCTGAAAATCTTTTTAAAGCAACTAGCGATAGAATCAAAAAATTCAATTTATTTACTTCAAATAACGAAGCGAAGAAAAATACAACCAAAGATAAATCATCGAAAGAATCTTTAACATTTAGAAATCATAAAATTACTAAAATTGAATATCTGAGTGAAAGAATTGATACTGGTTGTATTACTATCGATGGTGAAGAGAGATATCATAATCATCATACATTCGCGTTAAGTGTTGGAATATATACAGTTAATTCAATGTTGGAAGACTACTGGTTGCCGAGAAGAGGTAGCGGTAAAGGTACAGAAGTTCAACAGCTAGCAGGAGGCGCGAACTTGAGTGCGATCGAGGATATTTCATATTTCCAAGAAAAATTATTCCGTTCACTAAACGTTCCTTTCTCTAGACTTAAAACTGATGATCAATGGGGTATAGGGCAAGCATCACAGATATCTCGTGATGAGGTACGATTTTCAAAATTTATTTACAAACTACGTAATAAATTTAATCAATTATTTGATGATTTATTAAAACGTCAACTAATACTTAAAGGTATTATTAATGAAGATGATTGGGAGGTGATATCTAGTAAAATAAAGTTTGAATATGCTAATGATTCCTTCTTNTCTGAATTAAAGAATATGGAGATTANTAAGGAGAGATTCAACTTATTAGGTGAAATAGATCAATATACAACAAACGGAATCTCACCAACAAAGACTCCATACCTATCTATTGAATGGGTCAAGAAGAATGTCTTAAGACAGGATGAAAAAGAGATAAAGAAAACTGCTAAAGAGGTTAAGGAAGAATTAGAAGAGAGTCAGAAACTAATACCGAGTCCTGGTACGGAAGATCCAAATGCACAGGATCCGTTAAGCGGGCTAGATGATATTGAAAATGGAACTGATGCAACACCAGAAAGTCAAGCGCCAGTCGATCCAAATCAAGCACTTGATACACAAAAAGGAGCTCAACAAAATCTTAATAGTAAGCAGCCTAAAAAAGAAACACCTGATAAAGAAGAGTTAGATGTTGAAAAACCTAAGAGATTCAGAAAAAATGCTGGATTAAAAAGGATCCATAAAAATCCAAAATAAACAGATAAATGATATCATTTAAAAACTTTAAACAAAAATGTCTTGTAGAGGCTGCCGATAGTAGTGCTGAGAGAGAGAATGCTATCACTAAAAAAGATTGGAATGCTTTTGATAAAGCATTCAAGGAAGTAAAAGAATATTCTCATCCAATACACGGTAATCACTTTAATGATATAATCCAAAACGGTGAAGTATTTGATGAATTACCGAAACCATTAAGTCTTGCTATTATACTTTTTTTATCAGCAGGTAAATACTCAGAAGATATAATATTCAAAGCTCTTGAACTAGATTATAATATTAATAATACAGATTATAGAAAAACATTTTTACATGCAACTTATGTATTAAGTGAATTAGCAGATAAGTTTAAAGAAGCATTACAAGAGATACCAAAACCTAAACAGGGAGGTATACCTGTTAAAAAGATATTTAAAGATCGTCATACTTAACAATAATAAAATAAAAAATGTCAACATTATTAGAGCAAACAATTGCTGTACTAAATAAAAATACTCCTAATGCTTTTGATCAAAGAGTTGATGAGAAAAAAGAGAGTTTACTCGAAGATTTAGAGTTTGATAATATAGATTTACTATTTGAAGAATTAGATTTTCTTGATGAAGAAAATTATACTCCAGATCAAGTGTATAAGCAAGCAGGTTCATCATACCGTAAAGGTGTTGCTACCGGTGTTGGATACTCAACTGGGCCAGGAGTTGCTGCTNTTGCAGTTTCTTCTGCATTAATATCAGGTATTAGAGCCCTTTATCGTAAAGCACATGATGTAACTCACGAACAGGTTAAAGCTTGTCAAGGTGATCCGAAATGTATCAACACAGCCTACATTGCNGGTGCAAGAAAGAAAATATCTATTCTACAACAAGCGAAAAGTAAAGATTCTAAAAATACATCCGAGTATGATGCTAAGATCGCAAAATTGAATGCTCATATTTCTAAGTGGCAGAAAAGTAACGAAATATCAAGAGCACTAATAGCTCATAGTCATAAGAATGAAGAATATGAATATAATGATACTGACTTATTAATAGAGCAGCTTGATTTAATTGATGAAGAGTTATTACCAGGAGGTCATGTAAACTATAATTATTATCAGATGACAGCAGCGGCAAAAGGAGCAGAGAAAGCAGGGTTTNATCATGGTTTGAAAGCTTCAGCCGCTATATCAATTGGTGTTGCATCAGCAGGAATTATTCAAGGACTTTATCGTAAAGTTCATGGTGTTACTAGTCAGCAAGTAGAAGCTTGTGATGGTGATCCGAAATGTATCAAGATAGCCTACATTGCTGGTGCAAGAAAAAAAATGTCTATTCTACAACAAGCGAAAAGTAAAGACTCTAAAAATGCTGCAAAATATGATGT
>Ga0031655_10002442_pt1 | contig 10734 bp, 6 predicted proteins | sample FrelakmetHBP12HB_FD_55187 | JGI IMG/M metagenome (GOLD analysis project Ga0031655, IMG submission 55187) | Freshwater lake sediment microbial communities from the University of Notre Dame, USA, for methane emissions studies -HBP12 HB | ecosystem: Environmental > Aquatic > Freshwater > Lake >... | reverse complement strand
ACTGTTTGGCAGTGTGAAAGTTACCTTGCACATGTTTGCGCTCAGAAGGTATTCCTTCTTTATGCCGTTAATTTTTTGTACTTCATTGTTAACTTCGGCGGGCTTTTTTTTCTTAAACATATTCTTTCCTCCTGATTTTCCGTGAAAGCAGTTTAATTGTATGTCTGAGTTCTTGCCACCGAAAGCATTCTCACCTTCATGAGGATTTGCCGCGGGTCAGAAAGCCATTCACTATGAATTTATAGTGATAATTATAAAAAAAGCCCCCGGACTTTTAGACAGTCCGAGAGCTTACGTGATAATTCAAGAACTTCTAATCCATATTTAATTATTTAATAAATTTATATAACAATAATATTTATATGTCAAATTTATAATATTTTAATATTTTTGACAATTATTTATCTTAAGTAAATTCAATTAATTAGAAGCAAATCAGACAAATAAAATGTTAATTATCAGTAAAGTTATTCACCCCGCCTCGCTGCCTGCTCTATCTGCAACTGCTTTATTTCATCAAGATATTCTTCCTCGGTTAATATGCCTTTCCTGACAAGTATCCTGGTCAGCCATTGCACGCCTTCTGCATGGCTCTTGTTGTAACGGAGAGCTGGCAGATAAGGAAAATAGAGGATATAATAAATTATCTGGTTTGTTATTTTGATTTATAGCCATACGGCTTGTGCTTGTTCAAGAACAGATCTTTTATAAATACAGATGTTTTATATTGAAAGGATGTTACTTGTGTTCAGCAACATTATACATGCAGCACTGTTTATAGCGATAGTATTGCTCATGCAATCAAATTTGTTTGCAGAGACAAAGCTTGATACAGCAACCTTTGCCGGAGGCTGTTTCTGGTGCATGGAATCCCCATTTGAAAAACTGGAGGGGGTTAAGGAGGTTATCTCCGGCTACATCGGAGGGAACAAGGAAAATCCTTCCTATGAAGAGGTCTCCGCCGGCACAACCGGTCATGCTGAAGCTATTCAAATCATCTATGACCCTGCAAAAGTTACCTATGCAAAACTACTTGACGTGTTCTGGCGGCAGATTGACCCCACTGACGCCGGCGGCCAATTTGTAGACCGGGGCTCCCAGTACCGTCCGGCTATTTTTTATCATAATGATGAGCAGAAGAAGCTCGCTGAGAAGTCAAAAGAAGAGCTGCAGAAGAGTGGCAAGTATCAAAAACCAATTGCTACTGCAATCCTTCCAGCAGCCCGCTTTTACCCTGCTGAAAACTATCACCAAAATTATTACAAGCAATGCCCAATCAACTATAAAATATACCGTGACAATTCAGGCAGGGATCAGTATCTAAAAAAAATCTGGGGAGCAGAAGATAAAAACAATACGGGAGAAGCACCTCTGAAATACCAAAAGCTGCCGAAAGAAGTCCTCGAAAAGAAATTAACCCCGCTGCAATATAAGGTCACCCAGGAAGAGGGAACTGAGCCGCCCTTTGAAAATGAATACTGGAATAATAAAAAAGAAGGTATATATGTGGATATTGTTTCCGGCGAGCCCCTGTTCATCTCTCTTGATAAATATGATTCCGGCACCGGATGGCCGAGTTTCACTAAACCTCTTGAACCGGAAAATATTGTTGAGAAAAAAGACAACAGCATGTACATGACGAGAACAGAGGTGCGCAGCAAGCATGGCGATTCCCATCTTGGCCATGTATTTGATGATGGCCCTTCCCCGACCGGCCTCCGGTATTGTATGAACTCAGCTTCCCTTCGATTTATTTCTAAAGAAGATATTGAAAAAGAAGGCTATGGTAAATACCTAAAACTTTTTGAAAACAAAAAAACTCATTGAATTACTAAAAAATGGGGCCGCTCAAAACTTAGCAGCTGTTTATTGCCTGATTCTTGGTTTATTTATTACCTCAATCATCAGCTATTTTATCGCTGTGTATAAGCGAACAAATCCCTATTTCCCTGTGTGATCGCAGTGACAAAAGCTCAACATAGAGGTAAAAAGTTCCTGATGTGGGCATTGCTTATCCAACCACCCATGTATCACCAAAAGGTCCAGTTATTGTCCGAAACGCAGGGTCAATGCTTAAAAAAAGTGCCAATAAAAACCTTCAATTTATCAGGGGAAGCAATATGAAAAAGAAGCTGTTTTTATATGTAATATTTGCCCTCGTGTCTGTTTATTATTCGGGGGTCCTCTCTGCTGCTATTATAGATGTAAGCATGGTTAACTTCGCGTTCCAGCCTAAAACCGTGACGATTGCAGTCGGAGACACGGTCAAATGGACCAATACAGTTGCGGTACCGCATACCGCCACCAGCGGCACCAACTGCTCAAAAGACGGGATTTTTGATTCCGGCTCCCTGGCGAAAGGCGGGACCTTTTCGTTTGTTTTTACTAGCGCAGGTGAGTACCCGTATTACTGCATTCCTCATTGCAAATTAGGGATGACTGGCACCGTTATTGTTACCGCCAGTACGGGAACAACAACCGCTCCCGGCACGACCACGACAGCCCTGCCGGGCAGCACCACCACAAGCGCCCCTGGCTCTACGACCACCAGCGCCGCGAGCACCACAACCACCACAGCGTCGCAGAGTATGATCAGAAATATTTTCAATATCCCCCCGGAGGTATTATTCTCCTGCCGTGAATGGCCTCTTGCCAATAAGGACTACAGCAATACCCGCGCAACCACTGCATCAGGAATCAACTCCCGCAGCGTTGCGAGGCTGCAAAAGGCATGGGCTTTTGACATTCCCGGCGTTTCTGATTTCGGTGCGGCAGCCAGCAACCCGCTCATCGTCGGAAACACCATCTATCTTCAGGACCTCAAAAGCAATGTCTACGCCATAAACTTGCGCACGGGAAAGACCGTGGCGCAGAAAAATTATAATGTGGACAATATCGGCCCGAACGGACCGGCAGTGGGATGGAAGAAGATATTTGTCACCAGAGGCGCCGAGGTGGTGGCCCTTGACCTGCAGTTGAATGAACTGTGGGCAAAAAAACTGACGGTCAAGGAGACGGAAGGCACCGACATTCAGCTGAGCGCGTATGGCAGGCTGGTCTACGTTTCCACGGTTCCAGGCGCATCAGTATCAAACTTTTATACCGGCGGCGCTGTCGGGACGATCTTTGCTCTGGACCAGGAGACCGGAGCCATACAATGGCAGTTCGACACAATTGATACGCAAACCATATGGGGCAACCCCACGGTCAACAGCGGCGGCGGCGCATGGTATCCTCCGGCAATTGATATAACGACCGGGCTCATGTACTGGGGCACGGGCAACCCGGCTCCCTTCCCCGGCACGCCGGAATTCCCCAATGGATCGAGCAGGCCGGGCCCCAACCTCTATACCAACAGCATTCTGGCGCTGGATGCGCTGAGCGGCGATCTCGCCTGGTATAAACAGGTGAAGCCGCATGACCTTTTTGACCTTGATTTTCAGATCTCCCCCGTGCTTGCCACAGCCAGAATCAACGGAACGAAGAGAGATATCGTTATCGGCGGAGGCAAGCTCGGAAAAGTCTATGCCTTTGACCGCGCAACCGGTGAAATTCTCTGGCAGACGCCGGTGGGAGAGCACCAGAATGATGAACTGACGCAGCTGCCCGACGGAACGACACGGGTTTTTCCCGGCGTCTTCGGCGGCATTGAGACGCCCATGGCTCTCGCCGGAAATATGCTGTATGTGCCGGTGCTGAATGTGTTTACCGATTTCACGCCGACAGGGCTGGTGCAGAGCACCCTTGATATACCCGGCGGCACCGGAGAACTCATTGCGATAGATGTGGATAGCGGCGCTGTTGTCTGGAAAAAGGAATTTAATCATCCAAACTTTGGCGGAGCAACCGTTGTCAATGACCTGGTCTTTACCGCAACGTTTGACGGAACAATTTATGCGCTTGACCGCACCACCGGGGATGAGAAATGGAGTTATCAGGCATCCGGAGGAATCAACGCCTGGCCGGCAGTCGCCGGCAATACCATTATCTTTCCAGTAGGGCAGGGATCGCCGCCACAGCTCATTGCTTTTAAGTTGGGATTTTAAAAATCTATAATGCGGCGGGAGGCGTTTTATGGATTGCCTCTTTTTTGCAAATAATAAATACCAGCTCACTGAAATAATAAAAGGTAACACCGTGGATGATGTTACCCTTTATTGTTATTAAAATTTGGTTGCGTATAGGTCGCGTTTTGCTGGTAGTAAATGTTAGTTATTGTTAGCTATTGTGTTTGTAAGTTGCTAATTATCCTTAATTCCTTCATTTTCCAATCATCTGTCACGCCGGAGGTCGCGAGTTCGAGCCTCGTCGTCCCCGCCATTTATATAGATAAGACAAGGGGTTAGCAGATATTTTTGACCCCTTGACTTGTTTTTAGGCACGCCAGAGGTCATGAGTTTGAGTCTCAGCGTCCCAAGCCTCTACTGATGCGGGTTTGGCCTATATCGTCAAGCCCGCATTCGTTTTTGGTTGCGTATAGGTTGCGTCCAGTTGCGTCATCAAGCCCGTCTACCGCTTCTTTGTTACCTTCCGGGGCAAGGTGTGACAATAAATATCAATTGTTACCTTGACGTAGGGTTGTCGATAGGTGGTTGGTTTGATGTCCAGTTCATGCCCACCTCAAGTCGGTTCACCATTATTACATATAGTTGAGACATTTAAGCTCTACAATTACTACTTGCTTTTATAATTTTTTTGACGGTAGTGACGCTTTGCAAAAAAAATCATCAATGGATTTAAGCAGCTAAACTTCTATCGCTGTTGATACATAAACTTCACTTTCCTGCCTTTAATACCCACCACAAGATGTTGGTTTTTGTCCGGATAACCCATGCTCCATATCTTGCGGTGGATTATTTATTGACACACAATTGCCCCTTGCCTATATTTGTTTCATCTTAAAGCGAGTTTCTATCAAAGCGCTCTGGCTTATGACCTCGACGTTGCCGTGCCGTATAAGCGGCGGAGGAATGAATGGGATTACCAAAGAACCTGCTGAATGATGCGGAGAATCTCTCTGGCGGAAACAAGGTAAAAGTTTCCGATCAATTATTGGAAAAGGCGCGCACGGATGCCGACACTGCGCTGAAAGATCTCGAATCGCGATTAAGCGGACTCAGTTCGGCAGAAGTCGGTGCGCGCATCAAGCGCTACGGGCTAAACGAGATTGCACGGGAGAAACGCCAGTCTCCCCTGACGCGGCTATGGGATAACGTTAAAAATCCACTGGTCATCCTGCTGATCGCGCTGGGCGTGCTGTCGTATCTGACAGGGGATCTGCGGGCGATGATCGTCATTTTCATAATGGTGGTGCTGGGCGTGGTGCTGCGTTTCTATCAGGAGATGCGCGCCGATAACGCCGCTGAAAAGCTCAAAGCCATGGTTAACACCACAGCCACGGTCGTGCGGGATGGCAAAGATACCGAGGTGCCGCTTAAGATGCTGGTACCGGGTGACATTATCCGGCTGAACGCCGGGGATATGGTGCCGGCTGATGTGCGCGTACTGGCCGCCAAGGACTTGTTCCTCAACCAGGCAGCGCTGACCGGCGAGTCCCTGCCCGTGGAGAAAAAAGCTACTCCTGCCTCCGCCGAAGTGCAAAATCCGCTTGACCTTCCGGACATCTGCTTCCTGGGTTCCAACGTGGAGAGCGGCTCCGCAACGGCGGCAGCCGTCCACACCGGGAGCCGCACCTACTTTGGCTCACTGGCAGCCAGCATCGTCGATCAGCGCGAACTCACCAGCTTCGACAAGGGTGTCAACCAGTTTACCTGGCTGATGATCCGCTTCATCGCGGTTATGGTGCCAACTGTCTTCTTACTCAACGGATTAAGTAAGCATAACTGGGTGGAAGCGTTCCTGTTTGCGATGGCGGTGGCCGTCGGCTTAACCCCGGAGATGCTGCCCATGATCGTGACAGTCAACCTGTCCAAGGGCGCACTGGCGATGGCACGCAAGAAGGTGATCGTCAAACGACTGAACGCCATCCAGAACTTTGGGGCGACGGACGTGCTCTGTACCGATAAGACCGGCACCCTGACCCAGGGCAAGATCGTGCTGGAAAAACATCTGGATGTTCACGGTGAGGAAAGTCCGCGCGTCCTGCATTACGGGTACATGAACAGCTATTTCCAGACCGGCCTCAAGAATCTGATGGATGAAGCCATCCTAGATCACGGTCACCTCGAGGAGGACCTTAAGGTTAAAACGGACTACCGCAAAATAGACGAAATTCCCTTTGACTTTCAGCGGCGGCGCATGTCCGTGATCGTGGAGGACAAACAGAACCAGCATATCCTGATCTGCAAGGGCGCGGTGGAAGAGATCATGCGCCTGTCACCGCGCGTAGAAATCGGCGGCGAAGTGCTGGATGTCCAGCCTGAGCATGATGCCCACCGCAAGCAGCTCGTGCAGGAATTGAACGCACAGGGTTTCCGCGTGGTCGCCATAGCCTACAAGGTCATTCCCGGCGATGACGACGAGCCCCACTATAAAATGCAGGACGAAGCCGACATGACCCTGCTGGGGTTTCTGGCCTTCCTCGACCCGCCCAAGGAAACCGCTGCCGAGGCTTTGAAGCGGCTCCACGCTTTGAATGTTGGAGTCAAGATTCTGACCGGCGACAATGAAATCATCACCACCTATATCTGTAAACAGGTGGGCATGCCGGTAGACAAGATTCTGCTTGGCTCTCAAATCGAAGCGATGAGCGAGGAAGAACTGGCTGAAGCCGCCAGCGTAACCAGTATTTTTGCCAAGCTGGCACCGGCTCAAAAGGAACATATCATCCATGCCTCGCAAAGCAAAGGCCACGTGGTGGGCTTCATGGGTGATGGCATCAACGATGCCCCAGCCTTAAAGGCCGCAGATGTGGGCATCTCGGTCGATAGCGCCGTGGATATCGCCAAGGAATCATCCGACATTATCCTGATGGAAAACAGTTTGCTGGTGCTGGAGCAGGGCGTGATAGAAGGCCGCCGCGTGTTTGGCAACATCATCAAATACATTAAGATGGCGGCATCTTCCAACTTCGGCAACATGTTCAGTGTCGTGGGAGCCAGCGCGTTCCTGCCCTTCTTACCCATGCTGCCGATCCAGGTGCTAACCAACAACCTGCTCTATGACTTCTCGCAGACTGCCATCCCCACAGACACGGTGGACGCCGACTGGCTGACCAAGCCGCGCAAGTGGACGATTGGCGAGATTCAGCGTTTTATCCTGTTCATCGGCCCGGTCAGTTCAATCTTCGATTACCTGACATTCTTTATCATGCTCTACGTATTCAATGCCGGGAGCAACCCGGCCCTCTTCCACACCGGCTGGTTTGTGGAGTCGCTCTTCACCCAGACGCTGATCATTCATGTCATCCGCACCAACAAGATCCCGTTCATCCAGAGCTGGGCCAGCTGGCCGATGATCGTCACTTCCATAATCATCGTCGCGGTAGGCGCCTGGCTGACAGTTTCGCCCCTGGCCGACACGCTCGGGTTTGTCCCNCTTCCGCCGCTGTACTGGCTGCTGCTGGCGATCATGCTGCTGTGCTATGTGGTCCTCACTCAGCTGGTAAAAACCTGGTTTTACCGCAAGTTTGGCGAATGATGACGGTGACGGGATAATACCGGTAAAAAAAGCTGCCAAGACAAACAGGGAAGGCTTGCGCTCAACAGGCTCCGGCGTTCCACATAGCAGCCCTTACGACATTTCATGCCGCCGGCTGAAGGCCCGCCACATTCATACCCGGAAACATTTTCGCAGAGATTGAAGCGAATTTCTTTTTGACACACAACCACCCCCGACCTATACTTGCCTCATCCGAAAGCAAGTTTCTATCAATGAAGCTTTATTGGATTGGGCTGGTGTTTCCGGCGAACTCTTTTTTGGAAATATGAACAAGAATGGTCAGATCATATCATGGGTCAAGACGATAGTGTAGAAACCTGGGCACTTGCTGATGGCACGAAGCTAACGCTGCGCCATATCGCACCTACCGATGCCGCCAGAGAGCAGGCTTTCGTACATGGACTCTCATCTCAGTCCCGCTATCTCCGTTTTCACGGTACGCTCAAAGATCTTAGCAATAAAGAATTAAAGAGGTTTACCGAACCCGATTCGCGAAACGAGGTTGCCCTGATTGTCCTGCGCAGTGAAGAAACAGGTGAAGAAGAAATCGGAGTGGCACGATATGTGATCGATTCGGATCGGGAGAACTGTGAGTTTGCCATTGTCGTTGCGGACACGTGGCAAAAGCGGGGTATTGGGACGAGACTGATGAATGCATTGATAAGTCACCTTCAGGCAAGCGGAGTAAAGCAAATCACGGGCTCCGTGCTTAGAAGCAACTCGGCCATGCGCAAGTTCATCAAGCAGATGGGCTTTGTGGAAACTAATAACCCTGATGATCCGTCAACCCTGTTGGTCACAAAACATCTGGATTAGCAGGCTTCTCTATACGAATCCACTCTCAACGCAATTTTGACGATGACCGAGGCCTGATAATTTGATGAGACAGATTCTAAGGGTTGCCCATCTTAGATGAATTATCTCATTATCAAATTATTATTATTTTATTGAACTGCTAATGTCGCTTTGCAAATGAAGTGTGCAATGAATTTAGGTTGACTCACTACTCTCGCTGTTGATACAACGTCTTCAGTTTTCCTCATTTAATCCCAGCAACAATACATGGGTTCTACCATTTTTTATTACTTTGCAAAATGTTATAATATAAATAACTTTTAAGCTATACTGACTCTGTATGATTAATGTATAGAGAACAAAATGCTGAAAGAAAAAGCTTTTTCTGCAAATTTTCCCAGGAAAACATTGACGCTTCTTATTTCTCGCTTATATAATTTTGACATATGTAGAATAAAAAACAATGTTCCTACCGACTGCAGGCGGTCGTGAGGAACATGGCGCAATGTAACGAGGAAAGCATGAAAAACATATTGGTCACAGCATTTATAATCCTGGCGCTATTTTCGGGGGCGGTCAGCGCCCAAGATAATATAGAAAAAAAGAAAATCGAATTTTTAATATTCTCGGTAGAGAATTTAAAAGGAGCAAAATTTATCAGAAATGGCACAGAGCATGACGGGAAGGAAGCGGTAGAGCATTTACAAATGAAACTTCTAAACGCTGGTAGTATGGTCCAAACTGCTGATGATTTTATAAGGCTATGCGCTTCCAAATCTATTATTACGGGCAAACCGTATATGATCAGATTCTCTGATGGGAAGACCATAAAATCAGAAGAATATTTTCGGGAGAAGCTAAAGGAATATAGTTCAACCGTAAAGTAAATGCGCCTAATAAACGGGTGAAGATGACTGCTCCTTCGGTTCACTTTTTTTTGCTTTGCCACTGGGGTTAAAATTCCTGGGCTGTGGGGCATAAAAGTGTGATCCTCCGCACGCAGCTTAGCATGAGCGTTAGCTTTCTGGGGGAGCTATGAGAACAAATTATTTTGTCTGTGCGCTATTAATTTTTCTTTGCGCCGGAGGCATCCCTACCCGCATGCGGGTACCCGGCAGCGCAGACCGCCGAGGGCCCCCCGGGGTGAGTCCGAGACATGGAGGAAGAACATTCTTTCTTGATGAAATAGACCATGAAAAAAGCCAGGTATTTCTTTTTCTTCTTTCTGTTGGGTGCTATCGTGACCCTCGGTGGTGGATGTGCTACCCTGCCGAATGTCTCTGAAGTGATTGATGAGGCGCCGTCTACCCCTGGACCGCCTCAAATCGATTCGGTCAAGGGACTGTTATCTCCCAGGCAGAGCAAAGCCCTCATTAAACGATTGCGGCGATCCGTCGACCCGACGGACATTCTGCAACGGTATATTGCCGTAATAGAATCGGTAAGTGAAAGCACGTTGACCAAGGGGAATAAAGTCACGTTGCTCGTAGATGGTCCAGCCACCTATGCCGCCATGTTCAAAGCAATCCGCAATGCTACAGATCATATCAATCTCGAAACATTTATCATTGAAGACATCATTACAAATGATGAAACGGGGCTGAAACTTGCAGATCTATTGCTGCAAAAACAGGCGCAAGGTGTTCAGGTGAATCTCCTGTATGACAGCGTAGGCAGTTACAGCACTCCCGCTTCTTTTTTTCAGCGCCTGCGCGACGGGGGAGTGCAGGTGGCCGAATTTAACCCGGTAAATCCACTTAAGGCCCGCGGGAAATGGCGCCTGGCCACATTGGATCACCGCAAAATGTTGATCGTCGACGGCAAGGTCGCCTTTACCGGGGGCATCAACATCAGCCATTTTTATTCGAGCGGGCTTTCCGGAAGGAAAGAACACGACCAGACCCAAATCCCCTGGCGGGATACTGACGTTCAAATTGAAGGCCCGGCCGTGGCTGAGTTCCAAAAACTTTTTCTGGACACGTGGCAGAGACAGCAGGGTGCGAAACTCTCGAAACGGAACTACTTCCCCGATTTAAAAAAAGAAAAGGGACATGCTCTGGTGGGGGTGGTCGGCAGCAGTCCGGGCGAGGCCAACAGGACGACTTTTATTCTGTACGTGTCCGCCATCACGTTTGCAACTAATTCGCTTCATATGACCAATGCCTATTTTGTACCCGACCCTCAGACAGTAAAAGCCCTCACGGATGCGGCTAAGCGCGGGGTCGATGTGAAGATTATTCTTCCCGGAACCACCGATTCTTCGCTGGCCCAATATGCAGGACAATATTTTTATTCCGGGCTTTTGAAATCGGGGGTAAA
>Ga0031655_10002440_pt1 | contig 10737 bp, 10 predicted proteins | sample FrelakmetHBP12HB_FD_55187 | JGI IMG/M metagenome (GOLD analysis project Ga0031655, IMG submission 55187) | Freshwater lake sediment microbial communities from the University of Notre Dame, USA, for methane emissions studies -HBP12 HB | ecosystem: Environmental > Aquatic > Freshwater > Lake >... | reverse complement strand
TGCCCCGTAGCCACGTTAACTTTATCCACCACCGCCGCGGTGGGATAGGTTAGCTTGGCTAAGAAATAAGACTTGGGAGCATCTATCGTGACTTTTAAAGTGTAGTCATCGATAACTTTAACGCCGCTGATTTCGGTGGCCTTGCCGGCTATCACATCCGCCACCCCTATTATATCCCCCAGGTATGTCGCCACCACGTTCGAACCGGTCGCCGGAGCGGCGGCGCGTTCCCAGGAATATTTAAAATCGGCGGCGGTTACCTTTTTCCCATCCTGAAACATGACGTCCTTGCGCAATGAAAAGGTATAAGTCATCCGGTCGTCGCTTATCTTCCAGCTTTTAGCAATATCCGGCGCCGGTTCCAGATTATCGTCCAGTTTCACCAGGCCGTTAAATATCTGCGCGACATATTGATGCGAGTTCATATCTCCGGACAGCGCCGGGTCCAGCGTATACGGGTCGATACCGTACAGCTTGAGCGTGCCGCTGCCTTGACTGGCCGCCGGTGTAGTTGTCGGCGCAACGGTGTTATCGAAGCCTGTCAGTGGCCGGCTATTGGTTACANCCAATACTACCAGTATGTAGTAAAAAAATACCGCGATTAGTATNGACGAAAGAACGCCTTTTTTCACATTGCTCTCCAAAACACCCTCTAAAACCAATATAGCACANATTTTTTATCCCTGCACACGAAGGCGCACGTGAGNCGCTCCTGTCATATTATGGTNAGTCACGGGAGAACACCTGTAATTCCATATTTGACATTTGTCACATTTTGTGCTATTTATATGACTAGCGACTTCTCTAAGGGAGGACGATATGCTCCCCAGCGAGATAATTATATTGATGACCATCGTCGTCGATGGCAAAGCCGGCAAGAAACTGCTTACGCACCTGCTGGATATTTCCGGTGAATACGTCGGCTATTTGTACAATTCTCTCGTCAATCGAGGCTATTTAAAGCACCGCGGCACGGATGGCTATCAGCTTACGCCGGTGGGTCGAGAAACAATTTTAGACTTTCTTAAAAAGAGCCGGATCATGCCTCAAGAAATCTTGAAAAGGCTGCGGTCGCTCGGCATGGAATTGGGTCCGGAACAGGTGCAGAAGATAGAAAAGATGGAACGTGAAGCCGTGCGGATAAATTAAAAAAAGGTTCTCCTTTTCCCCTCCCCCAATTGCCACACAGGGGGAAGCAAGCCTGTGTGACCTCCTTCCTTATAGTGAGCTATGTATTCAACGCGTAGAGTACATAGCTCACGTTTTTTAGTTCCGTTTGCATTTGGCTGATACAAGATACTCTCCCCCCTTGTTCCCTTCAGGGAGAACCTTCAGGCCGAGCCTTCTGGTCGAGACCTTCAGGGTGAACCCCCTCTCAAACATGGCGAATTGTGTTGCTTGAGTTTTAATCTGTTTGAGAGGGGGAGGAATTAAGGAGAGGGGCTAACGCCCCTCTCGGGCATTCCCCTGTATTATTTGAAGCGGGAGTGCGTAGTGAGAGGGGGCTGCGCCCCCTCTCAATTATTCTCCCCTCGCCAGCCAATAAATTTTCCGGCTTGCCCGATAGAACAGGCTGGAGAGGGGTCAGGGGTGAGGTATAGCGTTAGGTATAAACTTAAATGTTAAATGCCAATAGCACCCATTCTTGCATATTTGAATTATTTCAGCCTTCAACATATAATCATTAACAAACAACTTTAGATAAGGAGAACAAAATGATACCCAAAGAGTACGCCAAATACTATAAAGGCAAGCCTGTGGCGGATTTTACCAAGCTTTATCCGCAGCTTACCGCCAAGTCTTTCCACATCTGGGGCCACGAGTGGAATTCCCCCTACCGCATGGACTGGTTCTGCGTTACCGAGCCGTTCCTGATGATTAATGACCCCCACACCCACGACTTCGACCAGTTCCTGGCTTTCCAGAATGCCGATGCCACCCATGTAAATGACTTCGACGCTGAAGTCTGGCTTTATCTGGGCCCCAAGGGTAAGCAGGAAAAACTTGTCATCACGGAAAGCTGTTTCGTCCATGTTCCGAAGGGCATGGTGCATACTCCACTGGAGTTCAAGATCATCCGCAAACCCATCATCTTTATGGATATCGCACTGACAGCAGACTACGTACGCAAGCCGGAAGATAAGACCAAGCCGATAATGCGGGAACGGCACGAACGCTAAACTAAAAACGAAACAGGAAATCCAATATCGCGCGGGGAGGGCTTTAAAACAGCCCCAGTCTTTTCAGGCTGGTATAGCTCTTCCCGCCAATGATGATATGGTCCAGTACGTCTATGCCCACGATTTCCCCGGCCTAGGCCAGTCTTTTTGTCAACGCGATATCATCTTCGGAAGCTTCGGTATCCCCGGAAGGGTGATTATGCACGAAGATTACCGATTCACAATTGTCAAGATTATCCCTTTACACTGGAGCTGAAGGTTAAATAGTCAGATAACAGACTACTTCGGTATTTTCTCCAAATAGATTATAAAGCAAATTACTTCAATTGGACGGGGAGACGGGGGAGGGTCGAACTCCATCATACCCACCAATTCTAGAATTAGTCCGAAAGCGGAGAGCGTTAATGGTGGTCTTAAAGACTAAGAACTAATTATAGAACTCTTGATACGTTAAATAACCCAAGATTTGGTTTTTGTAGATGAAATTCTCGGTAAACAACTATAAGACCTAGTTGAGCTTATCAACAAAGAAAATAAGCTCCGTGACAAGTGCCACAAGCTCAAGGGTCCGACACTGCACAGATTCGAAACGTATTTGGATTCGCTGAATACCTTGGGCTGGTGGAAAAAGCCGGTTACGAGCAAACAAAGGGTGGCATGAAAAGAACAGCGTATGTAATTACACAACATGGATTTGAAGATGATAAGAGCTGGGACAATCTTATCGGCACATGGAAAGAAATACGCAACAAGGTAACGTTTAAATTACCAGGAATAAATCCCCATGGCTAATCCTAAAGGTCGTAATGTACAGTCACCCCATCCTGGAATTTATATCAAAGAGGTCTTAATGTGTTAAAGGACTCTTAAGTCTAATTAACAAAATACTTAAAAGTGATTACTTCTAGTTTGTTCAAGCTTCCCAAATCTCAACATACAGTGCCTTGCGCCCCTTCTCCTCTGTCATGGTCTCTAGCGCATGAACGGCTTCTTTCTTGATATTATCTTCAACATTTGATAATTCTTCCCTAATGATTTTCTCAGCCGTTTGATTTCCACCTCCCAACCGCCCCAGATCCTCCGCAGCACTCCAGCGCACTTCACTATTTTCACTTCTTAATAACCTAAGTAGGGGTTCTACTGCACTTATGTCCCGAAGAAAAGTTAGTGCTCCTAATGCTTTTCGCCTTATCCTTGGTGACTCATCATTTAAAGCTTGCTTCAAGAACTTAATGGCTTCGGTTCTTCCTATTGTCCCTAGCGAATCTACCACAGCTAATCGTACATCTTCATCTTTTTCGTCATTTAAAGCCTGCCCTAGAGGCTCGATAGGTCGCGGACCTCCTATTACACCTAATGCCAACGCGGAAGCCATCCTGGTTGCTTGTTCACTTTCTCTAAGCGCCCATGCGAGGACTTCGAAAAACCCGGAAAAGCGCTTCCTTTCGCGAGTTCTGATTACTCCGTTATGGATTTCCCCTGATCTGAGGTTCATTGTCCGGAGTACAGGTCCAACTGTATCTCTTAACTTGGTCAACGAAATTGCCACAGCTTCGCGAACCGCATACTCATGGTCATTTGTGGCATTAAAAAGAGGACCGATAGCACTTAAATCCCCAAGATTGCCTAAAGCTTCAGCTGCGTGCAAGCGAACCCGCTTGTCATTATCTTTCAAAGCCTTGATAAGTGGTCGCGTAGCGCAGGTAATTCTGCCCAAATTTCCAAGAATTGAGGTTGCTTTACATCGGATTTCAGGGTGTTCATCTTTTAGGAGATGGATAAATGGATCTACTGTTTTGAGAACCAAAACACTTTCCAGCGCACAGGCAGCTCCGTATTTAGTCTCGTAACTAGTATTTTGTAACGCCTGTAAGAGAGGGTCTACTGCTGCTTTGCCAATTTTGCCCAAGGATGAAGAAGCATGCCATCTTACTAAAAAGTCCTGGTCGCTCAAAGCATGAATTAACGGTTGGATAGACCTTTCATCTGCTATTTTTCTTAGTGCGGTGGCTGCTCTCCATCTGACAGTGCTGCAGCCATCTTTCAAGGAATTCAGAAGAGGTCCTACTGCTTCAGGGTCTCCTATTTCCCCGAGAGCCATTACTGCCCCTTCCCTGATTTCATGGTTATAAACCTCCAATACTTGAATTAAAGGTTTTATCGCCGGTTTTCCAATCCTGCCGAGAGCTACGGCAGCCTTGATTTGGACTTGTTGCTCGTCAGTAAATCTCTGGATAAGGGGTTCTATCGCTCGCGTGTCTTTGATCTTACCTAAAGCACTGGCAGCTCTACATCGGACTGCAAAGCTGTCATTCTCAAGAGCGTGAATCAGAGACTCTACTGCTGGTTCACCTATCTTGACAAGTTCTCTTTCAGCTTTTTCCCGGATTCGTTTACTCTTATCGCCAAGGTCGCAAATTAATTCCTCAATAGAGTTCATCCTGCTCCTTATTGATCATGTGCTGATACAGGTATTTCTATTCGTGAAGTGTCATTTACTATCTATTTATCGCGTAGTGCGACGCACTTCTCCAAGGTTTACTCAGCTAGTGTACGCAAGAACATTACTTGTTCAAGCCGATTATCCTTTTACTGCTCCATTTAATAATCTCCAATATGTTCTTTGAAAAACACTCATCAATCACCGTTAAATTCTGGTTAAAGATGGCTATTTTTAATCATAATAACTTATCCATGCTTAATCCGTTTCGAAGTCATGTTTGAGTTCCTCAAAATGCTGATAAATAAAATCGGCAACTTCATCATATGATTTTGGGTAAATTGGCTTAATCCTTTCCCGATTTCTTTTGAGAATCTCAATCGACGGAAACGTCTCGTAATTCTCGTTACAGTAATCAATTAGATGGTGAAGATACCATGCTAATAAATATTGCGAGCCTTTAGGTTGTGTATATTTCTGTTGCATATGCGAATTAAAATATCCTATTTCTTTTTCCCTACTAATGTCTCTCCCAGTTTTTCTCTCATTGAAGAATATATTCTGAAACATCGTACGCTCCGCTGCTTTTTTAGGCAAGTGTTTGCGCTGGAATTCAGGTAAACCTCCAGCTTTATCCCCGGCTTTAATCCCTCGGAGATGGTCAGATAAATACTTCTCATATTTTTGTTTGGCTTTTATCCTATCTGCTGCCGTCTTACAGTCTTTTTGTATTTGGGAAGAAACAAATTCTATATCTTTTTCATCCCACCAGTCAGTAACATTAGTTAAATATTTTAGATAGTCGGCCTGCTTTACAGGTTCGTCAATGAGTGAATATGTAAAATCAAATGCAATTAATGGTAAAGGGTATTTGAGTACCCATTTTCTATGGAATTGATAACCTTTCATATCTCTTACTATTTACCTCCAGCAGAACTATTTGGTTTAATTTGTCATTAATCTTTCGATTCTAGGATTCTCTATTTATCTTTGCCATTGAGCATTTATTGTCCATTAACGTAAACCTTGTAGCCTTGTTTCTAGCCCTGTAACTTTTCTATTTGTTTCATTAATCCGTCTTTAATACTCAACTTTTCTTTATTAAGCCCACTTTCCAATATAAATATTATTGTTTCGTCAAAGTTGCTCCCTAATCCGGCTTGTTGAGCGAGTTGTAGCTTCCGATATAACTCGAGTGGGATGGTGATTCTAATCTCTTCCCACCATGGTGTTGAACTAATAACTTTGTCCTTCCATTCGGGTAAACCCACAAGAGTTTCGTTGTTGGTTCCCAGAAACTCAACAAGTTTTGGCTCGCGTCCATTACTGATATTCTGGTCTATCGTATTCGCAAGCGACCGTTCTGGGTTCGAAGCATCACTTTTGACAAAGCGTTGTTTGAGTGCTATTTTTGCCAATTCCCTCGAAGACATTGGGTGTTTTTTTGATTCAAGGATTCTCTTGGCGGCTTCTTGTATTGTCATTTCCATAATATCCCTCCTTTTTCTATTTGCTTTTCTAATTACTTGCATACTTGCATACTTGCGCACCAATAGTAAACCTCTTTCTTGTTGTTGTCAAGTATGTTCTATTAGGGAGGCTTCTCTTTTTGATTTAGGTCATGGGTACCCCATAGAGGGGGATGGCAAACATACTAGTTCTTGAAATATTACCTTATGACTTAATGTTAAATAATGACATTTCCTCATAGATATAAAATCTACGACGATGAATACCATTATCTCTAATCGAGAAAGTAGTGTCATAAAATGATATATTTTCTTTTTAATTGTGAGTCCAAAACAGTAATATCTGTTTTAATAAAATAAATATTTTATTTGTTTAAAAAATGATTTACGAATAAATAAAAACACACCATGATTATGTTGACAAAAAAAATATTAGGAGGTCAACATGGTCGCAAAGAAACCAGTAGTCAAGAGACTCGTATCCAAACATGTACCACCCGAAGTGGAAAAGCAAAAGCCTCAAGAGGTCAAACCACCGGAACACCCAACCGAACCACCACTAAAAGCGCCAGAATCCACGCCACAACCCGAAAACCTAAACCACTAACTCTTTGCCCTACTCAGCCAGGAACTCCAATCCCTTAAACACCTGGTAGATGAGAATGCCATCATTATGACCCAGATTCAGGAAATCCTTATCCGCAAACGAAAACCCGTGACCTCGAACGGAAAAGTCCAGATAAAAGATAAGCAGACCGGTACCGTTTACAAGTCGAAAAACAACGCCTACCAGACACTGCTCAAATCCGGTGCACTCAAAGAACTCGTGGACAAAGGCGTGTTCGGCAACATCCCTGCAAAAAATACCTTTGGTTGGTACACCCTTGTTCGTGAGTGGCCGGACAGGTTCGAGGAAGTCCCGAAAGAAGAAAAATAAGCTAGAGATATAAAAGTACTCAGTTGCACTTTATTTGTTGCTAATTTGCATTCTAGTGCAACTGAGTACTTGTTAGTTAGGATTTTAAAGTGCAAACAGCAAACATCAATAATTGGCTGTATTCCTGGGAACTCGTCGAGTGGGCAAAAGCTAACCTGAACATCACCGAACTGAATGATGAGTTAAAGGAAGAGGAAATCCGCGAGGTTATCCGCTGGATAGGATTGTGCTCGACTGATACGATTTTCATAGATGGTGATAAACCGATCTTCGGCAGAATCGGCATTGGCCTGATGTTATCCATCACGCTGTTGGAGTTCCCGGAATACTACATGAAATATGGATTATCACAGTTCGATTGAAAGGAGCATTAATGAAAACCTTGTTGGATAAAGTATCATGGAGAACGTTGTTCATAATATTCGGCATCCTTGTATTAGCTAGGGTATTATCGGAGATTGTCTGACATGAGGACTAAAACTCTCACTCAGGCAGAACTCTCCCACCGATTAGGAGTGAGCCGAACCCATATCACCCTTCTCACCCAGGGAAAGAGGAAACTCAGCGATAAGTTGGCTGACAAAATAGCTGACCTGTTAGTTGACCAACCGAATGCACAGCAGTGGACTTTTAATCCATTGGTCACAGGTTCGAATCCTGTACGGCCTACCAATCACAACTTTTCCACACCGAAAAATAAGAGCTATTTGCGAATTTGTAGTGACGATTTCTAATCGACGGTTCGAATCCCTTTGACTCTACAAAAGACAACTATTTTACGGCAAATTACGTTAGTGTCTTCGAGCTGATCTGATATCAAAAGCTAGCACAGCTAGGTATCTTGAGAAACGCAGAGGTTCGTGTTTCTGGTGGAGACGGGGGAGGCCCGGTCTCCATCGTACACGCCAATTCTTGAATTGATTAGAGAGCGGAGGGCGTTAATGGTGGTCTTAAAGACAAAGAACTAATTTTAGAAGTCGCTGATGTGCTAAATAACCCAAGATTTGGTTTTGGTAGATGAAATTCATGGTAAACTATCTAACGCTACCTAGAAGCGCTACGATTCGAATTCTGACTGGTCAGCCGATCGAGAAGCTTTTCCGTCTATTTGAGAAGAAACAACTTCTGCCAGCGGTTCGGGTGTTGCTCTGTTCGATATCTACTGCTCATCACCATCAGGTAAATGTTCCATCAGATGTCAGAACTGGATAAGTCCCTGAAGCTATGATATCTATTGGCCATCAGGCTGGGCATTCTCGCATTTCCCTTGATATGTGTTCTAGTCTGATTCTGGCTCCGTTTTACTGTCTTTCCTATGATTGCCCAGTAGACCCTGTTTCTGACCTATGGCAATGGCGAGTTTCAAATTGGATATTCCCGGTAACTTCCTTCACCCTATCAGCCACTTCTAAGGTAGTAAAGCTGCATGGTTTAGACGAGAGACTAATAATGGCCTCCATTAACCCACATTCATGGATTTTCGAACAACCCACAGGATTCCTGCGTCCTGTGGGTTGTTCTCAAAGGAGTGAAATGAAGAAGGCTTACCAGCGAACCACCAACAAATTCACTAGCTTTATCAATCTGTATTATGCCTGCGGTGCCTCGAGCAGCCCGGTTAGCATCGATACCTTGCACGTGGCAAGTGCCTACCTGCAAAGGCAGGGGCTTGCCTACGACGAATTTACTCTATTTAAGTTTCAGTATGAGTGCTTCGCTGAGCGCTTTGACCATCTGTATCACCTCGAAAGTGAGGTGAGCCTAAACTTACCGATACAAGAGGAGTAAGTGTTTTGTTCGCTCACTTTATAAGTTCTTATACCTTGTCTACGTTCTTTAGTTTCATGATATAACTGGGTCTAACCCGGGGGACAAAGATAAAATACTTTAAATTATTTCCCAGTAGGCCGGTATTGTCTATGATATTTCCGCTACCAGCAATTCTTGCCAGTTCTGTTTCAGCTATCTTTTATCTCCTTATTACTATTATCCAGTTAACCAGCTTGCCTTGCTTGGCTCATTTTTACACGTCTATAGTGAGGGACTTAATGTAAAAACAAAGAGTCACCCATAACTTGCCATTTCTTATGCAACTGCTTTCCGTATCCCGCTAACAAGCCTAGGAGACAGAGTTAGCCAACAATAGGACTTCTTAAAGATTATGGTCGTGATGATGGGCTTTCCTAACTGCTTCCGGTGCAAATTGCTAAGTCATCCTTTGATATTCATATCGAATCAACCGTAAGGAAATTCACACCTTCGCTTTAAATTTTAATAGTCATATGTAATTGTACAGGGGAAATAAAGAAAATAAATGAATCCAAAGATCCATAAAAAGTACTAAATGTAACCGGCTACGCAATAAGAGTAGTGAACTAAAACTCCCTTTCGCTCACGGCCGCTGAACCCCCGTAATTCTACCGGACCGATCTTAGAAGTTCAATCTATACTTGTTATTACCAATCATGTAAACGTTTTTAGATTTGCATCTATATGTATCTTTTCCTGAATTGAAACCGCTATTTTATAATCAGGATACAGTGCTGGTTCGTTTAATTGACTACATTTGATGATATCTGTTATAATTGCAAGTTACTCAGTAGTCCCTTACTACAATAGTTTAACTGACATACCGTGAAGCTCGATTGGTAGAAGATTATGAGTACTCACACCCCGTTAATAGAGAAAGACGAGAAAAACTCAGTATTGGAACAGCCGCTAACGAAGCTTTATATCCCCTCAATCCCTAAGACCTTTCTGGAAAGACATCATCTAAGAGAGCGATTCGATGCTGCGTTATTGCATAAACTAATTATTGTGACTGCGCCTCCTGGATATGGTAAAACTACCCTTGTTAGCGAAGCCCTGAGTCATATCCAACGCCCAATCGCTTGGCTTACACTAGATAAAAACGATAATAACCTTGTTCACTTCTGGACCAGTCTCATCCTAGCTCTCCGGAATATAAAACAGGGTTTAGGGGAATCTGCAATATCTCAGCTCCAAAGCAGAAATTTATCTATTGAGTCAATGTTAACAGTACTTGTCAATGAGATTATAGAAACCGCTCCCGAGATAGTCATTGTCCTGGATGATTATCATAAGATAAAGAGTAAAGCTATCCATGATTCGCTCGCTTTTTTTATGAAATATTTTGCCGACCAGTCCTGTTTAATCATCTTAAGCCGGATTGATCCACAATTATCCTTAGACAAGCTGTATTGTCCGGTTAAAATAAAAAGCGATGACCTGCAGTTTACGCCGGAAGACACTCTCTCATTCTTAAAGGATATAATGGGGCTCACTCTTTCCAATGATCAGCTTGATACTGTCCACATTTATACCGAAGGCTGGGTGGCAGGTTTAAAAATGGTGGCAGCAGCCATACAAGGTCATAGCGATGTTACCGGGTTCATTTCAGCTTTAAAAGAAACCGAGAAAGATATTGAAGAATATTTAATCAGGGAAGTCCTGAATCAGGAGGTCAAGCCTATTCGCAGGTTCCTTTTGGAGACATCTATTCTCAACCGTCTTAACGAATCCCTTTGTAACGCGGTTACCGATAAAAAAGATAGCCAGAAAATATTGGAAATGCTGGTATCTAAAAATCTGTTCCTGCATCCTCTTGATAATGAAGGTAAATGGTTTCGTTACCATCACTTATTCATGGACTCAATGTACAAACAGCTGGGATCAAACCACCCTGATACT
>Ga0031655_10002437_pt1 | contig 10741 bp, 9 predicted proteins | sample FrelakmetHBP12HB_FD_55187 | JGI IMG/M metagenome (GOLD analysis project Ga0031655, IMG submission 55187) | Freshwater lake sediment microbial communities from the University of Notre Dame, USA, for methane emissions studies -HBP12 HB | ecosystem: Environmental > Aquatic > Freshwater > Lake >... | reverse complement strand
CATCAGTATAACGCCTGATGTTTTCACACAAATGCTTTCGACATTGATGAAGTCGTAAAGCCGTAATCAAGAAGTGAAGTAAATCATATACCGGCAACTGCCGATGAAAAGGAATGACCGATGGATAAAAAAATACGCGATACGGCTGAAAAGCTTTTTAGCTCTGAATATGAAAAGCTTAGTAAACAAGAAAAGCACGTTGCTCATCATATAACCGAAAGAACCCCAATTTCGACAAATGTAATTCAAGACTATTCCGAACAAATGACTTTTGGCCAAAGGATGGCTGATAATGTCGCTTCATTCGGTGGATCATGGGCTTTTATCATAATATTTATGGTTGTGCTGGTTATGTGGATTGTACTGAACTCGTTCATTTTAATTAAACTTGGGAGCGGTTCTTTTGATCCCTATCCATACATATTTTTAAATCTTATTTTATCCATGCTTGCCGCCATTCAAGCTCCAATTATTATGATGTCTCAAAATCGGCAGGCCTATAAAGATAGACTAAGCGCGGAACACGACTATGAAGTAAATTTGAAGGCAGAGCTGGAAATAATCGGACTTCATGAGAAAGTTGACTCACTAAAGCAGGAACAGTGGAAGGAACTGATTGCAATTCAAGAAGAACAGTTAAAGCTACTGGGTCAATTAATTGAAGATCTGAAGAAAGATAAACGAAGCGCCGGTTAAAAATTATTCATCTCAAAAGCTTAATTTTTCTATTTCACTTTTTATATTTACCGACCTATGCTTGACTAACAGATGTTGTGCAATTAAGTCTTTTCATTTTTTTCTCCTACTTTAGTCATGTTATCCTTCTTACTGACGTTCGAGCTGGATCGATTCAAATGTGATATGCATGGTCTGACTCCAAACAATGGTATGTTTGACTCAAAAATGTGCTACGCCAATCAGACAAAAAAATGTATTATATGGTTACATTATAAAATCAAGTTTTTATCGCAGGCTATAAATCTTTCACGGAAAACACGAAAGCTTTGTTCAGGATAATGTCCCTTTCTTTTCCGCAAAGATAGATAAACCCAGGGGAAAAATTTAAATAATCGCTGACCCGTGATCTTTCTTTGGGCATTTCCATGAAGAGGCTCATGTTCAGGGTTTCATTGTTCGTCAATTCCACCTGCACGCGTTTTTCCGGGCTCAGTAGAGTCTCGTCCGCAAGATCCCTTTCGGGAATCTCCAGGGACATGACTCTGCCCTTATTAAGAAAGAAAATCTCTCCGGTGTTGATATCCTCTATAGGGAGAAATGTCGAATCTGAATTAAGTATATCCAGAATGAGTTCTTTCCCCGAGTGTCCCTCTGCATATGGGCTTAAAAAGAAATTGACGTCCAGTTTCATGCCGTCGCTTCGGCAAAGGATTGCCTTGCGTTTGATTTTTTCTATTCGCACGTGATGTTCCTCCCCCTATTTTGATTGTGAAACTCCAGTTACGAAAGCGAAGCGCAGCGGAATTGGAAAGTTGAACAATCCCGCAAAGCGGAGGGTATAACACCCCGCAGCTTGCTGCAAAATGCTTCCAACGCTTGCTTTGGGGTTCATACCCGTGATTCCTTCGCCATCATGCTCTCGAAAATTTTCTTGTCCATCGCCTTTTCATAGGCCGCTTGGGCCGTTATCCTGTCTTCCTTAATGAGCTGAAGAAGATGCTGATCCATGCTCTGCATCCCGCTTTTGGAGCTTGTTTGGATAAGAGAATTGATCTGGGATATTTGACCCTCCCGGATCATGTTAGCCAAGGCGGATGATCCGATGAGGATCTCATTGGCTGCGCATCTACCCTTGCCGTCCTTGGTTTTCAACAGCTGCTGGGCCACAACCGCGCTTAAAGACTCCGCCAACATGGTCCGGATCTGTGCATGCTGATTAGCCGGAAAGACATTTATGATTCGGTCAATGGTCTTGGCCGCACTGTTGGTGTGAAGGGTGCCAAAGACCAGAATGCCCAACTCCGCGCAGGTGAGCGCCAGCGATATGGTGGCGGTGTCCCTCATCTCACCTACCAGGATTATATCGGGGTCCTCGCGGCCCGCCACCTTGAGTGCATCGGCAAAGCTCTCCGTATGGGTCCCGATTTCACGCTGGGTGAAGAGGCACTTTTTATTCTGGTGGATGAACTCCAGCGGGTCTTCGATAGTGATGATGTGAGCATCGCGCATTTCATTAATGTAATCGATCATTGCCGCCAGGGTGGTTGATTTCCCGCTCCCTGTGGGGCCGGTCACCAGCACCAGTCCACGCTTCAACATGGCGATGGTTTTCAATACCGGAGGCAATTGCAACTTCTCCAGGGTCAATATTTCTGTCGGGACCATTCTAAATACCGCCCCAATACCCCGATGTTGGTAAAGAAAATTGCAACGGAACCTTGCAACACCCTCCAGTTCATAAGCTATGTCGAAGTCACGATGGTTTTCCAAAGTGGATTGTTGATCTTCGGTCAACATATCAAAGAGGAGATTCCGGTTTGATTCAGATGTCAAAACCGGATGCTTTGTCGGCGTTAACTCCCCTTGAAGCCTCAGCATGGGCGGAAAACCGATTATCATGTGTAGATCGCTCGCCCCGCGATCCTTCGTTTCTCGTAAATATGCGTCAATTTTGGCCATGTCTCCCTGCTCCTTACATAAGCTGGTCTGATAAATTTTGGGCTTGGCTTTCCCTATCCGCCAATGGCTTAAAAAGGTCCTTGTCGTTAGCATTGAGATATGCCTCTTTTGCACTGATGGTTCCTGCCAGTAACAACGACATGATCGATTCATCCATGATTTGCATGCCCACTGTCTTTGCCATTTGCATCATGGAAGGGATTTGAAAGGTCTTTCTGTCTCGAATGAGATTGCCTATGGGAAGCGTCCCGATTAATATCTCCACCGCCAGCTCCATCGCCGTGAGATCAATTCGCGGGATAAGCCTTTGAGTAATCACCGCCTTTAGGGATTCACCCAGCATGGCCCGGATCTGACCCTGTTCCGCAGCCGGGTAAGAGTCTATGATGCGGTCAACGGTCTTTGCGGCACTCGATGTGGCTAGGGTCCCGATGACGAGATGGCCTGTTTCGGAGGCGGTAATGGCCAGGGAAGTTGTTTCAAGGTCTCGCAGCTCGCCCACCACAATCACATCCGGGTCTTGGCGAAGTGCCCCCCGCAGTGCGTTGGCATAGGTCAATGTGTCCCGACCCAATTGTCGCTGATTGACGGCGCACCTTTTCAGGGGATGGATGAATTCGATGGGGTCTTCTACCGTAATGATGTGTTGGGCGCGGTTTGTATTGACATAATCAACCATGGCGGCCAGGGTTGATGATTTCCCCTGACCAGTAGCGCCGGTCACCAGAACCAGTCCCTGATGATTGTCCATGATTTTTTTCACAGTGTCCGGGAGACCCAGCTTTTCAAATGTGGGAATCTCAAAAGGGATGATTCGAAAGGATGCGCTGAGCCCTGCCTGGTGCCGCATTGCACTGCACCGGAATCTGGCCACCTTAGGTATTTCATAAGCAAAGTCGAGTTGGAGTTGCTTGTTAAGCGTCTTTTTTTGTTCGTTTTCAAGAAGATCATAAATAAGCTGTTCGCATCTTTCACGGGTCAGGGATGGGCTCTGAATCTTTATCAGCCGACCGCACTGTCGTAGGACAAACGGTTCTCCGGGCACTAGATGAAGATCCGAGGCCTTGACGTTTGTCGCTTCCTTCAATACATTATCTAGCTCAGCCATAAAGAATCTCCGCGTCGAAATAGATTCGAATCGTTTTTTTCGTACTGTTAAAATGCTCTCAGTTCGGACGCGTCATTGAGTCCTCCAATATCCAGTGTGAATCACTATTTGAAAGGTGTAACGTCCGAGGTCAACGACCGGGAGAATCACTAATTTTTCAAAGCAAAAAATAAAGCGACAACACCCACAAAAGAGAGAAACCAAGGGTTTTGTGTAGCATTGAAACCTGTTTGCACTGGATCAATACATAATGATGCCTGATATCCAAGATACATTAATGTGCATAAATTAATTATCACCCCTATTATTGTCAGCATATGATTCTCCTTTTTTTGTTTGTGCAACAATCAATATAAAAGATTTTCTTTTCCTGATGAGTTGAATATTATGATATCACTATTTCTTTTTTTTAAAAGAGGAAAATAGACATCATCATGGGTTGCAGGAAAAAGCGCTTGTTGAGTTTACATACTACAAATATTTATTTTTTATCTCATCCAGTATGAACTATGCCTCAATGGGGTTATGGGGATTAAAATAATGTGTTTTGGCAAAAATTACAAATATTCAAATCCAATCTTGCAGTGGTATTATCCTACGTAAATAAGACCACTAACAAATGGCTCAATGATGCACCATAAAACACTCTAAATTTTTACATGCAATCACCTTTTTGTTTTTTTGCTTCGTATAACCTACATTCCCCTAGGTTGCAGGCCTTGCTCAAGTCGTTGCATCCGGAGATTTTGTCGCCCTGATTTAGATAAGCATTTCCCCTGTTGCTGTAGGCTATGGCATAATCCGGTTTTAGGCGGATGGCTTCATTAAAGTCCTCAATGGCACGCTGATACTGTCCAAGGCTATTGTAATTAGCTCCTCTGTTGTTGTAGGCATGAGTATAATCCGGTTTCAGGCTGATGGCCTCATTATAGTCTGTGATGGCTTGCTGATACCGGCCAAGGTCACCATAAGCATTCCCCCTGTTATTGTATGCCTCGGCATAATCCGGTTTCAGTTTAATTGCTTCGTTAAGATATTCAATAGCCTTTTGGGGGTCGGTACATTTTCCGCTGGAACACAGAGCAAATGCATTATTATACAAGTTAATAACCGAGATTGGTACCGGGGGAGGTACCGACGTTGGGGCAGGTTCCAGCGTTTGGGCGGGTTCCGGCGTTTGGGCAGCAGGAGCCTCAACCTTCGGGGGTTCAATGGCTGTTACTTTTCCCGCTCTTTTGTTGAAGTTTACCATTTGTGAAATTGTGAACAGAAGGCCAGCTATGATAATAATTGATATTACATGTGTCCTATACTTGTTCAATATTTCCTCTAGATTTTTTTGCCAATCAATAGAATCTGTGCCGCTTTGTCCCTTTTTAGGAGGTTTGACAACAGTCCCTTGCTTAGGCGGCGATACTGTGTCAAGCCATTCACCACAGTAAGGACATTTAGTAATTCTATCCGGACTCTCTTGTTGACAAAAAGGACATTTTTTCATAATCTTATCTCCCTGCAGTATTGCCTAACAATTAAAATCCAAACTTCGCTTTTTCTGATGGATTAGATGTCAGCATAGCACGATTCATTTTTTTTAAAAGAGGAAATTACACCGTTTCATTTATTACGGATTGAAATGTTGTATGAATTGGGAAAATAAAAAAAACAACCTTTCAGGAAGAAATGCTTATTGGGTTTACATGGATTTGCTTCTCAATTGGTTATGGGATTGAGGATAAGGAAGTGGATGGAATTTTGATGAAGGAGATATAATTTATTCTCAATTCATCAATCAATATTACTAAAAATGGATTTTAGAATTACTGGTTATTTACAGACTTCTTTTAGTAATGAATCCATCTCTGAACCAGAAACTATGGAAGTCCATTTCGGTTCGTCATTAGATAGAGAACCTATTCTTTTACCATCCGTATCATATATGACAACAGATAGTTGTCTATTCATCCGTTTCTTACAGTCTATTTCATATAAACCCACGATATGTGAAATTTTGTCAAGTTCTTCAGTCCACACTCCTCCTTTTTTCGTTAATTGAATATATTTCTTTCTACCTACATCAGAAAAAACCCGTTTTACCCATACTTTATCGATATCATTACCCTTATCTTTTTGAATATTTACTTTCTGATATAAAAGAATATTTCCATCAGGATTCCTATAATATTCCACCCAATCAGAAGAACCAATTACAGGTGTTGCAAGTAGAAGTAGAACTAAAAACGATAAAGAAATAACTGAACTAATCTTTTTCATCATCTCTCCTCCCAACAATTAATATCCGAACTTCGCTTATTCCTTATTAACGGCTGTCTCTCTTTTTATAAGTGATTGGTAGACATGGTCATTGAAAGCAACTATGATAACACCACCTAATGGTTCCCATCCTTCATTTATTAAACCATTAACCTTTTTTTCTAATACTCTAACTGCAGCGTCCACTGTCCATGCGTTACTAGAAATAATTTTATATTCCATAATCAGCCTCCTATTGTTTTTTATTGAATATCATAATAACACTAATTATTTTTTTTAAAAGAGAAAAATCCACAGCCTTATTTATTACTGGTAGAAATGTTGTGTGAATTGGGAAAACAAGAAAAACAACATTAGGAAGTAAGAAACAAAAATCCGATTTCCGTATCGTCAGAATTATTTCTTTCATCTACTAACAAACAGAATTAAAACAGTTAAAGTTTATTGATCACCGATGGAAACATGCAATAGCCATTACCCGAATTCCACCACACGTTTTCTTATGGCAGGAAAGGCATAAATGGCGGTGCTTGCAGGCGGATTATTTCTGATTAGCGAGAAAATCCTTTGCCTCTTCGAGAGTTTTAAAAAGGACAAGGTTTTTCCTGCCTGTAAAGGATAGGATACCATTAAAGATCACTTCCTTTAAGCCTTCCACACCGTAAACTGCCGAGCATTTAATATATGGGGTGTTTGCCTTCACAAAATCCTTCAGGGCGGTACAACAAAGTTTCAGAAGTAAACAATTATAAAATTTGAGAATTACGGATGGAAAGAATGTAATGTGAAAAATTGGCTGCGTTACCTCGTAAGATAATCATTTGTCCTTTTCATCTTATCTGCTGTCACCAGCTGACCCAGTGCCTGCTCTTAAGGCTGTCAGTCTAGCCTTAAAAGGAGACACCACAGCATTGAAACTGTGCATTAGCCGTCTTATTCCGCTATGCCATGAGCGGTCCTTAGAGATGAAACTACCGGCAATTATGAGCGCTGAAGACTTGCCAAAATTAACCGCTGCTTTACTTTAGGCGGTTGGTCGAGGGGAAATAACGCCTAGCGAAGCTTCAGGTCTTTCCATACTAGTCACAAACCACGCCAGAAGCCTTGAAATGATGGATTTCGAAAAGCGATTGGCTGCGCTGGAAATTGTTACGGCCAAGAAAGGAAATTTGCATGATAAATAAAAACATAAAAAGACGGTTAACCGAACTGGAAAAGCAAGAATCAGCAGAGTTAAAGTCAACCTTTATAATTGTGAACTTCGTTGACCATGATCTCCATACGTCAAATGTTTACTCGCGCCATCCAAGAGGAAATGACAGCCCCAAAGTAAAACAACAACCTGATGAAGACCATGACAAATTTTTTAAACTAGCAAAAGCAGAGCTTTATGGTGAGGATGCAGAAAAACCTGGTCCCAAACTCATGTTTGGATTTTATGAATAAGGGAAACAGGCAATAGTTGCCACCAATATTTATTCTAACGGAATGAAAATTTTATTATGCTGGAAGAATAGATCTGTCTGCTCTTTTTAATACTTATTCCAGATGAAATTACAACCGGCATGAGTTCCGTTGTAATTCATAAGAAAAGTCAAATTCCGTAAGGGAGGAATGAAACAGAGTGTCAGCACAGGAGGTGCCATGGTTGCATAACCTAAAGATGGTAATTTATTTTTCCGTTTGTTACAAATAAACGTTTTCAACTTTGAATTGAATTGGTGATTACTATTTGAACTGTAGCATTTAACATTGTTTTAGAAATTTTAGCACCTCTACTTTTTCTTACATTTTAAGAACCCATATACTTTTCAAAGTGAATTACCCCGCCCACAGGGTAGGGTAATCAAATTTTAGACTTTCATAAACTATGTATCAAGGACAGCGGCTTTTTGATGAGTTTCTCGTATCTTCATAATAAGCCGCTGTCCCCGATGATTACTGAATGGCCCCGGTTGTCGTGACGCTTGCCGGCCACTTCCCGGTACCCACCGTCGTTCCGGCGGTTAATGCCCCGGTGGTCTGATCGATGGTATAGACCGAGATATTGGCGTCATCATAATTTGCCGCATAGGCGAATTTTCCCGAGGGGTCGACCGTTACGGATTGAGGCTTCGTCCCGGCAGCCGCTGGAGTTCCGGCGGTTAATGCCCCTGTGGTCTGATCGATGGTATAGACCGAGATATTGGCGTCAAATTGATTTGCTGCATAGGCGAATTTCCCTGACGGGTCAACCGTGACGGAGACAGGAGTCTTCCCGGCAGCCGCTAACGTTCCGGCGTTCAATACCCCGGTAGTCTGATCGATAGTATATACCGAGATATTGGCGTCACCCTCATTTCCCGAATAGGCGAATCTTCCCGAGGGGTCGACCGTGACGGATTGGGGATTCGTCCCGGTAGCCGCTACCGTTCCGACGGCGGTTAAAGCCCCGGTGGTCGGATTGATGGTATAGACCGAGATAGTGTTGTCACCATAATTTGCCGCATAGGCGAATCTTCCCGAGGGGGCGACTGTGACGGAGGCAGGACTGATGCCGGTAGCCACTGCCGTTCCAGCGGTCAATGCCCCGGTGGTCTGACTGATGGTATAGACTGAGATTTTGTCGGAACTCCAATTGGCCGCATAGACGAATCTTCCCGAAGGGTCGACCGTGACGGAGTAAGGATTGGTCGCGGAAGCCACTGCCGTTCCAGCGGTCAAAGCCCCGGTGGTTTGATTGATGGTATAGACCGAGATAGTGCTGCCACCATAATTGGCCGCATAGGCGAATCTTTCCGATGGGTCGACCGTGACGGATTGGGGATTCGTCCCGGCAGCCACTGCCGTTCCGGCAGTCAAAGCCCCGGTGGTTTGATTGATGGTATAGACCGAGATAGTGTTGCCACCATAATTTGCCGCATAGGCGAAATTCGGTACATGTGTGACTGCCGTGGTGCCAAAGACCATGGCTATGGAAGATGGTTCGGAGCGTCCAGAGACAATCCCGGCTGCGGTCAAAGCCCCGGTGGTCTGATTGATGGTATAGACCGAGTTAGTATTGTCACCATAATTTGTCGCATAGGCGAATTGTCCCGAGGGGTCGACCGCAACGGCGTAGGGATTCGACCCGGCAGCCACTGCAGTTCCGGCAGTCAAAGCCCCGGTGGTATGATTGATGGTATAGACCGAGATAGTGTTGTTACCATAATTTGCCGCATAGGCGAATTTTCCCGAGGGGTGAACCGTGACGGTGTAAGGATTGGTCGCGGAAGCCACTGCCGTTCCAGCGGTCAAAGCCCCGGTGGTTTGATTGATGGTATAGACCGAGATAGTGTTGCCACCATAATTTGCCGCATAGGCGAATTTTCCCGAGGGGTCGACTGTGACGGATAGGGGATTCGTCCCGGAAGCCACTGGCGTTCCGACGGCGGTCAAAGCCCCTGTGGTCTGATTGATGGTATAGACCGAGATAGTGTTGTCACCATAATTTGCCGCATAGGCGAATCTTCCCCAGGGATCGACCGTGACGGAGGCAGGATAGTCTCCGGAAGCCACTGGCGTTCCGACGGCGGTCAAAGCCCCGGTGGTTTGATTGATGGTATAGACCGAGATAGTGCTGGAACCATAATTTGCCGCATAGGCGAATCTTCCCAAGGGGTCGACCGTGACGGATTTGGGATTCGTCCCGGCAGCCACTGGCGTTCCGACGGCGGTCAAAGCCCCGGTGGTTTGATTGATGGTATAAACAGAGATAGTGTTGCCACCATAATTTGCCGCATAGGCGAATCTTTCCCAAGGGTCAACAGTGACTGAAGAGGGATTAGTCCCGGCAACTACATAGCCGTGATGACGCAATTGCCCTGTTGAGGCATTGATGGTATAAATGGAAATAGTGTTGTCATTATAATTCGCTACATAGGCAAAACGCGGGTAGACAATAGCCACTACTACCATGCTTGCCGGAGTGTTAGGAGTAAGCTGACTAAAGGTTGAACCATCCCATTGCCAGATGCCCCCTCCAGCAAAGGAGTAATACAAGTTTGCCCCCGAGGTCACCATGCTTGCCGGATTGTTGGGGGTAACCTGAGTCCAGGTTGATCCATTCCACTCCCAGATGCCCGCTGCAGCAAAGGCGCCATACAAGTTTGCCCCCCCGGTCACCATGCTTGCCGGATTGTCGGGGGTAACCTGAGTCCAGGAACTTCCATTCCACTTCCAGATGCCCCCTCCCGTGAAGGCGCCATACAAGTTTGCCCCCGAGGTCGCCATCAAATTAGGAGTGTTGGGGGTAACCTGAGTCCAGGAACTTCCATTCCACTTCCAGATGCCCCCTCCCGTGAAGGCGCCATACAAGTTTCCCCCCGAGGTCACCATGCTTGCCGGAGTGTTGGGGGTAACCTGAGTCCAGGTTGATCCATTCCACTCCCAGATGCCCGCTCCAGTAAAGGAGCCATACAGAGTTAAACCCGAGGTCACCATGCTTGCCGGATTGTTGGGGGTAACCTGAGTCCAGGAACTTCCATCCCATTGCCAGATGCCCCCTCCAGCAAAGGAGGCATACAAGTTTGTCCCCCCAATCACCATCAAAGCCGGATTGTTGGGGGTAACCTGACTCCAGGTTGATCCATTCCACTCCCAGATGCCTCCAGCAAAGGAGCCGTAGAGACTCATGTTAGTGACCGCAAAGGCCATATTAACGCTAAGAAAACTGAAAAAAAGTGCAATGATAACTACGATACATTT
>Ga0031655_10002401_pt1 | contig 10822 bp, 8 predicted proteins | sample FrelakmetHBP12HB_FD_55187 | JGI IMG/M metagenome (GOLD analysis project Ga0031655, IMG submission 55187) | Freshwater lake sediment microbial communities from the University of Notre Dame, USA, for methane emissions studies -HBP12 HB | ecosystem: Environmental > Aquatic > Freshwater > Lake >... | reverse complement strand
CTACGCCCAGCTTGCCGAGAAGATGGGCAGGTTCGTCATCCAGATCGCGAGCGGCAGGCTTTCCGCCGTAGAGCTCATCTACGGCGGCGAACTTTCTGCCTATGCGGGGAGTATGAAATTTGTGACCCGGCTTGCCCTCAAAGGTCTTCTCGACCCGGTTCTCCAGCAGCCGGTCAATATCGTGAATGCGGATTTCATTGCCAAGGAACGCGGGATCACGATCAGCGAGACTGTCACGCAGGAATCCAGCGGATTCAAGAACCTCATCACTATCCGGATCAAGACTGATAAAGGAGAAGAAACGGTCAGCGGCACGGTGTTTTTCAAGGGCCGCAGCCGCATTGTCGCCGTTGGCGGCTACACGATGGACATGATCCCCGAAGGCTACGTGATCGTTTCACGGCACCTGGACAAGCCCGGGGTTATCGGTCGTGCATCCACCATCCTCGGGAAATGCAATATCAACATTGCCGGCATGCAGGTGGGACGGGTTCAGCCCGGCGAGCATGCAATCATGGTCCTGAATGTGGACAGTGAAGTACCCGCATCAGTGATGGAAGAGATCCGTGGCATGCCGGGGATCTTTACTGCGACGTTTGCTAAGATATCGAGCGAGAAGATTTAGGATTCTTTTTTAAAGTGCTATCTACCTTTTAAAATGGTTTTTTTAATTCTAATCTGATCTCACCTCATCAAGGGCAGCACATCTTTGCTGGTATTGCTCATCAATCATATCCTGTATCGTATCCAAATCATTTATAATCCAAAGGACAATTTCTGAAAAATGATTCATGTCAATTATCGGTGCATTTTCAGAATTAAAGAACGGGAGCCGTGATTTTTTTTCAGGGTACCGAGTTGATTGTGCGTCCGGGTCCACGGAATGAAGATCTAGAATAAATTTTCCAATCATGTCGAGATCATTATAAAAATCCGTTTTGATTTGTGGATCCTCTACCAAGTCCTCCGCGTTATCATAGAAGAATTTAATGACTAATTTATGGCAACTTTTCCAAAGATTCAGTAGATTATGATGTTCGTACTTTTCCTTTTCCCCAAGATAAGAATTGAGATTAATTATCAGATTTTTCAGTCTTATTTCCAAATATTGGCGAAACATGAAAAGGATTGGATAATAGTGAACCTCAGTGGGATACATTCCCGGTGTAGTAGCTTGATTTAGTAACCCTTTGAGCGCCCACACATATCCCGATGCATAAGCATTCCATTGGTCTGAATAATTTTGGTATAATCGGAAACAATTACGAGAGCGCGTTGTTCCCAGAAATAATGAGGGTCCTTTTACGGGTTTTGGGGGAAGATCAAAGTTCAAACTCATCACATCGCTAAATAGGGATTCGGTTGAATCCTGTTAATAAATCCTCTTTAAAATTGTCTGAGTTTGCGATTATCCTCTANNTACAGTCAGCCCCTGCGGCGGATCAGGAACCAGTTGTCCGCTTAAACCGACCTGCCCAAAGAGGCCTCGNCAGACGGCCGAGTGACCCCCGAAGGGGTGGGNNTGCTCATTTTTCAAAACCTACTTAAAAATTTTTCAACCAAACTTCGCTCCTATTGTCAGCGCCCGCCCCTGTTCATGAAATCGCCACCGCATGATAATCGATTGCAAAAACAGATTTGCGGTATCGCATAACGTCAGAAAGACCACGCGATTTCTGGATAAGACGCCAGCCTGTTACCCCTTCACTTGGATGATATACGGATTCTGGTCTATGTCAATACCTTTGATAGAACCATAACTCATTGACAGTCCCTGCCAATTTTGAATGATGAGCGTGAAGTTATTTAACCCGGTCCTCATACCACATGTCAAATCTACAACCGGATGTTGGTGCGCATAGCGTTCAGGGGCATCGAATGTAGCTCCGCTCGGCTGAATTTTTATTGAATATCCATCATCCGCATAAATCCCGGTGAGATACGATTTATCCCCGGAGATATACACGCTGCCCGTTCCATCCCAATAACACTGAAATACCATAGGATTCGATTGCGGAGTATTCTGGGGATATGCGGAACTATCAAAAGGTGTGCCAGCCTTCACAAGGGGCGTTATATCTCTCCAGTTGCCGACAACAGGAATGTCCCCCGTTGATCTCACGGGGAATGATCTATCNGCAATTTGTGTAGTTACCGGTGGAATAGNGGAGATTCCATTTTCTTTATACACATTAATTGTTATGCATCCACAAAAAAGAATGAATCCTAAAATGACAATTCCCATGATAATTTTATTAAAAATCATATGGAGACATAAATCGTAACTTATTGATAATTTGTTTGATTTTTTCTTCAAATTTCCTGTTTAAAAAAAATGATCGTTTCCGGTCAATTTTTATCATTACTCTTCGTAAATCTTCACGGTGGCCGGGACGATCTCCGGACTCTTATCGGTCATGATATACATGTAACTCATCGCGTCCATAAGGTATTCGAGATAGCCTTTGGCAACATTCGAGAGCCACTCATTCCTACTGCCCAGGATCAGGATATGGAACCACTGGATGAACAGGCAGATGAACACGATGATGCCATAGACCCAGAGGACGATACCGATCAGGATCCAGTAGAGGATCCGGATGAGCAGTTCAAGACGGCTCGCATCCTGCTCATACGCGAAGAGTTGTTTTTTTGTGTCAGTGCTTTCGGACATACAATCACCCGTTCAGCGTGTGCAGGTGTGATAATATAATTCACGGGCACCAGTCCCAAGAGCACTCTTTTGATACAGGCAGTCCGGAAGCGCCAATGAAGGACCCGTTTTTATTTTGTGGATGCCGATATGACCCACGACGTTGGGTAAAAACGGGGTTATGGATGGTTCTCCAAAGCAAAAAAAAATATTTTCTCTTTTACATGATGCTTTCGAGCTTCTGTTCGAGGACGTCAAGCCCCTTCTTGATATCTTCAAGGTTCCTGCCACCCGTGAGAATGATCTTTCCTGAAGAGAATATAAGAACGACGATCTTGGGATCTTTGATCCGGTATACAAGCCCGGGGAACTGTTCGGGTTCGTACTCGATATTTTCGACATTAAGCGTGATGACTACCTTGTTGAGATTGATGTATTTACCGAGATCGTAGGAACAGACCATATTGGTGATCGCAACTTGGGGCTCTTTGAGGGTGTCAATACCCACCTCTTTTAACGATTTGATGATGGTAGCAAGTCCGTCTGTAAGCGCCTTATTGTTACGGATGCCGGTGAGCACTATCTTGCCCGACGAAAAGATCAGGGACGCAATCTTGGGATCCTCGATACGATATACTGCACCGGGGAATCGTTTCTTATTGAGTTCGCAGTTCTTGACCTTATTTGACAACGCAACAAGATCAATGGAATCGGCAATGACACCGGATGCGACGATATTCTCAATCTTCAATGATTCGTACTTTTTATCAGTCATCCTCTATTCTATGATTTTCTCCGAATAATAATACTAATGGACAACCTTTATGTCATGTCCCCTTTTGTCCATTTCGACATTATCAGAGCTGCATCTCCTAAAAATACAACGGTTCTCCTGAAACAGGGCAATTGAAACGACCGTATGCAATCCTTTACGAGAACGCAGGGTAACAGGATACGGCATTTTCCACACAAGGTCTAAAAAAAAGGGGATGCAACTTTTTGGAGGAATAGATCCAGCAAGAGATGGCAGGTTCGAGAAAATTGTCTATAGGACAATTGTCGCGGGGATACATTGGCAGGGGCTTAGGCAGATACCGAAGAACTAGAAGAGCGTTTTCATAGAACATTTCTACAAAGCCAATATTTCGTTGATTATTAAATCGTTCTCATTTTGCTTCAAAATTTCATCAATTCTCCACGGTTGTGCCAAGATTTCATGAAGTCACCTTCNCGGCAATGCCCGAATGATCATGGAACTATGAAACGCTGTCATAGTAAGATNACAAAAGNCAAGGTCCAGGCNTGGCATGCGATAACCTGGCAATAGTGCCCGGTCTGCAAAATGATGCTGGTTGATTGATNNCATATACTATTGTTCAATGCGCAACAACAACCATCACGAAAAAGACATTTGAGAGCAAAAAAATATCCGCACCAATTTTTTCAGATAACAGAACGCGAAAATGACCTTTTGTGGAAAAAGGAAACTTATTATCTATGCCATAACTTAAACTTTGGCGTTTCCATGGGTGCCTCAGCCCTGTCCAGCTTCTCTCGCATTTTACGCAACGCCTCCTTAAGCTCTCGAATTTCGGCTTCCCTCGATGCGGTAGTTGAGGTAACCGCTGTTTCGATGCTGTTGTGCTTCTCTATCTCGGACATTATCGCATTAATGCACAATTCAGGGATATTGATGTCNTACTCCTTCACGGCAAGCAANACTGGGNTTGTAACTAACAGCTCGAGGTTTAACCGNTAACTCATAAATTCACCTTTGTGATCGTATCCNGAAATTTAACGTGATTAGTAAAATATTGATGCAAGGCATTGGTGCAAGGCATCAGTTTCATTCGTGCGGGCGTCTGCCCGGTTCATAGTAGTGTATCCTTACCTTGAGCATGTTCGATATGCTTATCTGATAATATATTTGACGTGAACAATACACAATTACGGAGCCATGAGTGCTGCCATATCAAAGCAGACAAAAGACAAAGTGCAATCGTGGTCTGCAATAATGTGGCAGTACTGCCCGGAATGNCGGGTNATGCTGACGGATTGATTATACTGTTGGTNTTCATAGCGCAACAAAAACCAACAGATTGATCTAATAATGCCTCATCCAAACATACATGACCATGTGAGATTGGGAATTGCAGCGCGAATATGACCGTTTGTATTTTGCACGATATAGAAAAAAAGAATTTCCCCAATTGCCTGGCTTTACAGCATCATCGAAATCTCCTGGCAGCACTCCTCACTGATGGTCAAATTCCTTTTCCGAAACCTTGAATTTGTAGTGAAACCCGTTCGGCGCACTCTACCTTAAGCTTGGATATCCTTCATTGGTTCGTAAGCCTTTTCCGTAACCATAGCCAATAAGCCGATAATCATGAAGTATAGACCTCCAAGCATAAAACTAATAAACACAATATCCCAGATTACACCTACCCATCCGCCTAACCATTTATTGATATTGGATGTATAGATGAACGGATTCAAAATAAAAAACATTAATATTATCCATATGATACCACCAATAAACATTCCAGCTCCGCTTTTTCTTGCATCAGCGGAATTTATCTGCTTCATTTGTTCGAGTTCTTTTTCTGCTATTTCAGCTCTCGATTCTGCCGTACACAGGATGATAAGATTAACTTATTTATATCATTTTCATTTTGCTTTGTCGTTGGAGAATGACCTAATATTTCTGCAACCTCATAACAATCTCGACCTTTTGCTATGAGAGGACGCCGGCTCTGGAGAAATGCTCAAAAAACGTAAATGCTCAGGGTGGTTTCACCCCCAACACTTTGTGCTCCCCACAAATGCGATAACCCTGAACAGGTACTACGTCATCATCGCTCTAACCGCAGGGGCGGTAAGGGGAAATGCACTGTCCCCTCCTTCATCTTACCTGTGCTTTATATTTCATCTCCAGATAAAAGGAATTCATCAGAGCCAAAATAACTATCACGGGTTCCAATAGTTATGGTCAATAAGGTCAGGACGTGCTTTGAAAGACGGTACACTATTTTTTAATAATAAGATGACAGATGTTATAGAGCATCAGACATTTGCGGGCTCGTGGTCTAGTTGGTTATGACGTCGCCTTGACATGGCGGAGGTCCTGAGTTCAAATCTCAGCGGGCCCATTGATTTTTGTTTTTATTTTCCCGTCATGAAGAAATCTGCTGCCTGAGGTTAAAGACATCGTACGATACTGAGAACAGGTTTATAAATCGGGAACAGGTTTATACCCTCTTTACAATAGTATGCACGCAAGCTCGCTCCTGTTTGTACCTTGTGCCGCGGCTGCTCTTTTTTAAAAAACATGCAGCTTGCAGATCTGGAGAAGTCGCACACTCTCAGGATCAGAAGCACCCCTACGGGGGTCTATGCGATGGTGCTGTAGAGGAACAGCAGGTATTTTCCGGTAAATCCTGCAATCACGCAAATCGGCAGGAGTACGAGTACCGGACCGATGCAGAACGATATGGTCAATTTAAGAATATTGGTGAGGGAAAGTTGTGTATTCCCGCTCGTCAGATATCCTATCAGTCCAATGCAGAGGACGCTGTTGCACGACAGATACCGGCAATCAGACTGAATATGAAGATGCCGAGGATTGAAGCATCGAAGGTTGCCATTCTATTACCATGTTACTGAAACGATGATATTACTGCTTATCGGCGACCCGGTATGCTCCTTTTGGTACCGCAATCTCGAACCGTGCCCCTCTTCTCGGTTCCCCGTTTTCACGGATCGTGATGCCGGTTATTGAGAGAATCTCCCGGGCAAGGAACAAACCCATGCCGGTATTTTTCCCATAACCCCGGTCGAAGATNTTCTCTTTCTCCTCCGCAGGGATCCCTTCACCATCGTCTTTGCAGATGATCAGGTAGTCATCAACGGATTGCTGCAGAGAGAACCGGATGGTCGTGATTTTTCCGCCATATTGTACTGCATTGTCCATCAGGTTATAGAAGACTTTGACAATCAACGGATCAGCTAACACTTCTGTTCCGGAAGGAAGATCGTTTTTTACTATCACCTTCCCAAGCGGACTTTCCTCTGCCGCTGTCCTGATGATCGTGCGGGTGTCCTGCCAGACCGGGTCGTGGACACCGATCTTCTCGTATTCTTTGGTGAACCGGATCATGGCGGAGATCCTTTTTGCCGTGGTTGAAATCTTCTGGAAATATTCACCGAGTGTTGGATCGGGCTGCTTCTTTTCCAATATGCGGAGGAACCCCATGAGCGTAGTAATCTGGTTGTNGATATCGTGCCGGGTAATGCTGGTAAGGAGGGAAAGTTTCTTATTTGCCTGCCGGAGCGTATCCTCTGCCCACTTGCGTTCGGTAATGTCTTCATGNACCAGTATGACATTACGGATGGTTCCGGCTGTATCCCGGACCGGGTAGATACGGCCCNGTACCCACTTTTNCCCCCCGAATCCCAGTATCTCGCTGGTATCATATTGCACAGGGGGAAACGTAACCGCTTCTCCGGAAAAGCCCCGCCTGATAGAGGGCATTGTTCCAAGGCGGGTGAGCTGCTCATCCTTAAGCATATTGTAATCCTTTAAATCCTCAAAGGTCACTCCCCAAAGCTCCTCAAAGGCTTGATTGACCTGCAGTGTCCAGCCATCCGGTGACATCACCTGGATGCTTAACGGAGACTGCTCGATCAGGGTCCTGAGGCGCTCCTCACTCTCACGCAATGCTTCTTCAACCCGTTTGCGCTCATCGATATCGGTGTGTGTCCCCACCATCGTTACCGGGTTGCCCCCTGCATCCCGTTTGACTACCTTTCCCCGGGCATAAATCCATTTCCAGTCTCCCTGTTTTGTCCGCATCCGGAATTCTATGCTATAACCCTCGTTCATTAGCCCGATGTGATCCTCGATCTTCTGTTCTGCCGGAACCAGATCCTCCGGATGGACCAATGAACGCCACGTGGCATACGTAGCGGGTAACTCACCGGATTCATAGCCGAGCATGGTATACCAGCGGGGGCTGAAAAACGCCGTACCGGTGGGGATATTCCAGTCCCAGATACCGTCATTGGTGGCATCCAGTGCGAGCCGGTATTTCTCCTCACTTTTTTGCAGTGAATCCTCCGCCCGTTTCCTCCCGGTGATATCCCGGAAGGTAACCTGGACAGATAGTTTATTCTCAAAGACTACCGGTATCGCTGCTACATCAACGTCAATAGTCGTTCCATCCAGCCGGAGAAACTTCTCTTCTAANAGCGCGACGGGTTCCTTTTTCTCGGTCATTACCCGGACGCGTTCAATTACCGTATGCCGAAAATCCGGGTGGACGAAATTCAGGACCGGCTGGCCCACCAGATCTCCAGAACTCTGCGCACCAAGCAACCTGATACAGGCCGGGTTGGCATACACAACCCGACCGGTGGTATGCACGATAATTGCATCCGGTGACTGTTCTACCAGGCTACGGTACTGCTCTTCGCTCTCCCGCAGCGCTTCTTCCACCCGTTTGCGCTCAGTGATATCTCTTCCTACTGACTGGAACTCGGTGATATTTCCCTTTTCATCGAAGATCGCCCGGTCGTTCCACCGCTGCCAGCGGACTTCACCGTCAGGCATGATAATACGGTGATCAATACTGTCCACGGGATGTGAAGGAGTCAGCGATCTAAAATGAAGATTCACATTTTCCCGATCTTCCACGGGTATGTCCGGGATAAAGGTATGTCCGATAATCTCTTCCCGCGATTTCCCAAAATACCGGCAGTAGGCTTCATTGACAAAAACATGCGTACCATCAGGGCGGAAGCGTGAAATGAGCTCGGTCTGGACCTCGACTACGTTCCGGTACCGTGCCTCGCTCTGTCGTAATTTCAGTTCATTTTCCGCAAGTTCCCGGTATTGTTGCCGCAACTCTTCCTCGGTTGCAGTGATTTGTTCATAGGCTGCCCGCAACTCCGATTCTGCCTGCTTTCTTTTGGTGATATCGCGGAAAAAGATTAATGCCCCGTTCTCCCCTCCGTACCGGAACGGTACCGCGGCCACTTCGACATCGACGGAGGTGCCATCCATCTTCACGTATATCTCGTCGATCAGTTCGACGGGTTTGAGTTCAACGGTAAGACTCCTGACACGCTGGTTGATCAGTTCATGGAACGAAGAGTGTATACGGTCAAAAGCAGAGGTCCCCAGCAGTTCTTCAGCTGATGATGCTCCAAAAAGGTGAACAGCTGATGCATTAAGATAAACAAAGCGGTTGTTTGTCTGGATGTAAATTGCGTCGGGGGCATTCTCGACGAGGGTGCGAAAATTTTCTTCCGATGATCGAAGTGCTTTCTCCACCTGTTTGCGCTCGGTAATGTCCCGGATCGACTCGATAGCACCAACGATCACCCCGCGGGTATCGTACAGTGGGGAAGCGGTAAACCATATAGAGGCGCCCTTACCGTCATTCATATGGGGGATCGTGATCTCGGAGAACAGGTTTTTCCCCGATCTCGTGACATGCGTGTACCGGGCTTCGGCCGCAGGGTTATCCGAGAGGACAAGGTCGATTAGGATCGGGCTGCGCTCGTGGTAAAATGGGATCGCATACTCGTAATTCCCTTTACCAAGAATCTGGTCTGCCGGGACCCCGGTCATCATCTCCATCGCCCGGTTCCACGCGATCGCCACGCCTTTGGTATCGATTGCAAAAGTTGCGTCTGGAAGGAAGTTGATGATATCAGCTTCCCTTTGCTCATGGTCCCGGATGCTCATCTCCGCCTGTCTCTGCTGGATAGCCTGTCGGACATGATGAGCGAGCTCGGTGAACTGTGCGACCGGTTCCCCACCTTTCTGGAGATAGAAATCGGCCCCTTCGTTTAAGGCCTGGATGGCAACCTCTTCGCGTCCTCGTCCGGTGAAAAGGATAAAAGGGATGATACTTCCCGAAGTCCTTACCTTCTTCAAAAATTCGATACCATCCATTCCCGGCATCTGGTAATCAGAGATGATGGCATCGAAGTCTGCTGATGAAAGGAGCATAAGGCTGGCAGAAGCAGAAGTTTGGATGTCAACGCTGAATTGTCCTCCCTTTTCTAAGAAAAGTTTGCCGATCTCAAGAAGGTCAGGTTCATCATCGACATAGAGAATGTGATACATGGGGATCACTCGGTAATTGCTTGGTATGGATCAACAGTCATGTTATAGATTGCTTTTCGTTTTCTTAGGTGATATTATTATAAAAATAAAGAAATGGGGGTGAGCCGGAAAACAGTTTTTTTTAAAGGCCGTTATTGGAGGTAATCCCGTAATCTCCTGACGATGGCGAGTTGATTATTGGCTCCGTCTTTCTTCTCTTTCTCGATGCAGTCCACGATCACGGTTATCGGCTTTGCCAGTTCGTAGACTTTCATCGGCCGGCCCTTGTTCTCGAAGTGGCTCTCGCGAACTCTGATCCAGCCCTGATCCATCAGGAACTTCATTGCCATGCTCAATTCGGGTTGGCGCATGTCAGTCCCGCGCTCGATTGCCCGGGAGGTCGCTTCCGGTGTGCTCGCAAGGAAAACCAATACTTTTGCAACAGTTTTCTTCGTTCCAATCTCGATCAACAGACTGGCGAACTCTTCTTCCTTTTCCGTAAAATATTGGACATTTTCCTGTCTCATTTAATCATTTACGTAAATTGATAATTGTTGATATATAATCCTTGTTTAACGTAACTGTTAATAAAAATGAAGATGCAACTGATGAGCAAAAATGCAGTTACCTATAACTCCATACTCTGTTTTCAGGTTATAGGTTTCTTGGTTTTTACATAAGATAACTCGAACTATACCCGGCTCTGCACCACAATGCACCGCCCAGACCGAGGAAATAAAGAAAACAGAATCATTCGGAAAAATCCGCATTGGAAAATGGGATAAAAATCTGCTCATGAATTTTGGTGTTGCGTATACCCGGATGAAGTGCGTCGGAATCCTATCTTCTATGAACTGGATCTGAATCCCGACAGGAGCGATGAGAACCTGATCATTGATGTGATCTACGATAACCACTTGTCCATGATGTTGCAGGACCTGTTCCGGGCAACGGATATCCCGCGGGGCGTGCGGTTATGGCGGGAAGGGTTCGACATCCCGCCGTATGCGAGATGCATGACGCGGGCGGCCGCCGGGTCTATCCGCGGATACCTG
>Ga0031655_10002398_pt1 | contig 10825 bp, 9 predicted proteins | sample FrelakmetHBP12HB_FD_55187 | JGI IMG/M metagenome (GOLD analysis project Ga0031655, IMG submission 55187) | Freshwater lake sediment microbial communities from the University of Notre Dame, USA, for methane emissions studies -HBP12 HB | ecosystem: Environmental > Aquatic > Freshwater > Lake >... | reverse complement strand
TGAGTCGCTTCCTCAGTTCTTGGAGGTGAGAGGTTAGAGGAAGCTTCTTCTCATCCATGGGAAGGAATCCCTTCTTTTGCCCCTTTGGGTTCCTCCTTCTTTTCCTTTTCGGTCTTTTCTTCTTCCGTGGGGGTTGAAACCGCTTCGTGGGCCGGGGGCTCTGCAAGGACAGAAGCTTCACTCTCTGCCACTCTCTCGGTGGTGGCCTCTGAAGAAGGGGAGGCCTCTTCTGCAGCCTCCGATACACTTTCAGTCAGATCAGTAAGGAACTTCTCTCTCTCTTCGGTGAAGGTGCTTTTCAGTTCCTCAAGATCTTTTGTCTCAGCCACAAAACTTTCCTTCACCTCTTCGGTCGCCTTTTTAAACTCCCTCATTGCCCTCCCAAAAGCCTTGGCCAGCTCTGGAAGTTTATTAGGACCGAAGACGATCAAGGCAATAGCCACGATGATCAACAACTCCGGAAGTCCGATATTGAACATAAATCCTCCTGTAAGTTTTATATCATAATTTTTCTCTTTATTGCAATGGGGGACAGACCTTTTGACTTGTGTGAAATCTGAAGAGGTCACTTAAATGTCCTTGTCGTTTCATCATATAGTCCTTATAATAATTTTTAAAGGATAAACCATGGAACTTGAATTTCCAAAAACCTTGGTCCTTTACATTGTTGGAGTCTTGAATCCTAAAACAGAGTCGCACCCTACCCTGATAGAGAGGGAATTGAGTTTTGAAAGGTTGCATGATATAAATTGGTAACCCAAAAAACTGGAGAAACCAACGATGACTGTCATCCACATCAATGTCCCCTATTCCATGCTTCTTCATCGTATCGATTTTGTGATCGAGAACCGAATCCATCCTGAAATCTATTTCAGTGCAGAGGATTTGGATGCCTGCCACGAAAAGGATGTTCAACATTTGTCTAAGAGGCTCCGAGAAAACCAATTGGAAATTACCCTCCATGGTCCATTCATGGATTTAAGTCCTGGGGGAGTGGATCGAAGGATTAAAGAGGTGACCTTTGACCGATTCTTGAAGACGATCGAATTGGCACAATTCTTCAGACCCAAGATGATCGTCTTTCATCCAGGGTACGAGAGATGGAAATTTGATGGAAATGTCAAGCTTTGGCTCGAGAGCAGTCTTCAAACCTGGAGGCCTTTGGTTAAGGAGGCAGAGGAGATGGGGCTGACCCTTGCGGTTGAAAATGTTTTTGAAGAGTCTCCCGACTCTATCAAAAATCTTTTAGAGGAAATCCATTCACCCCATTTTCGATTCTGTTTCGACACGGGCCACCATCACGTCTTCAGCAAGACCCCTCTCCCCATTTGGATAGAAACATTGGGAGGATTTCTGAGTGAGGTCCATCTCCACGATAATCACAAAGAGATGGATGAACATCTCCCTGTGGGGGAAGGAGGATTCGATTTTAATCAATTCTTTATTCTTCTTTCACAACTGGAACTGAACCCCCTTTACACCATCGAACCCCATGAAGAAGCCCATCTCTGGAGGGGATTGGAGGCCGTAAAGAAATACATTTAAGATTTCAGACTGTAGATTGCAAATTGAAAAATCTGAAATCTCAAATTTTGGGAGGAGATTGTGCCGCACCGCGTTGAGATTGGATTGAAGAAAGGGATTCGAGATCCCTTGGGTGAAAAAGTCAGTAGAAGAGTTCAAAATGACCTCGGTTTGCCTGTGAAATCGGTCAGAACTATCTCTGTCTTCACACTCGATATGAAACTTACAAAAGAAGAACTGGAGAGGGTCGCTACGGGCCCCCTCGTCGATCCGATCATACAAGAATATCGGATCGATCAACCTCTGGCCCAAGATTTCGACTGGTTGGCTGAGGTGGGATTCAAGCCCGGTGTCACGGATAATGTAGGAAAAACAGCCAAAGAAGCGATTGAATGGAGGCTCGGAAGAAAATTAAAGGAAGAAGAAAAAGTTTACACTTCCACCCAATATCTCTTTTGGGGACATCTGAAACAAGAAGATGTGGAAAGAATATGTACCGACCTTTTGGGAAATTCTCTTATTCAGAGATTTGAAGTCTGGAAGGCTGATGAATGGGTTGGAAAAGTTGAACCCAAAGTTCCAAAAGTAAGAGGAGATGAAGAGGGAAGAGTCGAAGAAATCGATTTGGAGGTCACGGATCAAGCCCTTCTTCAGTTGAGCCAAGAGCGGCTTCTCGCTCTCGATCTCAGAGAGATGAAGACCATTCAAAATTATTTAAAGAACACCAACGTTATTGAGGGCCGTAAGAAATTGGGTTTGGGGAAGAGGGTTACGGATGTTGAATTGGAGGCGATTGCTCAGACCTGGTCTGAGCATTGCAAACATAAGATCTTTAATGCCCGAATTGATTATCTGGATGAACCAGGAGACCAAAAGCTAATTGACAGCCTTTTTAAGACCTATATCAAGAAAACCACCGAAGAAATTCGAACCATCCTTAGAAATGAAGACTTTTGTGTTTCGGTTTTTGATGACAATGCAGGGGTTATTCGATTCAATGAAAATTATCATTTAGTCTTCAAAGTAGAGACACACAATACCCCTTCTGCCTTGGATCCGTATGGAGGAGCACTCACTGGAATTGTTGGAGTGAATCGCGATCCCTTGGGAACAGGAAAAGGCGCAAAACTGATCTTTAACGTGGACGTCTTCTGCTTTGCCTCTCCTTTTTACTCCAAACCCCTTCCCTCGCGTCTCTTTCATCCAAAACGGATCTATGATGGAGTGAGGGAAGGTGTGGAGCATGGAGGAAACAAAAGTGGAATCCCCACTATTAATGGAGGAGTGGTCTTTGATGACCGGTACCTCGGAAAACCTTTGGTCTATTGCGGAACAGCCGGAATCATGCCCAGGGAGATATTGGGCGAACCCTCCCATTCGAAAAAGGCAGAACCCGACGACTTCATTGTGATGACCGGAGGTCGAATCGGCAAGGATGGAATTCACGGTGCGACCTTTTCCTCGGAAGAGCTCCGCGAAGATTCTCCGGTCACAGCCGTTCAAATTGGCGACCCTATCACTCAGAAGAAGATGACCGATTTTCTGCTTCTGGCTCGAGACCAGGGGCTTTATAAATCAATCACGGATAATGGGGCGGGTGGTCTCTCCTCTTCCGTGGGCGAAATGGCAAGAGAGATCGGTTGTGAGCTTCATCTCGATCAAGCTCCCCTCAAGTATCATGGCCTTCATCCCTGGGAGATCCTTCTCTCAGAGGCCCAAGAAAGAATGACACTGGCCGTCTCGCCCTCGAAGATCGATGCCTTTCTTCAATTAGCTAAAAAGATGGATGTGGAAGCAACGGCCTTGGGCACCTTTACCCATACGAAAAAATTTAATGTGCTCTATCAGGGGAAAACAGTGGCCTATCTGGATATGGATTTTCTCCATTCCGGCCTCCCCAAGATGGAACTTCGGGCGAAATGGAAGAGGCCCGTTCATGAAGAACCAAGTTTTCCAGAGCCCAAGGATTTGATCTCCACCCTGAAGGAGATGCTCTCTCGTCTCAATATCTGCAGTAAAGAATCGATGATCCGACAATACGACCATGAGGTTCAGGGAGGCAGCGTGATCAAACCCTTAGTGGGTCGCTTCAATGACGGGCCGAGTGATGCAGGGGTATGGAGACCGATTCTCAACTCCTTCGAAGGAATCGTTGTCTCCAATGGAATTTGCCCCCGATACAGTGACATTGACACTTATCACATGGTGGCCTGCGCCATGGATGAAGCGATCCGAAATAATATCGCGGTCGGTGGAAACCCTGATCGGATTGCAGGGTTGGATAACTTCTGCTGGCCGGATCCGGTCCAATCCGAGAAGACACCCGATGGAGAATATAAACTTGCCCAGCTCGTCCGTGCCAACCAAGCACTCTATGATTATTGTAAAGCCTTTGGTGTCCCACTTATCTCAGGTAAAGACAGTATGAAAAACGATACCCTCATCGGTGGGACGAAAATCTCCATTCCTCCCACGGTTCTTATCTCAGCATTGGGCAAAATGGATGATGTGAGGAAAGCGATCACCATGGATGCCAAAAGAGCCGGCGACCTGGTCTATATCCTAGGGAAGACACTTGAAGAGTTAGGAGGATCGGAGTATTATGCCTCGAAAAGTTTCATAGGAAATCGGGTCCCCAGGGTTGATGCGGAGAAAGCCCGATCTCTTTATAGAAAATTATACGAAGCGATACAGAGAGGATTGATTCGATCCTGTCATGACTGTTCGGATGGAGGGTTAGGGGTGGCTCTGGCAGAGACCGCATTCGCAGGCGGCTTAGGAATGGAAATTAATCTCAAGAACGTCCCTTATTCTGGATTGAATCGAAACGACCTCCTCCTCTTCTCTGAATCCCAGAGCCGTTTTGTGGTGACCCTGGATCCATCAAAGAAGAAAGCCTTTGAAGCACTTCTCGGCGATGCCATTTATGGAGAGATCGGCGTGGTTTCAGATGATGAAATCTTCCGGATCATTGGTCTTCATGGAAAGACGATCATTGAGGCCAATATTTATGATCTCAAAGAGGCCTGGCAAAAACCATTAAGATTCTGAAATCCAAAAATCAAAATCTAAAATGAATTTAAAAATTTTACGAAGTTTTAAAGTTTGACATTTGGATTTTAGATTCCATAATTTTGGGATTTATTTGAAGTTTGGGTTTTGAAGTTCGGATTTCCAATTGAAGAGGAAGGAGGTCCTTATGAAACGCCTACCCATCTTATTATTCGTTCTTATCATAGCGAATGGTCTTATCGTAATGACTGGATCAATGGTTTCAGCGCAGCAGACAAAACCGACTTTCAAATATGAAGACCCGATGGGTGTGGTGAAGATCAAGCCCGGCGAACCTGTTCACATTGCTTGCTGGTTTGTTGTTGCAGGTCCGGACGCNTCGTTGGGAACAGATACCAAACGGGGTGTGGAAATTGCCATTGATGACAAGGGCGGCAAAATTCTTGGGTTCCCTATTAAAATAACCGTTCAGGACACAGGTTGTAACGCCGAAGGCGGCCTGGCGGCTGCCACCAAACTTGCTGCCGACCCGACGATTGTAGCGGCAATCGGCTCGAGCTGCTCAAGCGAGGCCCGGCCTGGAGTACCGATCCTCTGGAAAGCTGGTATAGCAACGGTTTCACCATCGGCTACCGCGCCGGATTTGACAGACCCGAAGCGTGGGCCNGAATATGACGGTTATCTCCGTACTGCTCATAACGATAAAGTTCAAGGCGCCGTGACAGCCGAGTTTGCATGGAATCAATTGAAAGTTAAGAGGGCAGCAACCATTCACGATGGAAGCATCTACGCTGAAAAACTACAGGCTATTTTTGCAGAGACCTTCAAAAAACTGGGTGGGACCATCACTTCTCAAGAAGCGGTTGCCCCTACGGATACAGATATGCGGCCCGTTCTCACAAAGATCGCCACAGGCAAACCTGAATTTATCTACTACCCCGTCTTTATCGCAGCAGGCGGTCACATCACGCGCCAGGTGAAGGAGGTAAAGGGATTGGAGAAGGTTGCCATGATGGGTGCTGATGGTATTTTCTCCACCGATTTTTATAAGGCAGCAGGGGAGACTGCTGTTGGCATGTATCATTCCAGTCCTGACAAATCCGCTTTTGCCGCCGGCTATAAGACCTTCTTGGAGAAGCATCAAAAGAAATATGGCGAAAAACCAATCGCACCCTTCCATGCCCACGCCTATGATGCGGCAATGATGATCTTTGCTGCCATCGAAAAGGTGGCCCAAAAAGCTCCAGACGGGACCCTCTGCATTGGCCGAAAGGCTTTAAGGGATGCCCTTTACGCCACGAAGAATTTCAAAGGCTTAACTGGAAATCTTACCTGCGACAAATATGGCGACTGTGCAGACCCGAGGATCGCCATCTATAAGACGAGCGCTGATAATGTCAAGAACTTGGTGATGCCTGACAAACCATTCTGGACGCCTTATTCAGCTCCAGCCGGACAAACACCACCCAAGAAGTAATTCGGTATTCTAAAAAAACCGAGTTACTTATAAATAGAAACAATGGACCAGAGATAAGAATTGTTCCTGGCTCATCTTCAATTTAGAACTTGTACCCATGAACTCAATCTGCTCTTGACCGCTTCATAAAAGCAAGGGCGAAATTCGATTGGCTAAACGATCCCAAAGGATGGAAACCCTTATGTTGAAACGTTGGAGAGAAAGGATGACTCCTACCGATGTCGTCATGTGGTCCATCGGAGGGGCCATTTTGGTGTTAATGATCTGGGGTTCTGCCGCCACATTGACCGAAGGCCGATACACCTCTCACCACTGGTTTGATTTCATCATCTTCGGTCTGGCTCAAGGAAGCATCTATGCCCTCATCGCTATGGGTTATACCATGGTCTATGGAATTCTTCGGATGATCAATTTTGCTCATAGCGAAGTTTTTATGAGCGGTCCTTACACTGCCTACTTTGTCGCAGCTGCCTTTTATTCATCCGGTTTTCTGGATAGTCAGCCGATTATTAGCTTAATCATCATCTTCATTGTNTCCATGGCGACCTCAACCCTGATCGCTGTTCTATTAGAGCGGATTGCTTATCGCCCCTTACGAACTGCGCCACGCCTGGTTCCCCTCATCACTTCCATCGGAGCCTCCTTCTTTCTGCAATATACTTTTCGAGGACTCTATGGTTCTGGTTTCCAGGCCTATCCAGTGGTGAAGATCCTCGAAGGTGAATGGATGCTCGGAGAATTCCGGATTCTAAAGTTTCAAGCGGTGGTGATTGTGGCTGCCGCCCTGTTGATGGCTGCTCTCTACTCCTTCGTCCAACGCACCCGCATTGGCAAAGCGATCCGCGCCGTCTCTGAAGATAAGGAAATCTCTTCGTTGATGGGGATTGACATTGACAGGATGATTGTCACCACATTCGTCATCGGTGGAATGGCCGCTGGAGCAGCGGGTGTCCTGTATGCGGTGATGTTCAAGCAGGTTCACTTTTCCATGGGTTTTATTCCAGGGATTAAGGCCTTTACCGCAGCGGTATTGGGCGGNATCGGGAATATTCCAGGAGCCATGTTGGGTGGAATTTTTCTCGGCCTTGTTGAATCGGTAGGACCCAGCCTTGTCCTGGACGGTCTGGGAATTGTAGCGCCCTACCAACTGAAAGATGCCATAGCTTTTATCATGCTCGTNCTCGTGCTGATCTTTCGCCCCACAGGCATTTTGGGAGAGCGTTTGGCTGGAAAGAAAGCTTAAACAGTCAGTGAGTCGTATAGTCATATAGTCTGGTAGTAATGAACCCAAAATAAAATATCTAACGACCATGAGACTATAAGGCACCAAGACCAGAGGACTACAGGACTATGAGACAATCTGTCTGGCAACAGGGATTGAAAATCGGACTGATTGGCGGCATCGTCGAAGTACTCCTTGCACTCGTCGGAATGATTGAGGCTTTCAGCCAACGCGATATTATTAGCCACATCATCTCAATGGGCCACACCCTGTTGCTTCTGGTCGTCCTGTTTATGGCCTATCTGGCAGCAAAACGGACACCCAGGACTGAGCCGTTATGGATTCTAATAAGTAGCTTTATATCGGGGTTGATAGTAGGAGGCGTCCTCGCTCTACTGGTCATTGTGGGAGGTCTGATAAATTTACGGAAAGTCTTTATCAATGCTTCTCCTCTCCTCTATAAATTACTCACTTTTGATCAGGGAATAAAGGCAGGCATTCCTCTGCTCCTCGGTGGTGGTGCCCTGAGTGGTCTTCTCGCAGGCCTTCTCTATCTCGGACCAAGCCTCCTCCGTCGGGTGTTGATCGTCTCGCTAGGCAGCGTTGTTGGGGCGGGTGTTCTACAGGATTTGCTGCGTCCCACCTTCGCCCTCTGGGGACCCCTTGCCGTCATGAACGAGTGGCTCTTCACCGCCAACGGACTTACATTCCATGGCGCCATAGGATTGTTTGTTTCGATTGCCGCTTTGTTCTACTTTTGGGCTCAAAAAGGGAATGCAATTCGAACTGACTTGAAACGTCTGTCTCCTACCAGTCAACGAGCGCTGAGGATAACGAGCCTCCTTCTTCTCATCATGATCTTGCTCGCTCTGCCACAGATTCTTGGCCTCTTCCTCAGCGAAGTGCTCACAATTGTGGGCTTATATGTTCTCTTAGGCTTAGGGCTTAATATCGTGGTTGGATTTGCCGGCCTCTTGGATCTTGGTTATGTAGCCTTCTTCGCCATCGGTGCCTATACCGTTGCTGTATTAACCTCACCCGAGTTGGGTTTCTTTAGTCTATCATTTTGGGGAGCACTGCCCTTCGCGGTCTTCATGGGAGTCCTATCGGGTGTTCTTCTGGGCATCCCTGTTCTCAAGATGCGTGGCGATTATCTTGCTATTGCCACCCTTGGCTTCGGTGAGATTATCCGCATTCTTGTCCTCTCCGATTTTTTACGACCCTGGTTGGGTGGAGCACAGGGTATCGGTAAAATTCCTAAAGCATCTCTCGGCAGTATTGAATTCGCGACCCCCCAACAGATCTATTATCTTATTCTCGCTGGTTGTCTGCTTGTTGGCTTTATCTCGTGGCGGCTAAGAGATTCTCGGCTGGGACGCGCCTGGATGGCAGTGCGTGAGGATGAAGACGTGGCCCAGGCGATGGGAATCAATCTTGTCTCTACAAAGTTACTGGCCTTCGCCACCGGAGCTGCCTTCTCTGCTTTGAGCGGAGCGATCTTTGCCAGCAAACTTGGCTCGGTCTATCCCCACAGTTTCAACGTGATGATTTCTATCAACATCCTCTGCTTAATTATCGTGGGAGGGATGGGAAGCATTCCAGGCGTGCTCGTGGGAGCGATCGCCCTGGTTGGCCTGCCTGAGTTGCTGCGGGAGTTTGCCGAGTACCGGCTCCTGGTTTATGGTGCTGCTCTCGTAGTCATGATGCTTCTTCGGCCAGAAGGTCTTTGGCCGGAGGCCTTGCGCCGTCGCGAATTACACGGAGGGGAATCTGCTGAAACAGAATCACCATCAGGCTCCGGACCTAATAAGTAGAAAGGCCTTATGACCATTCTTTCTGCAAAAAAAGTTACGAAACGCTTTGGTGGGTTGGTGGCGGTGGGTGACTTGAACATAGAGTTCAAAGAACATAGCATCCACAGTATCATCGGACCCAACGGTGCTGGTAAGACAACCTTCTTCAACTGCATCACCGGCTTTTACCGGCCTGAAGCTGGAGAGATTCTTTTTAAAAACCACTCGCTCGTTGGTTTGTTGCCTGACCGAATCGTCCGATTGGGAATTTCTCGCACCTATCAAAACATTCGTCTCTTCCCGAACCTCACAGCCATGGAGAATATTCTCGTGGGTCTCCATGGCCACTTGAAAGCGGGGTTCTTTGGCATTGTGGTCGGGTTACCTGCTACTCAACAGGAAGAAAAAGAGGCGGCAGAAGAGGCGCGGCGCCTCCTCAAGTTCGTCAACCTNACTGGGAAGGGCGATTTGGGGGCAAAGAATCTTCCTTATGGCGACCAGCGGCGGCTGGAAATCGCTCGAGCTTTGGCTGCTCGTCCCAAACTCTTACTCCTCGACGAACCCACAGCAGGCATGAATCCACGGGAGACGCAGGATATGATGGATTTTATTCNGCACCTTCGTGATGAACTGGGGATCACGATCCTTCTCATCGAGCATCAGATGAAGGTCGTGATGGGTATCTCTGAAACTGTCACCGTATTAGATTATGGAGAAAAAATCGCGGAGGGTCCCCCGGCTGAAATTCAGAAGAACCCAAAGGTCATCGAGGCCTACCTTGGCCGGGGGAGCNCCGCTGAAGTAAGTCAAGCTATGTAATTTTAGATTTCAGATTTTAGATTTAAGATTTTCAATCCGAAATCTTCAATCATAAATCTACAATTGAGTAAACATTATGGCTATGCTCGAAGTCGAAAATGTGCATACCTATTATGGACAAATCCATGCCCTCAAAGATGTCTCTCTAACCGTTGATAAAGGAGAGATTGTCACCCTGATCGGAGCCAATGGGGCGGGCAAGAGCACTTTGCTTAAGACCACCAGCGGTTTGTTGCGGCCACGCCAGGGGTCTATCCGCCTCAATGGGGAAGACCTTACTCACTATCCTCCACACGAAATCGTGGCGAAAGGGGTGGTGCAAGTTCCTGAGGGGCGCCGCGTCTTTGGTCGGCTAACGGTTACAGAAAATCTGGAAATGGGTGCCTTTGCTTGTACCGATCAACGGCTCATCAACGAAAACCTGGAGCGAGTCTTTACACTCTTTCCAAGGCTGAAGGAACGCCGCAAACAGGTGTCGGGTACGCTCAGTGGTGGAGAGCAACAGATGCTGGCGATGGGTCGAGCCCTGATGGCTAATCCGCGTGTTCTTTTAATGGATGAACCTTCAATGGGTTTGGCACCGGTANTGGTTGACAGTATCTTTGAAACCATCCGACAGCTCCACGCAGANGGCACAACCATCCTCCTGGTTGAACAGAACGCCCGCATGGCCCTTCAAGTGGCCAGCCGAGGATACGTGCTGCAATCGGGTGCTGTGGTACTCAGCGATTCAGCGGAGAATTTGCGTCAAAATGAAATGGTTCGCAAAGCCTATCTCGGTGAGACATGACCGTTACCCATTCCCAACCACCAAAAATCAAATAATAAACAAACNTAAATGTTTAAAATCACAAAAAAGNTTATTCGTATATGTTTNGGTCATTCTAATTTTTTGGTTATTGGAATTTGTTTGAAATTTGGCCTGCCTGCCCTGCCTACCGCAGGCAGGGAGTTCGGAGTCTCCGTAATTAGCAACTC
>Ga0031655_10002389_pt1 | contig 10850 bp, 12 predicted proteins | sample FrelakmetHBP12HB_FD_55187 | JGI IMG/M metagenome (GOLD analysis project Ga0031655, IMG submission 55187) | Freshwater lake sediment microbial communities from the University of Notre Dame, USA, for methane emissions studies -HBP12 HB | ecosystem: Environmental > Aquatic > Freshwater > Lake >... | reverse complement strand
AGGAAAAATGCGACCCCATTTTGTTCCCATCCTGGTCTTACTGGCGGCAATGCTTGCCTGCAATATCCCTGGCAACCCCACACCCGAGCCGACAGAATTGACACAACCATCCGTACCAAGTGTACCGGCAACAGTCATACTCAATATTTATTTCACTGATATGGCCCGTTACCAGGTGGGTACCGAGCCATATGAAGCAGTTGTCACGCGTACTATCCCGACCCCTGCCTCGCTGCCAGAGGCCGTGCTGACCCAATTATTCCTGGGTCCCAGCGAGACGGAAAAGGCACGGGGACTGGCGGTTGTCCTGAGTGGTACGACCGGCTTCAGCAAACTAAACATCCAGAACGGCATTGCCCGGGTTTATCTCACCGGGATGTGTAATTCCCAGGGAGCAACCTACACAATCGCAGATCTTATCTTCGCCAACCTTAAGCAGTTCCCTGAAATCCAATGGGTAAAAATCTATGACCAGAATGGTGAAACAGAAACCTCCGATGGACAAAGCAGTTCTATTCCGTTTTGCCTGGAACCATGATCATAAAAAAACGTCCTGCCGGAGTGACCTGCAGGACGTTGATTCTTAGGAAATAGGATCTTATAAATTGCTAACGATCTGTTTAACCAGCCCGGGACCGGCATATACCAACCCGGTATAGACTTGTACCAAAGCCGCACCAGCGTCCAGTCGCGAGAGGACATCCGTGGGATGCATAATTCCTCCCACACTGACTACCGGCAGGCGGCCGTTCATTTTTTTTACCACCGAACGGAGTACTGCCTCGCTCCGGCTGCGGAGAGGTTCACCGCTCAAACCGCCGGTCTCCTCCCGATACTGTGAGCGCAATTGATCGCGGGCCAGGGTGGTATTGGTAGCAATAACCCCGTCCATCCCGGTGCGCAGGATGGCGTCAAGTGCATCGTCGAGTTCTTCCTCAGAAAGGTCTGGGGCCAGTTTGACAAGGATGGGGGTTTTCCGGTGTGGAGGGGATGAAATATATTCCCGTTCTGTGGCAATCTGCTTAAGTAAACTTTCCAACATCTCGCGCCCCTGCAGACGGCGTAGGCCGACAGTGTTGGGAGAACTGACGTTGATTGCAAGATAGTCAGCCAGCGGCAGGAAACGGCGGAGCAGCCTGACATAATCGCTGGCAGCGTCTTCGAGAGGGGTGTCCTTATTTTTTCCGAGATTGACGCCCACAATCAGATCCTNTGGCCTTTTCTTTTTCAATTGTTTTTCCACATAATCCGCCCCCCGACCCGGAAAACCCATTCGGTTGATAATCGCTTGGTCCTCTTCAAGACGGAATATGCGCGGTTTAGGATTTCCCGGTTGTGACTGCAGCGTAACGGTTCCAATTTCAATGTGACCGAAACCCAGCGTGGAAAGACCTCGTAAAGCGATACCATCCTTGTCATACCCCGCTGCCAGCCCGACGGGGTTTGGAAAATGAAGCCCAAATACAGTCACAGGATTTCCAGGTGCTGCGAAGACCGATTGTAGAATCCGACGGAAAGGCGGAAAAATGCCCGCCAGCCTGATCAGTTGCAGGGTCAGATGGTGGGCATTTTCCGGGTCGAGTTTGAAGAGAAGTGGGCGAAAAAAAGAATACATGTTACGGTTTTGGTTTACGGATGGAGAGATAGTGTTTGCACTCCAAATCGTAATTTTTAGCGCGCTCCTGAAGTTTGGGTAAAAGTGTAAAATCACCTTTGAGCATGTCTCCGCCATACTCAAGCACTTGCTGAGCCATTTTTTGCAAGACAGCAGAAAGATCCTTTTCGTTTAACGGGGTGGGATGAAAAGCCTGTTCGGGAGTGGGAGCCTTCTCCACGCCTTGCTCAACGAGCAGCCAGCCAAGCGTTGACTTATTTTCGGTTTTATGGACATCAGTAATTTCCAGCCAGGGTGTATTACCGATCTCATAATTCAAGAGTATTTCGGTGGTGGCATTCTGGAACCGGACGATCACACCACGGTTCTCATATCTGGTTTCAGTTTTCTTGAATCCGTACCTGGCTTCCAGACCCAAAAACGCTTTTTCCACCATGCCTTCGAACGCTGATTTTTTCATTCGGTTGCTCCTGTGAATTTAATTCTCGGCAGGGAACTCCATAAGGTCTGGAATGGTTTCAGGGTCGAGAGGATTATTTTATTTCGAACATACCAATAAATAATGCAGGCTTTTATTCAGTAAACAATGGTAGGTGTCCCAGCGCAACGATATGCTCCCACTTGGCGCGCTCGCCCTCGGTGAGAATTGCTGCCTCACCGGTAACCTCTGCCCCCGCCTTTTCCAGGATCATTTTCATGCCCTGCAGGGTCGAGCCAGTGCTGATGACATCGTCTACAATCACAGCCTTTTTACCTCGGGCCAGTTCCTGGTCTTTTTCATCCATGATCAGGGTTTGTGGTTCACCTGTGGTGATGGATAACGTCTCGGCAATAAGGGCTGCCCCCATGTATGGCTTATAGCTCTTTCGCAGGACGATGTAAGGTTTTTTCGTTTCCACGGCGAGGGCATATGCCAGCGGGATGGACTTGGCTTCGGCAGTGACCAGGACATCAAACTTCACCAATTTAAGAGCCGCGGCCAACGCTTTTGCAGCGGCCTGGACAAGTTCGGTATCACCTAGAATGTTTAAAATGGCAATTTTCAACCCGGGCTTGATCTCAAACAACCGCAGATCACGTTTTATACCGGCGATCTCGATGGGATAGGTTTCATGATTGGTCAAGAATGTTCCTCCTGGTCGAAATTGTGCAAGGCAAGTGTATCACAAAAGGTACTGGCAGGTATTCGTCAATATGGGTCATTCGGGATAAAATCAAGAGTATGCTTCCTGATATGCAATTGAACGATATCCTGCGCCTGCGCAAACCGCATCCCTGTGGTTCCTATGAATGGACTGTGGTCCGGCTCGGCGCGGATATTGGCCTGGTGTGCAAAGGCTGTGGACGGCGCGTTATGCTGACTCGGCGCGAATTATCCCGGCGGTTAAAAACCATTCTCCCGAAGGAAAATCATGACCAAACATCCTGATGGAATCCAACTTTCAAAAAAGGGCATGGGGGTCTTGGCTAAATCTGGGGTAAATAAAAAACCTCACATTCTCTTCCTGTTTTCCGATACCGGCGGCGGTCATCGCGCGGCAATGGACGCCATTATCGAAGGTCTTCAACTTGAGTTTGACGACAGGGTTACCATCGAGATGGTGGATTTCCTCAAGGATTACGCCCCACCACCTTACAACCAATTGCCACGCATCTACCCGGATCTGGTCAAAGTCCCTGAACTATGGGGTGCTGGTTTTAAGATTAGCGACGGGCGTCCACAGGCACGCATGATCACATCCACTTTTTGGCCCCTGGTCCGCCGGGCAGCCCAGAGACTGGTGGAAGAGCATCCCGCCGACCTGCTGGTTAGTGTCCACCCGGTGGCGAACTCATTTGCATTAAAGGCCCTTGGGAAAAACCGCCCACCGTTTGTCACCGTGGTTACCGATATGGTCTCCACTCATGCCCTATGGTTTGATAAGCGTGCGGATCTGATCCTTGTCCCAACGCGAATGGCACTTGAAAGCGCTTTGCAAAACCACATGGCGCCGGAACGAGTCCGGGTGGCAGGGCAGCCAATTTCACTCCGCCATTGCATGNTGGACTGCGACAAGACCTCGGTGCGCGATAAAAATGGGTGGCCGACAGATAAGTTCACAGTCTTACTCGTCGGTGGTGGTGAAGGAATGGGACCACTCGGGGAGACGGCGCGGGTCCTTGATGAATCCGGCCTCGATATCAACCTGGTCATCGTTACTGGAAGGAATGCCAAGCTCAAGGCTGAACTTGAGAAACTTACCTGGCAGAACCCCACATTTATTTATGGATTTGTACACGATATGCCTGATTTTATGCAGGCCTCCGATGTCATTGTCACAAAAGCGGGACCTGGAACGATCGCTGAAGCGCTGGTGGCAGGCCTTCCCATCATCCTGTATGCCAAGCTACCAGGACAAGAGGATGGCAATGTGACGTATGTTGAGAATAGTGGCGTCGGGGTTTGGGCGGCGGATCCTTTAATCCTGGTACGAACCCTGACGCGCTGGTACTGTCATCCTCTCGAACGTGAAAAAATAATTAAAAAATGCCTCAGTGCAGCCCGACCTGATGCGTCCCTAGTCATTGCACGGGCATTGGGTGAACAGGTGGGCTTGAGGAAATAACCGGCGCCGGATTTTCCCCAACATGAAGGGTGCAATGTGGTACAAAGTCGTTTCTTAATATTCCCTGGTGTATTTTTAGCCAGGCAAGGACAATCCCGACAAACAGTAACCGTTCTCTAGCGCATTGGAATACCCTCAAATCCCCTGTAGTATAATCCTCGTCATGCCCATCCTGGACGAGCATACATTCGAATTCTTCAGCCGTTCCCCCGAACAGACTCGTCGCCTGGGGATGCGCCTCGGTGCGCTGGTGCATCCGGGTGACCTGATCTGTCTGCAGGGTGACCTTGGTGCGGGAAAAACCACACTGGTCCAGGGGGTGGCCCAGGGATGGGGGACACTAGATTCTGTGTCCAGCCCCACATTTGTGCTGGTAAATGTCTATCGCCGTGCGGACGGCGCCCAACTTTCCCATTTTGATGCATACCGGATCGAATCGCTCGGGGAAGCCGAGGACCTGGACGTCGATGCCCTGCTCAATCAAGGCCCATTATTTGTCGAATGGCCTGAGCGCATTGAACCTATCCTGCCTTCCGAACGGCTTTGGGCCTGGCTGGAATATGAATCAGAAGAACACCGCGCCATGCGTTTTGCTGCCCGTGGCAAGCGCTATGAACACTTGCTCGAAGATTTGCGACAGACTGTATATGGAGCAGATTGATGTTACTGGCGATTGACACTTCCACTGCCCAGATTGGGTTGGCACTCTATGATGGAGCACAGGTACTTGGCGAATTTGCCTGGCGGGGCGGTCCTCATCACACCCAGGTGCTCGCGCCAGCGCTTTCTGAACTTTTGGCCCGAGTGGAAATAAAAATCGAGGCGGTCACCGCCTTGGGTGTGGCTCTTGGGCCTGGTTCATTTACCAGCCTGCGGGTGGGGATGGCATTTGTCAAAGGCNTGGTGCTGGCATGCCATTTGCCCCTCGTCGGAATTCCCACATTGGACGTGGTTGCCGCTTCCATCCCGCTCTCGGAGCGGAAATTGGCGGCAATCGTGACAGCAGGGCGCGGCCGCTTGGCAGTCGGGTGGTATAGACCAGCTGAAAACGTCTGGCAGGCTGTAGGCCCGGCCACCGCGATGACCGCGGAAGAACTGGAAAATAATATTCATAAGCCGACCATCATTTGTGGGGAATTATCTGCGCAAGATCGCCAAACTCTAGCACGAAAATTTAGAAATGTGATCCTCGCCTCCCCGGCGCAATGCATGCGCAGGCCGGGATTGCTGGCGGAACTGGCCTGGCAAAAATGGCAGGCTGGAAAAACAGACACTGCGGCTTCACTGGCACCGATCTACCTCCATGTGGCAGGGGGCTTGCCTGCGTGAACATTGCCTGCCGGCGAATGACCCTGGAGGATGTTCCTGCCGTTCACGAGATAGATATCCTCTCGTTCAGCCTGCCATGGGCGGAACGCTCATTTCGGTTTGAAATATCCGAGAACCCGGTTTCGCGGGGTTGGGTAGCCGAATCCGATGGACGCATCGCAGCCATGCTGGTTCTTTGGCGGATCATTGACGAGGCTCATATCGCTACAATTGCCACCCACCCAGATTTCAGGAGGCAGGGCATTGGGGAGCGGCTTATGATCGAAGCACTTTTGGCAGCACGGGAAGAAGGTGCCAGACACGCTTTTTTGGAGGTGCGAGCCGGGAATTTGGCTGCACAAACGTTATATAAAAAATATGGTTTCATTCTGGTGGGTATCCGCCCGCGCTATTATAAAGATAATAATGAAGATGCCGTCCTGATGGATCTGGAAGACTTGAACAGCCTGGAGGCCATATGAGCGCAGAAGAAGTCCTCGCCCAAATTGCAAAAGAAGTATCGAGCTGCCAGAAATGTGCATTGTATCGTTCGCGCAAGCTATCCGTGCCTGGCGAGGGGCCGGTGAATTCGGAGATCATGTTCATTGGTGAAGGACCAGGGTTCCACGAAAACGAGCAGGGGCGGCCATTTGTCGGAGCCGCCGGTACTTTTCTTAACGACCTGCTGGGGGAAGCAGGTTTGAAAAGATCGGATGTGTGGATTGGCAATGTGGTAAAATGCCGTCCGCCCGGAAATCGCGACCCGTTGCCCGAAGAGTTGGCTGCATGCAATGATTATTTGGAGCGGCAGATAAAGGTCATTAACCCGAAGATCATTATCACGCTGGGGCGCTTCTCCATGGGTAAGTTCATGCCTGGGGCGAAGATTAGCCAGGTTCATGGTCAGATGCGACGGGTGGATGGACGATTCGTGATCCCCATGTTCCACCCGGCGGCTGCCCTGCACCAGGCGGCATTGAAACCGTCCATCCAAAAAGATTTCTCCCAACTGCCAAAATTGCTTGAGCAAGCGCAGGCAGCCCTAAAACGTTTTGTGCCAGATATACCGGAAGAACTGAAAGAAGAGCCAAAGCAATTAAGCCTGTTTTAAAAGCCAATTTCCTTTTGAAACTGACCGGTACAAACGAGGCGAGAAAAATGACAGATAAAGATGTACTACTCAAGAAGCTGAAGGAAAAATCTGCACGAGTGGCGATCCTGGGCATGGGTTATGTGGGATTACCGCTCGCGGTGGTGTTTGCCAATGCTGGTTATGTGGTTACCGGCATCGACCCCGATAGACACAAAGTTGATTCATTGAATGAAGGTATTTCNTATATCCCGGATGTACCAACTGAAGAACTGGTAAAACTGGTCAAGGCTGGAAAACTTAAAGGTACCACCGACTTTTCTGCTCTAATAGAAATGGACGCGGTCAGCATNTGTGTCCCGACACCTTTGCGAAAGACTGGCGACCCGGATATGTCATTCATCCTCTCCGCCGCTGAGGAACTGGCCAAGTATATGCACAAAGGGATGGTTGTCGTGCTGGAGTCCAGCACTTACCCGGGCACTACACGCGAGGTGTTACTGCCAAAGTTGGGCGAGGAGAAAGGCCTGGCCGTCGGAAAGGACTGGTTCCTGGCATTCTCACCGGAGCGGGTTGACCCTGGCCGTAAAGATTTCACTACGATCAACACACCCAAAGTGGTGGGTGGGATGACACAGGCCTGTACCGAGGTTACGGATGCTTGGTACGGCCAGGCGATCCAGCACGTTCATCTTGTCTCCTCAACAGAAGCGGCGGAGATGGCGAAACTGCTGGAAAATACATTCCGTATGATTAACATCGCCATGGTTAACGAACTAGCAATCATGTGNGAGCGGATGGGGGTGGACGTATGGGAAGTGATCGAGGCNGCAGCCACCAAGCCATTCGGCTTTATGAAATTCACCCCCGGTCCCGGATTGGGTGGGCATTGTATCCCGATCGACCCGTTGTATCTCTCTTGGAAGATGAAGTCTTTCCAATATACAGCACGCTTCATTGAGCTGGCTTCCGAGATCAATGCAAACATGCCACGTTATGTTGTGACCCGTATCATGGATGCGTTAAACGAGCGCAGTCAAACACTTAAAGGTTCGCACTGCCTTATCCTGGGTGCGGCTTACAAGCCCAACATTAATGACATCCGAGAATCCCCTGCGCTAGATCTGATCGGACTGCTCCAGAAGAAGGGGGCGATAGTGGAATACCACGACTCCTATATTTCCAGCCTGACGACCCATGAGGGTTTGGAGATGCGCTCCGTACCGGACCTGATGGCGGCAGTACGTGCAGCGGATGCCGTCATTGTGGTGACGAACCACAAGGGCTACGATTACCAGGCCATTTTGGAAACGGCCAGATTCATCTTTGACAGTCGCAATGCACTGGGCAATATCGGTAAAGATAGTCCGAAGGTAGTTAGGCTCTAATGACAGGCACTGCAGGAAACCGTGTAAGATGGGGTATGATCGGGATCTAAAGGTTGTCGAACTGTGACCTCTTTGCGCGAGATTGCCGCCTCCTGGAAGCAGGATTTTTTGCTGAAACGCATTGTGCGCAACAGCAGCTACATGTTCGGCAGCAATGTTGCTTCTGCTATTTTGAACTTCATCCAGACGATCATCGCAGTCCGTCTGATCGGAGTAACCAGTTGGGGTCTGGTTGCAACTATTCAAACCTTTGCCTCGAATATCAACCGCTTCCTGTCCTTCCGCATGAGCGAGGTGGTGATCAAACACCTGGCTCCATCCCTTGCAGACGAGAAGAAGCAAGAAGCTGCTGTCCTCGTCAAAGCTGTTGGCTTGATCGAAGCAGTCACTTCGGTGATTGCTTTCCTGGTCCTGGTGCTCCTCGCTCCTTGGGCTTCAAAAACTTTCGCCAGAGACGCCACTACGGCTCCCTTATATGTGTTCTATGGTCTCATTTTATTGAGCAACTTGGTTTATGAGACCACCACCGGGGTATTGCAAGCCACCCATCGTTACGACCATCTTGCCCGTATTAACCTGATCCAAAGCATNCTCACCTTTTCCCTAATNGGTGCAATCTATGTACTCTATCGCTGGGGCGGCCTAATCACAACTGCTCATTTGTTGGAGACCATCCTACTTGTATATATCCTTGGTAAAACATATGTAGGTTTATCTCTGGTTATCCTGGCAATACGCGAATTGAACCGACTTTTGGAACCGGGCTGGTGGCGGATTCCACTGCATAGNTTATCCGGAAAACGCTCACTACTCACGTTTGCGCTTAATACCAACCTGAACGGCACGGTAAACCTACTCTTCCGGGATAATATCCCGCTTTACTTAGCAATGCTGGTTTCCACTACGGCGGTGGGATATTTTAAGGTTGCCATGACACTGATAATCCCAATCACTTTAATCCTCGATCCCCTTATCGCACCAACTTATACTGAAATCTCCCGAACAATTGCCAAAGTTCAATGGGATACGACCTTGCGCCTGCTCAAACGGATCACCGCAATTACCGCCGGGGTGGTCATGGCAATCTGGGCAGGATGGGCATTGACCGGCTGGTGGATCATTCCGACCATCTACAAGCCGCAAGCCCGTCCTGTTTACCCGCTATTGTTGATCCTGATCGCTGGATATGGATTTGCCAGCACCTTCCAGTGGAATCGCTCACTCTTCCTATCGCTTGGCAAGGCTGGTTATCCTGTGCTGGTTTCCACGCTGCTGGGTGTCATCGAGTTGGCATTGATTTTCACCCTTGTGCCCCGCTATGGGTATCTAATGATGGCTGTTATTCTTTCTGGTTACTTTATTGTCTCCATCGGTTTTATTACCCTGCGTGGCTTGTGGGAAATTCGCCGCCGGAAGGACGCTGAAGTGCCCGGGTGAAAGATGAGAATAGTTTGTGTTTCTTTATCGAAAATCCCATCTGACACGGCTAACAGCATCCAGGTGATGAAGGTCTGCCAGGCTTTTGCACAACTGGAGCATGAAGTCATATTGCTTGCCCCCGGTCCTCAACCTGTGGGTTTGACTCCTCCCACGTTGCTGTCCCACTATGGCCTCCAGACCCTCTTCAAGATAGAATGGTTGCCAGTACGAAACCGCCGCTTCTTCCCATGGACAGCCGCCGCACGAACCCGCCACTTGGGCGCAGATTTGCTCTATGCTTGGCCAATCCAGTCAGCCGTACTAGCCTTGCTAGCCGGATTGCCGTCAATGCTGGAGTTGCACGACTACCCTAGGGGAAGGTTTGGGCCGCTGTGGCTTAAGCTGTTCCTAACCATACCGGGACGTAAACGCCTCCTGCCCATCACTGACGCCTTGAGGCGTGCCTTGAATTTGCCGATGGACCGAACGGTCATTGCTCCGGATGGCGTGGATCTGGAACGCTACGCTTCCATATTGGATGCCTCAGCAGCACGCAGTGAGCTGAACCTGCCTGGCGTCCCGACCGTGATGTGTACCGGACATCTTTACCCCGGCCGTGGCGCCAATCTGTTCCTGACCTTAGCTGATAAATTCCCTGCTGCCAATTTTATCTGGGTGGGAGGGCACCCTGATGACGTGGAGACCTGGCGCCAACGTGCCGCCCATATGACCAACGTCACCTTTACCGGGTTTATACCGAATGAGCGTATCCCGCTTTACCAATCTAGTGCAGATGTTTTGTTCATGCCCTATCAGCGGACGATAGCCACATCCAGCGGAGGGAACACGGCCAATATTTGCAGCCCGATGAAAATGTTCGAATACATGGCCACGGGGCGCGCCATCCTCGCAAGCGACCTGCCCGTGTTTCATGAAGTACTGGACGAGAATACAGCCGTCTTCTGTCCTCCGGATGATGTCGGAGCATGGGAGAATGCACTTGGGAGGCTGCTGGCGGATGAAAACCGGAGGAATTCGCTCGGTCAGCGCGCCCGGAGCCTTGTAAAGGCCTATTCATGGCTTGAGCGTGCCAGGCGTTCACTGGAAGAGTTTTAATCAGGATATGGTCAAGCTGTAAGCAAATTTGAATTGGCGAACCTGCTTTGCTCGATAATTGTGACAACCCGCGCTTCTCTTTCTGAATACAATCGATAGTGTTTTTCATATCCCTCTGATGGGTGTGAAAACAGTGAGTAATCTTTTGAAGGCTCAAGTGAATAAATGACAAAAAAAATGTTCTTTCACGACCTGGCATGGACGGTTCCCGCCAGCCTGTTGGTCGGGGCGCTGCTTTCGTTTCTGGATGGCGGTACCTGGTGGATCGGCTGGCTCGCTTATTCATTTATTGGGATCCTGGGTTTGCT
>Ga0031655_10002386_pt1 | contig 10862 bp, 23 predicted proteins | sample FrelakmetHBP12HB_FD_55187 | JGI IMG/M metagenome (GOLD analysis project Ga0031655, IMG submission 55187) | Freshwater lake sediment microbial communities from the University of Notre Dame, USA, for methane emissions studies -HBP12 HB | ecosystem: Environmental > Aquatic > Freshwater > Lake >... | reverse complement strand
TGGAAACAAATAAAAGTCAATAGGAAATTTGCATGATGCTACTCAAACTATCGATTGAGCAGCAGAACGATTTTTTCGATGCCGTGAAAACGGCGCACGATACGCTGAGCGATTCAGAGTTCAACGAATTTATGTCATATTTTCTGGAAGCGATAATTCGCAGAGAAAACTCCAGGTTGCATTAACAATGAATAGCGGTATTTACATAATCGAAAATAAAAATAATGGCAAGATATATATCGGTAGTGCCATTAATCTTAATAAAAGAAAAGATAATCATTTTTATAATTTAAGGCAGGGGAATCATGGAAACATCTTGTGTAGTTAATCAAAAATTTAAGGAGGAGCGAAATGAATAGCATATTTGAAATTATCGCATACATGGCAATCGGAATATGTGCTGGACTATGGCTCGCGTACTTGTATGTTCGGCGCTGTTATAATCGTAATCGGCAAATAGATGATAAGGAAATGCCGCGTTATTGGGCAGAGCGATTTTTCGAGGCAAATTTAAAATGAAATGTCACCGCAGTTGGAAGGAAACGACATTCAAGCGTTACGAATTAGAGACCGATGAGCAGTATAATGATCGAATGAAATTATACGCTATTAAAGCGATAAGGCACAATAAATATTTAAAACAACCTGATTCAAGTTTTCACAAGAGCGCGATAAATAATTTAAGGAGGTCGTTATGAAAGAAAAAAGGAAATATGTGAAAAGGGCGAAAGTTGAAGCGCCTGAAATATCAATGCTGCCTGTGGGATCACAACCAAAAACGGTTCCGACATGCGAAACATTGCCGGCGGTCATTGACAATGCACCACAAGAAATAATAAAGCGTGAAAATATCATAACATATCTGAACGCTTTCGGCCTGACATCTCAATTATCGGAGCCAGAGGCCGAGCAGTTTATACAGATCGCGACAGCATTTCAACTCAATCCGTTCAAGCGGGAAATATATTGCGTGCCGTATAATTCCAATGTGCAGGATGCTGACGGCACGTGGAAAAAGGAACGCAAATTATCAATCATAACTGGCTATGAGGTCTACACGAAGCGCGCCGAACGGTCAGGGAAATTGTCAGGATGGAAAGTCACGATTGAGGGAAAGGGCGCAGACATGAAGGCTGTTATCACCATCCACCGCCGAGACTGGAAGGAACCGCTTGTGCATGAGGTTCTAATGTCGGAATATAATACCGATAAAAGTCTTTGGAAAAAAAAACCGGTAACGATGTTAAAAAAGGTCGCCATCGCTCAGGGATTTCGTTTCGCGTTCCCGGAAGAAACGGGCGGCATGCCGTGCACGTCCGATGAACTTCCCGAAAATATGACTCAAATTGAATATCAGAAACAATCTAAAATAGGAGAATATACGGGGGAACCTATCGCAGGATCGCAGAACGGATCGCCTGAATCGCCATCTCCTGAAGATGAGAAAAAGAATGCCGAGAAGGAGGCCGCAAAAATTGCCGCGACTGAGAAGGTCGCGGGACTGCCTGATGATGTAAAAGCAGGTTTCAAAAATATCGACTATACGGGGGCGATGGTTTTTATGATGTGCGAAAATTTGAAATGGGACGTCGGCGCAATCAAGCGGGAAGTCAACCGCATAGCGGACATGAAGGCGGCGAGTAAATGAAAATAATAAAAGAATTAGAAATTGATATTGAGATAATTTGTGAATGTGGATGTGATTTACATGCAAAAGAAGATCGTAAAAATTCTGATCTTTGGATTATTGAATCATGCCCTGCATGTATAAAAGAAAAAGATGATAAAATCAAAAAGCTTGAAGAAGAAATTCAAAAGTTTGCAGAGATGGTAGAATAATGATGGAATTTGATGCCATAAATCATATCTATAAAATTGATGACATGCGCGTTCCGAGTGTTACGGAATTGTTGCCAAAGCAAAGCTTTTTCGTGTCCCCTGAACGCCTGGAGGAGACGAGACAGGAGGGCGAGGACAATCACAATATGGTACGTTTATATTATGATTCTATATGTTCGCAGAATGGATGCCAAACATTCGGTAATCAGTTTCTGGAAGAATATCATCGAATTGTTGATGAGAACAAAACGATGTTAGGGAATTTTATATTTAATGAAAAAGCGTTATTTTCCCGCATATTACAGTATGCGGGGACGCCTGACACGGTGTACGAAAATGCAATCATTGATCTCAAACGCTCCCACGGGAATGAGAAAATTATTGCTTTGCAATTCGCGGGATACAATTTATTGTTGCATGAAAACGGAATCCCGAAGAAGAAAAAGTGGTTGCTCATTTACGGCGAGAATGGAAAGTTGAAAATCAAGAACATATACAACGATCAGGCAGAGACAATATTTTTGACGTTATTGAAACGGTACAAGATGAATAAGGCAATAGAAAATTATTTAAAATCTTAGAGGAGGACACAATGGACGAAAGAGAATTAAATCAGGAAATAATGACAGTTGATGAGCGGGTTAATGCGCTTGTTATCGCCTCAAAAGACGATTACGAGACAGCAGGCGGTGTAATGATCGAATTGAACACACTGGAGAAACGAATTACCGAATACTGGCAGGAACCCATCAGGAAGGCACATGAAGCGCATAAATCACTCACGGAAAAACGGTCTGAGATGCTCAATCCTATTGCGGCCCGCAAGAGGCTTCTCAACGGGAAAATATCCACTTGGCTGACAGAGCAGGAAAAAATTAGGCGGGCAGAACAGGCGAAACTTGATGAGGAGAGGCGTCAGCGTGAGCAGGCCGAACGGGAAAAACTCCAGCGTCAGGCAGAGAAGGCCGCAGAGAAGGGCAAAGAGGAAAAGGCCGAGGCACTGCGGCAGAAGGCCGATGAGGTCTATGTCCCGCCGTCAATCGCCCAGCCTACTGTCGAGAAAACAACGAGAATGGAATCGGGAACGGTATCCTCAAGAACTGACATTGATGTAACGATAACCGATCCGATGGAAATTCTGAAAGGAATTATTTCAGGTACATTGCCGATTTCGATTGTGACAATCAACGAAAGCAAATTGAAAGCCCATGTCAAGGCATTTCAGTTGAAAATCGTCGCGGGGTGTGTCATCACGGAAAAGGTTGTCGCGGCGTTCAGGGGGCGATCATGAGCGATATAAACAAGATTATAATAATCGGCAGGCTCACAAAAGACCCTGAGTTGAAATACACTCAGAGCGGGACATCCATTGCCTCGTTTTCAATCGCAAATAATAAAACATGGATGCAGGACGGCGCGAAGAAGGATCAGACATCATTTTTTAATTGCACATCATGGGGAAAGCAAGGCGAAACCATCGCTAAATATTTCAAGAAGGGCAGTCGCATAGCCCTTGAAGGGCGATTGCAACAGCGATCGTGGGATGGATCAGACGGGAAAAAACATTATGCCGTTGATATTGTTGTCGAGAATTTCAATTTTCTGGACAGCAAAAAAAGCGAAGGCGGTCAGGATAATATCCCGAGAGAACCTCCGACAACCACAAACTATGAATCAGATAATCCATTCAGCGATGAGGATTCAATACCTTTAAAATAATAGGGGGAGACAATGAGAGAAATAATAGTTAAAACACAATCAGAATTTGACGCAATCGGCGATCAAGATGAATTGATAATTGTTAAATTACAATGCAAAATTAAGTCAATAAATAATACACCTAAAAATGTATTATTTCATGCGTCTGGAAATTGCGTGATAGAATCTGCGTCTGAAAATTGCGTGATAAAATCTGCGTCTGGAAATTGCGTGATAGAATCTGCGTCTGGAAATTGCGTGATAAAATCTGCGTATGGAAATTGCGTGATAGAATCTGCGTCTGGAAATTGCGTGATAGAATCTGCGTCTGAAAATTGCGTGATAAAATCTGCGTATGGAAATTGCGTGATAGAATCTGCGTATGGAAATTGCGTGATAGAATCTGCGTCTGAAAATTGCGTGATAAAATATGCGTCTGGAAATTGCGTGATAAAATATGCGTCTGGAAATTGCGTGATAAAATCTGCGTATGGAAATTGCGTGATAGAATCTGCGTCTGGAAATTGCGTCACACGTTTTTATTCAGGTAAAATAAATAAAATATCATGTCAGGCCGTTATCTACAATAATTATTCAGAAAATAAAATTGATTGTATCGTAAAAAATGATGCACAGATCATTGATGTTAAGCAATATGATTATTTTACGCGCCATGATATTGATGTTATTGACGGGAAATACAAACTATACAAAAGGGTTTCAAAAGATTTTAAAACGCAGGAAAATACAGAACATGAAACGCTCTGGATTATTGGATCGACGGTAACGCATCCAAAATACAGACCAGAAACCTCAGAGTGCGGAGTATATAAATTTCATGCTTGTGCATCACCGCTGTTTTGCAATCAATTCAGAAATGACTACAAAGACGATAAATATATTTGTATTGAGGTCGCCATTGCGGATACGTACGAATGGCCGAAGCCCGACTATCCGCACAAAATAGCATTTAAGACCTGCAAGGTGCTGTATGAGTGCGATGAGGACGGGAAGGAAATTAATCAGGAAAAGGCTTGACAGATTCGTGCTATGATGTATTGTGACGGAATCATCAGGTGGTTAAATATAAAACGGGACTATATTTAACTGCCTGAATAAAAAAACCCTGTAAATTATGCGCTGTCCCGAACACCGAAAGGTGGGCATTTTTACGGGGTTTTTTATTTGGGTGGTGAATAACATGTTTACAACAATCGATCATGATGCAAGACGTAAATTTGATTTAACTTTGAACGAATACGCAATCTGTGATAGCATTTATTTTTTATCCCGCTCCAAACAATGCAATGCCTCGAAGGAATACCTCGGTGAATTTATCGGAATAAGCCGAAAGCAAGTTCATGTAATAATAAAAAAATTAAAACTTATCGGATTAGTCACAGGCAAAGCTGATAAAATTCAAACGAGTGAATTATGGAATAATGAAATATTAAAATTGCATACTGTAACCAAAGGTGACACCGAGTGTAACCAAAGGTTACACAGCACTGTAACCAAAGGTGACACCGAGTGTAACCAAAGGTTACACAGCACTGTAACCAAAGGTGACACCGAGTGTAACCAAAGGTTACACAATATAGACAATATAAATACATTAAATAATAACAATAATATAATTAATACGCTTTCTCAAAGATGGAATACACTATCACATCTCCGACACCATAAATCTACTACCGCAGAGCGGCGCATCAAGAAAAAGCATATAGACGAAATAAACGATTACAGTATTGAGGTCGTGTATCAGGCGTTTGAAAATTACAACGCTGTATGTTCGGGTAATGGACAGTATTGGTGGACGCATAGAACATGGACGATGTGGGAATTTATCGCGCGCGGGCTGGATAAATTTGTTCCCGAAGCAAACCCATTAAAAACATTCAAAAAAGATGAAAAAGATAAACCTCAGAAAAAGTCGGTCGATGAACAGATTAAGGAGACGTTCTATTGATGATTTCCATGACCGATCTACAGCTTGAATTTGAACTACTCGTCACGGCGACTGCTAACAGACAGGCCCATGATATGATTATGGAAATGGAATGTTCTGATTTTCATAATTACAATCATCAGATAATATTTGAGGCTTACAAAAAATTAGCGGAGGATGGGGAGGTCGCTGACTCAATTACGCTTCGGGCAAAATTGATTGAGATGGGCAAATATGATGCAGTGGGGGGCGATAAATTTTATGGTGAATTTGTGTCATCGGCGACGGTGGTAAATGTCTTGGGCACAATCAAGCGCCTCCAGAATTACGCACAGCGGCGCAAATTGTATCTATTAGCTCACAACATAGCGGGAGATGTTAAAAACAAAACGATAGATATTGATGAAATTATCCAGGGCGTCAATACTGAGATTGTAAATATAAATAGTATCCGTAAATCTGAAACAATATCAATAGCGGAATTATGTGATGGTGATGTTGATAGTTATAGTGCAGCGGGGAAATTTCACAAAACAGGGTTCCCTGATATTGATGATAAAATTATGGGACTTTTCAAAGGCGAACTAATTATAATCGGTGCGCGGACAACGACGGGTAAGACATCATTTGCGTTAAACATTGCCAAAAATATAGGCACTGAAAATAACGTGCTTTTTATATCACTTGAAATGTCCGTCAATATGCTAAAAATGAGACTGGTCCAGATGGAAAGCAAAATTGATTCTTACAAAATGAGGTCGGGTAAATTAGATAATAGTGAAAGGCAAATGATATTGGATGCTGAAAAGAAGATATCAAATTTGAAAATAAAATTTGCGACAGGTTGCGAGAATATAAATCATATTGTCAGTCGGATTAGAAATTATGCAAATAAGGATTTGCCCGGGATTATTATTATAGATTATTTGCAGATGATTAAAGGCGTTGGTAATCAAAACAGATATATTCAGGTCGGTGACATATCAAGAGCGTTGAAATTATTATCAATAGAATTAGATGTGCCGATTATTGCGTTGGCTCAGCTCAATCGAGCGGCAGAGGAGGGAATCCCGCAATTAAAGGATTTGAGGGAATCGGGGAATATTGAACAGGATGCCGATATGATATTTTTGTTATTCAGAAAAAAAGAAGATGATGAAAATATAATTAGATTTGTATGTGGAAAAAATCGGTGTGGAATAGTGGTTGACACAAAGTTGAAATACATAAAACAGACACAAAATTTTTATTGTCTTAGCAATCAGAATGACAATTATGACAATACGAGGAGCGACATTTTCGGGTGAGGTAATGAGAATATTAAAGCACGAATCCGGCAGGGAATTGAAATTGAATTTTTGGTTATTTGGTTGGTTCGGTGAATTGTTTGCGCCGTCTTCTGATTTTGAGGGGTTGTGGTTGACTGCAAAAGTCAGGCCGTCGTGGTGGTGGTTTGCTCGTAGTGTTAAATTATTTTTTTTGATTATATTCAGAAATTTTCATGGTGTAATAATAATGCCCGGGTTAGCGTGGGAAATTTCAAGGGACATAAACAGGGAGGGGTGATGAAATGAATGATGAAGAAGAAATAAAATTTTTGGAAGCATTTGAAAATATCGGAATAATCATAGAGATAAATGGAGACATTTTGAAAATGATAACTTCATTATGTAAAGATTATCAAAAACGGATAGAATTGCTTGAAATGCAGGTCACGTCATTGCAAGAACAAAGAGGTAATTGAATAATGTATTTGATGAGAGATGATAACGGATTTTCACCGCGCGAAACTGAGGCTATTGAATTACATGCCTCCCTGGTATCGGGCGAGGTGATATCGGTTAAAATTATTCACGCGCCGACCACAGCGGTATGGAATGATTACGCTCAATATCATGCGGGTCTTTTGCCTGAGATAACGTCGATCCTGGGAGAGCGCGACAAATGGAAAGTACATCTCATTTTAAAACGGGAATTTTTGTATAAAGCCGTTAATAATATCGATGAAATTGATCCGAGGCATTTTAAAGGAGTAGGAATATTCAGGATGGGTTATCAGGAGCTTTTTAATATCGGTGAAAATTTTATAATATCTTTTGCGATGCTAACAAAGCATATTATAATTATCTCTAAAAAATCGACATGCGGGAGTGGTGCGGTGTTGGCAGGATATGTCCCCAGCCTGAGCACGTTGAATAATGAGGAGCTAAAGGAATATATCAAACAGATTAAAAATAAATTATATGTTGATTTACAAGTTAAATAACAAAGGAGGCACGAGATGAAAGATAAAAAAGTATTTATTAAAGGGAAAATAAATGGAAAAACTGTTAAATATATTAAACCTATGCACTGCCCCATCCCAGATGATATTTGGCGGACTACGCTGGGCGATTTTGAAACTTATCAAGTCCGGCGTAAGTTATGTAACGATTGCAGAGACTTGAATGCGAAGAGGCCGAAGACCTTACCGTCAGTCCGCCCGAAGTCGGAGAATATAAAATTATCAGTAGTTAAGATCATGCGCGGCATTATGATATTTGAGGCGAAATGAAATTAGATATGCATCACATATTTTCAAAATCTGAAGCCAATATCAAAAAATATGGCAAGGATTTGATTAACGATCCGCGAAATTTAATTTATATTGACCATGATGAGCACTTATCAAAACCGATTCCTAAATTTAACGATAGAACCTTTTGCGAGGCCCTGGACCTACTGCATTGCAGATATTGCCGATACGGGCAAAAGAATAATGAAACGCCGGTATGTTTATTTTTTCACATAAATTTACCAGGTGACATTGCCCATGAGTGCCGGATGTTTGACTTTGATAAAACGAAATATTAGGAGTTGGTGAAATGAATGAGATTATAAAAGATACATGGAAAGTACATTGTGTCGCAGAATGTCAAACATGCGGAAAATTATGGCATAATTATAAAAATGCCCAGGCTTCCGCAGCCATACATGCTAAAAAATATGGGCATATCGTAACAGGCGAAGTGGGACTTACCTTTAGCTATGATGGTCGAGGTATTAGATTAGATTGAGGGTGGGAATTGACATTATGCAAAGGCGGCTTTTCGGTTGACAAATAATGATTGCTATGATAAATTACAAACATGGGAGCGCTAATACTCAAGGAAAAAGACGTTTTGCATGCGGTCAGGGATTATCTGCGCGTGCAGGGGTTTTATACGATTCGGCATCAAGCGAGCATGGGAAGCCATGAGGGACTTTGCGATCTTCAGGCGGTCAAGGATGGATATACTTTCTATATCGAGACGAAGGCGACAAATGGCCGCCTGTCACCGGGCCAGATGAAATTCATTGATGCGATGGCCGATCATGGAATAACCGTTTATGTCGTGAGGGATGTTTCGGAGCTGGACGCGATTCTTTATAATTTGTTTCAAGAGGGAAAAATTAAAACGTATCAGCGAGGTTTATTCTGATTTTACGGACTATCATAATTATTCAAAGCATTCTCATAGTCGGGCTTTGTTTCGGTATGATTAAGATAGCCGGGGATTTCAGGAAGGTCCATTTCGATACTTTCATCACCCAGGAATTGTGCGAAAATATGTTTTTGAGACGCGACGTGGAACCCGAATATTTAGAGTATTTGAGAAATAAACTTGAAATTGAATATCGCTTGAAACGGTTTATCGACAAACCGATGGACAGGCAGACAGACAGAGCGGTTATGCGGCAGGTCATAGAGGAGATCGGGCAGAAATGAAACCTCACCGCAGTTGGAAGGATAACACAATCAGGCGTTACGAACTTGAAACCGACGAGCAATACAACAATCGGCTAAAACAATACGCTATTAAGGCGATAAGTCATAACAAATATTTAAGAAAATTAGAGGAGAATACGAAAAATGTTTGTAAATGAAAAAGCTATTTTGGCATCAACTGAAAATTTTGAGAGCATGAAAACTCCAATAAAGCGTTATCCTGATGAAGATGATGAAGCATACGAAAGGCGCGTATTTAATCATTTGAGACGAATATTCCATGTAAAACGCTATGACAATCCCGATGCCAGTTTTCATAATCCGCATGGACTCGCTTCGGTGCTATGATGGACAAAACACGAACTGAATTTTATATCCAAGAACTTTGTAAACTCCGCGAAGAAGCGAAAATAAATGTGCTTGACAAAGATGAGCTTTACACGTCATTTATGGTAAATCTGAATCAGTGTATAACATTTTGCCATGCCGATATTCAGAGACAGGAAATAATAAAACATGGTTAAGAGACTCATTGGAATCGAAATAAAAAGACTGGCATTGAAAAGCCTTGTATCTACTCCTAACAATCCCCAGCATATGAGTGAGGCGCAATATAAGGGGCTTGTCAGGTCCATGAAGAGGCGCGGTTGGCTGCTGGACGCGCCCGTCTGCTATATCAATGCCGATGGAAAATATCAAATTATTTCAGGCAACCACCGTGTCCGTGCCGCTATCGAAGTCGGCATCCTGGACACCGATTGCAAGGTTCTAAAGGGTATCGATGATAAGATGGCGCAGAAACTCGTATTAGAGGCCAATCAGCGTCGAGGAAGTTTTGACGATAAGGAATTGAATAAATTCATTGACGACATTCTGGCGGGGACGGATATAAACATTGACGACTTGTATGATGATATAGGCATAAATGTTGACGATGAAATTGATGACGATGAAATTGATTTTGATAATATTAAAAGCACAGAGGAAAGAGAAAAAGTATTCAAAGATCAATTTGTCACATGCCCAAAATGCGGAAAAGGATTCAAGATTAAAATATGATACCTTATATGGGTTCTAAAAGGATTTCTGCCGGTAAAATATATCAAGCCATTGAAAATATGTATCCTGAGACAAAATTATTAGTAGATTTATTTTGCGGAGGTTTTGCAATATCGGAATATTTTTATAAAAACGGGTGGAGAGTGATTGCGAATGACCTGAATAAAGACGTAATAGCCTTATTACAAAAAGTAATATTTGAGGGATTAGATGAAAAAAAAGTAACAAGATTTGTAACAAGTAAAAAATTTAATGATATAAAAAGAAACCCTANAAAATATGAAAGTTGGTATGTAGGGTATATCCAATGCTGTTATAGTTTCGGAAATAATCAAACTNNTTATTTATNCGGAAAAGAAAGTGAACCATACAAAAAGGCAGGACATGAATTAGTTATAAACAAAAATCAGAAATTTATTAAAAAACTTGTAAATACCCCACAAAAATATATAGATGGAATATTAAAACAGGATAATTGGCATAAGAGACGGATAGCCTTAAAGATTGTAACACATAAAATGAAAACAAGAATATTTGAGCTCCAACATCTCGAACAGCTCGAACGGC
>Ga0031655_10002379_pt1 | contig 10876 bp, 8 predicted proteins | sample FrelakmetHBP12HB_FD_55187 | JGI IMG/M metagenome (GOLD analysis project Ga0031655, IMG submission 55187) | Freshwater lake sediment microbial communities from the University of Notre Dame, USA, for methane emissions studies -HBP12 HB | ecosystem: Environmental > Aquatic > Freshwater > Lake >... | reverse complement strand
TGGCTTCCCGTGACGAAGGCCAGCAGCGGAAGCTGGAAACCCTGGCACAGGCCATTGCATTAGCCGAAGCCGAGGCAGGGAAAGCTGCCCGGGAGCTCAAGGATGTGCATGCAGCCCGGCAGAAAGTACACTCAACGGTGCAAAAAGCGGAAGCAAAGCTTCAGCTTGCTCAAAACCAGTTGGCAGGTTTGGAATCACAGGAAAAGGGGAAACAAGCGTCTCGTTCCGCTAGACAGACCGAACAAGCCCGCTTCAAAGCGCAGCTGGATGTTCTCGAACAGGCGGAGCAGTCCCTGTACGGATATGCGGATGGGGCAAAAATCCTTCTGGATGCTTCCAGAAAGTCTAAATTGGCAGGTGCGCGCGGAGCTTTGTCGGCTTTATTGGATGTCCCGGCGGAATTGGAAGTGGCCATTGCCGCAGCTTTGGGTGAATATACTGACGCCGTGCTTATGGAATCTGGCAAGGAAGCTGAACAGGCCATGCTACTACTTGATTCCGGGTTTCCCGGACGGGCCTCGCTTCTTCCGTTGGATTGGCTCTCTCCTGCTGAACCGTTGAAGATCAAAAGAACCGCCGATTGCCTGGGCGTGGCATCTGATTTGGTCAAAGCTGCAGCAGAATTTCGCCCGGCATTGGATCTACTGCTCGGCCAGGTGCTTATCATCAAAGACCGTACTGTTGCAAGGCGCTTATTGACCGGCCTGTCGAAAAATGCCCTGGCAGTGACGTTGCGCGGCGAAGTTTTCCATGCCACCGGACAGGTGTCGGCTGGAAAACCGGCCAAGGCTGCCGCGCTGGGACGCCCCCGCTTGCGACGCGAGCTGCAGGAATCCCTGGCAGAGGTTGATCGTCAAATTGCAAAATTGGACTCAGAGTTGCAGAAACTCTCTAGTCAAATTGAAACTACCCGCGATGATGTCGCACGCCTCCAGGCCAAAGTGACCGACGAACGAGCCAGCCTGGAATCAGCTCGCAATATCGAGCGGCAGGCACAGGTCCGAGAGGAATCGGCGCGGCAGCAATGGGACTGGCATGTCAACCAAAATACGAACATTGAGTCCGAGGTTGCGCAGGCAGAAAAAGAACGCGAGCTGACCGCAGCTGCACTTTCAACCAACGAAAATGACGCATTACAAGCACAGGAGGCTCTCCGGATACAATCTGAGGCTGTGGCAGCCATGTCGTTGGATGAGTACCTGGAGCAAGTGAATTTTTGGTCAACGAGTTCGGCGGTGACCGAGCGCGCCCTTAGTGATGCACGGACTCGCCATCTCGAGCGAATCAGCGCAGTTGACCTATTGAAGGTCCAACTGGCCAATGTAGAGAATCGCTTGGTGGAAATTGACAAAAGCCTGGAGGAATTGGAAAACACCCGGGAAAACATGCGTGGTCAAGCGTCAGGCATTAATACCCAATTGGAGGAACTTCGTAACCTGATCGAACCGGCAGAAAAAGAGCTTGAAACTTCCGAAGCGTTGGAAGTGGGTTTGCAAAAAAAGGAAACGGAAGGACAGGTTTCACTGGCACGTGTTGAACGGACAAATAACCAGATTCAACTCGAACTGAGTCGCAAACAGGAGACTCTTGAAAGCCTGCGCCAGAAAATCGAGGACGATTTTGGCCTTGTGGATTTTGAGTATGCCAGTGATGTTTCTGGGCCGGTACCGTTGCCCTTTGATGGGATGGTGGAACAATTGCCGGCGGTGAAAGAGTTGCCACCAGATCTTGAAGAGAATATGGTTCGGCTGCGGGCCCAATTGCGTCGCATGGGTGCAATCAATCCGGAAGCACAGCAAGAGTACCGATCGGTCAAAGAGCGGCATACTTTCCTGACCGCACAAATGGAAGATTTACGCAAGGCCGAAGCTCACCTCCATCAGGTTATCGCAGAACTGGATGAACTAACCCGTCGCGACTTCCAAAAAACGTTCGAGGCTGTTGCCGAACAATTCCATACGATTTTTCACCGCTTGTTTGGCGGAGGAGCGGCGCGGTTGCTGCTTACCGATCCAGAAAATCTGACGGAAACCGGTATCGATATTGAAGCGCGTTTACCCGGTCGGCGTGAGCAGGGTCTTTCGCTCCTTTCGGGTGGTGAACGCAGTCTGACTGCAATTGCGCTGGTTTTTTCCCTTCTCAAGGTTTCGCCTACGCCTGTTTGCGTGATGGACGAGGTGGATGCCATGCTCGACGAGGCCAATGTCGGCCGCTTCAGGGATCTGTTGCTGGAATTGAGCAAAGAGACGCAGTTTATCATCATCACACACAACCGAAACACAGTGCAGGCAGCTGACGTGATCTACGGAGTGACGATGGGTCGCGATTCGGCCAGCCAGATCATCAGCCTGAAGCTGGATGAAATTTCCGAAGAATACCTGAAATAGCTTGGGTTTTTCCCCCGATAATTGCAATGGATCTAAAACAGTGGACAGCACAAAAGCCGTCCACTGTTTTGATGTACTTTATTCCGAAAATCGCCCTTTTTTACTTGGTCCCGCCCTTTGCCTGATAGGTTGATACGTATGATGTTGCAGTGGCGGCGTCGTTGGCTTGCGCTTGAGCAAGGGTGGGCTCTTTGGGAACATAATTCGTCCAACTATTATTGATGACGACTTTGGAGCTGGCACGTTGCGTTTGGAGCCAGGCAGTGAAAGCGGCCGTGACCGCGTCCGTGTATTCCTGTTGGGTAAGCGGACGGACTTCGTGACCAAGCACCTGGATGATGTGATAACCGTACGTGCTCTTAATCGGTTGGCTGATCTCGCCAACTTTCAAAGAGAAAGCGGTTTTTTCAAATTCAGCGATCATCTTCCCGCGTGGGAACCAGCCCAGGTCTCCACCTTTGTCTTTACTGCCCGTATCGATGGAATATTTGGCGGCGAGGCTGGCAAAATCGGCACCGGCTGCAAGTTGCGCGCTGATATCTTTGGCAGTCGCTTCGTCTGCAACCAGGATGTGGCGTGCCCAAACCTCTTCCTGTTGATGGGTTACATAGGCTGTGATCTTGGCTTGTACACGATCGCGATAGAGTCCGCTCTCAAAGAAAATGGTGCGGAATTCGCTATTGTTTAGACCCAGTGCGGAGTAGTTTCTCAAAGCTTTTTGATATTGATCCTGGTAACCTTTTACAGTATACGGAGTGGCAGAAGGGACAAGGCTTGGGATGGGTGTTGCAGTGCTCGTCAAGTTGGGGGTTGGCGTTGGACTGACCGCCGTAGTTGGAGCAGGTGTTTCGGTCTCTGTGGGGGTCGGCATTAAGGTTGGTGTCATCAACGCCAATTGGGTCGCATCAAGTGTAGAATAGACCACCTCCGTCGGCGTGGTGCTGGGGATTGGGGTCCCATTTTGATAGTAACGCAACGCTTCTTGAGCCGCTTTTTCAACTTCAGCGGCGGTGACAGTGATGCCATTCGCCTTGGCATATTGGCGGATGAGCAGATCGTTAATCATGTCATCAATGGCTTGTCCACCAATTGAAGATGGGGTATCCAACTGCTGAGTTATCTGTGACAATGATTGGGACATTTGTGGATCGCTGTTCGGATCCATGCCAAACATCTGTGCCAATTGTGTATATTGCATGTACTGCCCGATCAATTGTTGACGAGTAACCCGCACTTGCACCTGGAAATCATGCAGGCTGCGTGACTCGCCATTCACAGATACCGCCGGTCTCCAGTTGAGGAAAAGGGACTCATTCAGGAGCTGATAGGCGATGCCCAGAACCACGATTGCGATGATTCCAATGGCAACACCGGTAATAATTCTTGTCTGTCTGCGTTCGCGTTCCTGGCGAGCCAGATGTTTCTTGGTTAATATTTTTGGAGACTTGTTTTTTGCCATAGATACCTCTTAGCGAAGTTCATAAACTTCGCCGATGATTATTGCTAATGGGAATCACTGCTTCCTGNATTATTCGTGAACCGGGTGGCGGAATATTTNCACCAAAAAGCCCGCTTCAGAAATCATCGCAGTTCCCAGTAGGTCGGCCCTCATACCTTATGCAGGCGCCAAGCCTCAGCGGTCTTCGTTGAAAGCCCGGCCTGTGAAGGGAAGCAGGGCAATGTGGCGGGCGCGCTTGATGGCAGCAGCCAGCTCGCGCTGGTGTTTTGCGCAAGTGCCAGTCTGACGGCGNGGGCGGATTTTGCCTTCTTCGGTGACAAAACGGCGTAAAACATCTGACTGTTTGTAATCAATTGTCATATGCCGATCGGCACANAANTGGCAGATCTTGGGGCGGGCGTAATAACGNCGCTCCTGCCCCCCTTCCATTTCATTTTCCATTTGGTGATCCATAAGAATGTAAACTCCAATCTNTTTTNCTTTGTGCAGCGGTAATTNAGTCCGCTTCGATATTCTGAGTCGNATCTAGAACGGGAATTCGTCTTCGTTCCCGGGCTGACCTTCGGGTTCCTCGGATGCGACAGGCTCTTCACCAGACGGGATATGGTTAGCCTCCCGGCGCTCGCCGAGCATCATCATTTCCGTGGCGACGATCTCAACGGTGGAGTGCTTTACNCCTTCTTTGTCGTCCCAGCGTCGGGTCTGTAAGCGGCCTTCGATGTATGCTTGCTGGCCTTTGGTAAGATACTGTTTGCAGATCTCAGCNAGGTTACCCCAGGTGACGACGTTGAACCATTCAGTATCGCTGTGACGTTCGCCATCGGCGGTGTTCCAGGAGCGACTGGTGGCAACTGTGAAAGTGGTCACCGGGCGGCCGGAGGGCGTGTAACGCATTTCAGGTTCACGCCCTAGGTTGCCGATAATCATGACCTTGTTCAAACCACGACTCATCTTTCACTCCTTAATGGGAGGTATAAAGAGAAGACCGACGGCGGTATTCTTTAATCCACAAGAATAAGCATATAACGGATGACAGGTTCTAGGAAGCGTAGATTCTTTTCCAGGACAGCAGTGGTGGTGGGTTCAAGGCCGAGATTGAATAGAACGTACTGACCTTCACGCTGCTTTTTGATTGTATAAGCCAGGCGTTTACGGCCCCATACTTCAACTTTGTCCACACTACCGCTGGTCTCTACAACCCAACCTTTGATCTTTTCGACGATGGCGGTAAATGCGGCCTCATCAAGATCAGGATGAACGATACAAACCAACTCGTACTTACGCATAGGGAAAACCTCCTTTCCTCGGGATATGCTCCCAGACATTCACCGTAGGTGAGCCGGGGGCGGAAGGCAAGCCGCGCTGCGGCTTGCGCCCGGAAAAACCGGGCGTTCGTACACAGACAATTCCGCGTACTCAAACGGGCTNTATTGTAAGCGAAAAGGGGCTTTTTGGGGAGGGCGATTCCACTTCAAGAGGATGATTGTTTCTTTTTAATAAACGAACCTTCAAATATTACTGAGGGCTCCCAACATAAATTGGATTACTGAAGATCCAACCACGTCGTTTCCCCAAAAAATACTTATACGCCTCCACACGATAAACACCCGTCTCGTTTGTTACGTATGTGAAGGTCTCACCATGCAATGCCTTGACGCATTTGCCATCTTTGATTAATTTGATTTCTGCGTTGGCTGGAAATTCTCCTCGTAAAGTTACTGCTCCAGCCAATTCGATCTTCTCTCCCATGATAACACTTGAATGCCTGCCTTGAGCCGAGAACCGGAATCCGCGTGTTGGGGCGGGCAGATCGTAGCCAATAAAACAGTGACCGGCAGCCAGGCCGTCAAATACTATTTTGCGGTCCTGGGTCAGGTTGCCGGTCAACGGCATTGGTGTGAGTATATGCGTGTTGATAGTAGAAAAGTGGTATTCATAGGGGAAGATGGTTTTGTGTAACGGACCCAGAGACATATGCCGGGCATGAGCGTCCGAGCCGCCCACTGCCACCACGCGCTGGCCTTTGGCTAACAGGTCATCCCAAATACGTATTGCCTTCGGAAGCGGTCCATGTGGGATGGCTGCTGGCACAAAGGCGTATATAATCGCATCCAGTTTACCTTTTGCAACGGTCTTGAGTTCGCTAAAGCCATTCCACAATTCTATACCGGTAAAACCAGTAACGTTCCAATCCTCCCAGGAAATATCCGTCTCTCCGAAGGCCGGCATGGCAGGGTCCACTGGGTGGGCGATGAAGGATAAGCCACCCAGGCGTGCGACGGCGCTGATAAGCGTCTGTGGATCATCGGCGAGAGTTGCCAGTTCCTGGCCCGTACCAAATACAAGCAGATGGTTCTTTTGCGGATCGCGGTCCTGGTCGTGTATCTCCTCGCAGGCCAGGACCAGAGCGCGTTTCTTTCCATCACGATAATACGCATCCACGCCCTGTACCAGGACATTGTGATCGGTGACCAGGAGTATGTCCACGCCGGTTTTAAGGGCTGCTTGCCCTAGTTCCGCGTATGTGCCGGAACCGTCCGAATAAGTCGTATGCATGTGCAGATTGATGACTAGTTCGTGCATGGTTTTCCATTTCCTCTCATCCCCGCCAACACACCCTGCGCTCCCCATGGTATTGAGCCGCTACAATTTAAACGTAATTTGCGTTGGTTGACGGTTTACCCTTATCACAGGTATAATTTGACGGCTAAAATTCCTGGAGGCTTGTTAATGACACATATTTTGGATGGAGCTTTGATTTTAACATCAATCGCGCTGGTCGTCAGTATTATCCTGCAGAGCAAAGGTGCTGGCTTGGGTGGCTTATCGGGTTCTGACCCGGGGGGCGTGTTCACTGCCCGACGTGGGATCGAAAAAACACTTTTTTATGTAACCATCGTCTTCAGCGTTATGTTTTTTATACTGGCGATTACTCTGGTGATCCTTTCTGCGCGCCAATAAATTAACAATGTTAAGAAAGGCTAGCACCGGCCTGATAATTTGCCCGGAAGCGGCCTTTCTTTAATTTGTGCTCATGAAAAAACTGCGCTGGCAATTCCTGGTTGTTGCTCTGACGCTGGTTGTGGTGGCAGTACTCTTGCTCACCCAGCAGCCGTCTGCCAACCCAATTCTTCCCAAACCGGTTAGCGGAGGTATTTATACTGAGGCACTGGTTGGGTCATTCGGACGTCTGAACCCCTTGCTTGACTTGGGCAACCCAGCTGATCGTGACGTTGACCGTCTGCTCTTTAGTAGCCTGATAAAATTCGACTCACGTGGTATTCCCCAGCCTGACTTGGCTGAATCATGGGGCGTATCGGCGGATGGAACAGTTTACAATGTCACCCTGCGGGGCGATGCCAACTGGCAAGACGGCACACCGGTGACCAGTGACGATGTGCTCTTTACGCTCGACCTGATGCGTACCCAATACTCTGATTATTCTTCCGATGTGCGCAGCCTGTGGGATGGGGTAAAAATAACCCGTCTTAACGCTAAAAATATAAAATTCGTCCTGACCGAGCCCTTTGTTCCGTTCTTGGATTACCTGACATTTGGAATTTTGCCCAAGCACCTGTTGGAAACGGTCGCCCCGGATCAGTTGGCGAACGCCGGTTTTAACCTGGCGCCGGTTGGTTCGGGCTCTTATAAATTTGACCGTTTGATGGTCGAGAATGGCAAGATAGCAGGTCTTGTTCTTGTGACTTCAAAGTCCTACTATGGTCAGGTTCCATTCGTGGATCAAATTGTCTTCCGATATTATCCAAGTTCGCAGGCAGCTCTAAGTGCTTACCAGGCCGGGGAAGTTCTCGGGATCAGTCAAATTACCCCGGACGTTCTTCCGTCTGCTCTTGCTGAACCGAGCCTTTCCTTCTATTCCAGCCGTATGCCGCGTGTGACTCTCATCCTGCTTAATCTGGGTGATAAACAATTACCTTTTTTCCAGGATAAACTAGTTCGAAATGCCTTGATGCTTGATCTAAACCGGCAATGGTTGGTGGATAAGCTGCTTCGAGGGCAAGGGATTGTCGCAGATAGCCCGATTTTGCCTGGCACATGGGCTTATTATGATGGCGTCACCCATATCAGTTTCGATCCTGATGCAGCCGTCGTACAACTAAAAGCTGCCGGGTATGTTCTCCTTCCGAGTGGCAGTGTGCGCGCCAAGGATAATGTTCCTCTCTCCTTTACAATGGCGTATCCGGACGATGATCTGCATGCCCAACTTGCCCAGACCATTCAACAGGATTGGGCGACGATTGGCGTTGAAGTGAAGCTAAAACCTGTCTCCTACGAATCCCTTATTAATGACTACCTGACACCTCGCACATACCAGGCTGCCTTGGTAGATTTGGATCTCAGCCGCTCTTACGACCCCGACCCTTATCCCTTCTGGCATCAGGCTGAAATTACAGGTGGCCAGAACTATTCTCAATGGGACAATCGTCCTGCCAGTGAATATATTGAACAGGCGCGTGTCGTAGCCGATCCGGCCATCCGCACACGGTTGTATCGCAATTTCCAGGTCATTTTTGCACGCGAGCTTCCGGCGTTATTATTGTACTTTCCAGTCTACAATTATGCCGTGGACCAGCGCGTGCAAGGGGTGCAGGCGGCCCCACTCTTTGAGTCTGCCGATCGATTCAATGGGATTGCAAATTGGTATCTTGTCACCCGCCGGGCTCTTGATACTACCTCCCAGCCGACCATTGGCCCATAATTTCAAACATCACAGAAGGAGTCCGCATGGCTGACCAGCGCGAAAACGCCCTGCAATATGCACGCAGCAAATACAAGGATTTCCTGAGCACCTATAAGGAAATTCTGGCGATCCCATCCGTTTCAACGGACAAAACACATATACCTGATATCAGTCGCGCGGCTGAGTGGTTGGCTGTGCAACTACGTAACCTTGGAATGCAGAAGGTACAGCTCTTTCTAACAGCCCAGTACCCGATTGTCTATGGGGAATGGCTGGGAGTTCCCGGCGCCCCGACCGTTTTAATTTACGGTCATTATGATGTTCAACCTGTCGACCCGCTTGACCTATGGATGACTGGACCTTTTGAGCCGACCATAATAGGCGAAGACATATTCGCCCGGGGCGCCTCGGATATGAAAGGGCAGGTGGTTGTCACACTAAAAGCGGTCGAAGCGTTAGTCCAAACAGGCGGCCTGCCGATCAATGTTAAATGGTTATTTGAAGGGGAGGAAGAAGTTGGCTCACCTAACCTGGAAGCGTTCATTTCCAGCCATACCGATCTGCTGAACTGCGATTTTGCTGTCAATCCGGATTCGGGCATGATCGGTAAGGATTTTCCGACCATCACCTATGGTTTACGCGGTCTAGCATATTTTGAGTTGCGTGTCTATGGCCCGGCCCATGATCTTCACTCAGGTATGTATGGCGGTGTGGTCCATAACCCCGCCAATGCCTTGGCCGAACTTATTGCTGGAATGCATGATGAAACAGGGCGGGTTACCCTTCCCGGTTTCTTCGACAAGGTTCGTGAATTGAGCGAGGAAGAGCGCGAAGAATTAGCCCGTCTCCCAATTGACGAAAGCCATTATCTTGAACAGACTGGTGTTCCTAGCCTCTACGGCGAATCGGGGTTTACCGCCAATGAACTCACTGGGGCGCGGCCAACATTGGATGTGAATGGTCTGCTTTCCGGGTTTACCGGTGAAGGTTCCAAGACTGTGATTCCCGCCTGGGCAATGGCAAAGCTCTCGACTCGCCTCGTCCCTGACCAGGATCCTGAAGAAGTCCATCGGCAGTTGCTGGATTACCTGGAAAAGAACGCTCCCAAAGATATCCGTTGGGAGCTGAAGAATTTGACGGGTAACCCGGCCTCTATCTCTGCCAGGAATAACCCGGGTGTGCAAGCCATGGCAAAGGCGTTGGAGACGGTCTGGGGGCGGCGGCCCTATTTCAAACGTGAAGGNGGTTCCATCCCTGTCGTAGGTGACATGCAGCGCCTGCTGGGAATTGAATCGGTAATTTGCGGTTTTGGGCTCCCGGATGACAATGTGCATGCCCCCAATGAAAAACAAAACCTTCCGACCTGGTACCACGGCATTGATGCGTATATCCATTTCTTCTTGAATCTGAAACCATAATAAACCACCCTCCCGAAGGTTTTCGAACGGGATGATACCTTTTCGAGGACCCTTTGGTACATTTTTTTTAAGAACACATCCTTAAGTCGGTATCGTTTCGATTTTACACAAAATCAATTAAGAGACCAGGTTGCTGAATTTACTATGGAAGATAAACTAATTACCTACGGNGGGCAGGCACTCATCGAGGGCGTACTGATGCGTGGGCGGAAAGCCTGCGCGGTTGCCATGCGTGCCCCGGATGGCAAGATTGTTACCAGGATCGAGCCTCTGAGCGGCATATATAAAACAAACATCGCGAAAATTCCTTTCCTGCGCGGACTGATCATGTTATGGGATTCACTAGGTCTGGGCCTGCTTGCCCTTACCAATTCCGCTAACCTTCAAACCGGTGAGGATGAAAAACTGGAAGGTCCGGCTCTCTATCTAACACTCGGCATAACCTTCCTGGTTGCAATCGCCATTTTCTTCCTAATCCCGGCTGGGATTGGTTGGCTGACCGAGCACTTCCTGCATTGGAANGCCTGGTGGAGTAACCTNGTCGAAGGTGTTTTGCGTTTGTTCATGNTGGTGGGTTATATCTGGGCGATTGGATTTATGCCGGATGTTGCGCGTGTTTTCGCTTATCATGGTGCCGAACACAAGACCATCAATGCCTACGAAGCGGGCGCAGACCTCACACCAGTCTCCGTTGCGAAATTCCCGCTTGCCCACACCCGCTGTGGGACGGCTTTTCTGCTGACGCTGGTGGTTTTGTCATTGTTCTTTTTTACCATCCTTGGTCCGCTCTCGCTGGAGTGGCGCCTTATCAGCCGGGTTTTGATGATTCCGGTCCTGGCTGGCATCGCCTATGAATATCTGCGCTGGACCGCCAACCACATCTCGAATCCCTTTGTGCGCTTCATCGTCA
>Ga0031655_10002368_pt1 | contig 10907 bp, 11 predicted proteins | sample FrelakmetHBP12HB_FD_55187 | JGI IMG/M metagenome (GOLD analysis project Ga0031655, IMG submission 55187) | Freshwater lake sediment microbial communities from the University of Notre Dame, USA, for methane emissions studies -HBP12 HB | ecosystem: Environmental > Aquatic > Freshwater > Lake >... | reverse complement strand
CAGCAAGCCACCGAGGACCACTGGCGGCAGGGGCGAGATCTGGGCTTCGAGTTTCAGATCCTCCAGCCGTTTCTGCAGCCGCGCCTGCAATGCGTCGGCGCGCTTGCGGGCCTCAGTCGAATTGAGCCGGGCACCTGTCCTGCCTGTTTGCTCCTGAAGCTTGAGCTCCTCGGCACGATGATCCCAGTAGGTGATCTCCTTGGTCAGCCGCTCCTTCACCGCCGCCTCGGTCTTGGCGACGAGATCCAGTTTGCGTTTCCGGACCTCAGCCAGGTGATCGGGCACTACCTGCGCCACGGCGTAACCCTGCGCCTTCTGCTCCAGCTCGCGGGTGATCCAGGCACACTCGGGCCGGGCCAGAATTTCGTCCGCTCCCGGCTCACCCACTCCCAGAGGCCGGTAGTCCAGATAGGGTGCATAGTGCACGTGGCGCGTGGCGCCTTCGGCATCGAGCTCGACATAGAGTATCCTCTTTGAGATGACGCGGCGCTCGCCAGAGCGAGTGATACTCGCGTCCTGAATCGCATGTTCGAGATAGAAGAACACACGCGGCTGGGTACCTGTGTCACGTTCATCCACCAGCACAGCGCCTCGCTTCAACAGGTCGCGGTGGCGTTCGATGATGAGGTCGATAACCGAATCGAGCAGCGGATGACCCGGGCATACGAAGGCGGCCAGTGGCTGACCCTGCGGTGCCACCAGCGACTTCTCGAAGGCGATGCGTTCATAGCGCGGCAGCACCGGTTCGCCGATGCCAATCAGGCGGTCGCGGTTGCGCACCGGAGCTGGAACATGCGTGACCTCATAGCGGCGCGGCTCGCGTTGTCTGACCGAGCCGCCGAGATGGCGGAAGGCTTCGAGAAAAAAGGATTCGATGTAGTGCGGCTGCAGGCGGCGGGCCTCGGCGCGCTCCATGTCTTCGCGGATACGGTGGACGCGGCTCGCGTCCATGGCGTCTTGTACAAGGGCGTGGTCTTCGAGTAGTTCCTGGAGCCGGACGCGATCGAGTGCGTGCTCCACCACCGTCATGAGGCGAGCGCGCACCTCAGGCTGATCGCCGTAGCGGATGGCCTGGATCAGAAGATCGCGCAGCGGTTTGCCCTCGAACTGGAGCTTTCCGAGAACGTCGAATACCTGGCCGCCGAGGGACCGACGGGCCTGCTCCAGCTTGTCCAGGAGCTTGCGATAAACATCACCTTCGCGGGTTTCCTCAGCCACCAGGTTCCAGAGGTGGCACACTTCGGTCTGGCCGATACGGTGGATACGGCCAAAACGCTGTTCGAGGCGATTGGGGTTCCATGGCAGGTCATAGTTCACCATCAGGTGCGCACGCTGAAGGTTGATGCCCTCGCCGGCGGCATCCGTGGCGAGCAGCACCTGCACCTCGGGGTCATGCTTGAACGACTCCTGCATCTTCATGCGCTCCTCGCGGCCCATGCCGCCGTGGATCGTGACCACGGCCTCCTTGCGGCCCAGCAGCGTGGTGATGCGAGTCTCAAGATAGTTCAGCGTGTCGCGGTGCTCGGTGAAGATGACGAGCTTCTGCTGCGGCGAGGGTGTGGGCCGTGGGATCTCTCCAGCGCCGTAGGGCGCGATCGTTTCGGCCACACGGTTGACGATGGCGGTGGGGGTGAAGATTTCTCCGAGGAGGCTCGCCAGCTCGCGCCACTTGGTGTCGGCGCCGCTGCGACGGACCCTGAGCGCGAGCGATTCCAGACCTATCAAGGTCTCGATCTCGGCTTTCAATTCGACGATGGAGCGGGCGGCGGTCGCCTCGTCGAGGATCTCTTCCTCGGCGGCCTCGACTTCGTTGTCGGGCGCGTCTTCAAGGTCCTCTACGTCCTCGGGGTCAAGATCGGAAAGCAATGCGGGCAGGATGCCCACGTTCCCGGGTGAAAGCAATGCGGGCAGGATGCCCACGTTCCCGGGTGAAAGCAATGCGGGCAGGATGCCCACGTTCCCGGGTGAAAGCAATGCGGGCAGGATGCCCGCGCTCCCGGGTGAGCCGCCGCGGTGGAGCACTTCCAGCTCGCGCAGTCGGCTTTCCAGTCGTTCGCGACGGCGGCGAAGAGATTGATAGATCGCCTCGGGCGAGGAAGCGAGGCGGCGCTGCAAGATGGTGAGTGCGAAGCCGACGGTTCCGGCGCGCTTGTCGTTCTCAAGCGCCTCGGCGCGGTTGAACTCCTCGCGCACGTAGTCGGTGACTGCCTTATAGAGCTGGGCTTCAGCCTCCGAGAGCCTGTATGGCACGGTGTAGGCGATCCGCTCCGGGAAAAGCGGCGTGCCGTCGAACTTAAGCAGGCTCTCCTTCACCATACGGCGCATCAGGTCCGAAACCTCGACCACATGGACCCCGTCCCGGAATCGGCCCTCGAAACGGTCGCCGTCGAGTAGCGCCATGAAGAGCTGGAAGTCCGTCTCCTTGCCGTTATGCGGTGTCGCCGTCATCAGCAGGAAGTGCCGCGTGAGAGTTGAGAGAAGTTGACCGAGACGGTAACGCTTGGTGTACTTCGTCTCGGTGCCGAAGACCGTGGCCGACATCTTGTGGGCCTCGTCACAGACCACGAGGTCCCAGCGACAGTCCGGTGCCTGTAGCTTCTGCTGCACGTCCTCGTTGCGCGAAAGCTTGTCGAGACGGGCGATAACGAGGTTCGTTTCGAGAAACCAGTTGCCCGTGCGCGCAGTCTCCAGCTTGTCGTTGGTGAGGATCTCGAAAGGCAGATGGAAACGGCGGTAGAGCTCGTCCTGCCACTGCTCGGCAAGGCTACCCGGGCAGACGACGAGACAGCGCTGCAAATCGCCACGGGCGATCAGCTCCTTCATCAGCAACCCCGCCATGATGGTTTTGCCAGCGCCCGGGTCGTCGGCGAGTAGAAAGCGCAGCGGCTGCCGAGGCAGCATGGTTTCGTAGACCGCTGTGATCTGGTGCGGCAGGGGTTCGACCAATGACGTATGGACCGCCAGGAGAGGATCAAAAAGGTATGCCAGGAGGATGCGATGTGCTTCGGAAACCAGACGGAACAGGGCGCCGTCGCCGTCGAAGCTGAAGGGCGTCCCATGGGTCTCAACCTCCAGAGACGATTCGCGGTCGCGGTAGAGGAGCTCATTGGCTGGCCGCCCAGAAGCGTCCTTATAGGTCAGCTCCACCACAGCAGAACCATGCCATTTCACATCTATAATCGTTACGAGGCCATCAGATAGGATTCCCTTAACCGAGGCACCTCTCTTCAGGTCTTCAAGTCTGGCCATTTTTCAATCTCTCCTCCCGGAGATCCTTCTGAGTTGCCTTCAGATCTTCAAGGGGTGCGATCGCTGGCATGACCTTCTCCAAATGCTATCAATTTGGCTGAAAAATCAAACAGCCCATTCTTTTCGGAATAGAGCTTTTTGGCTCAACCCCCATGCAGAATTCGTTCAAATGTGGTGAGGATGGACTTAATCTATCAGAATTAAAAAAAGAATTCAATTATTTGATTCTTTGGATGTTTCCCGGAGGAAAAGGGTGGGGAATGACCGTCGGGGTGGAATACCAGACAAAGTGTGACAAAATTGTGACCCAAAAAAACCGAAAAGGGAATGTTTTTATGAAAAAAGTCGAGCCAAAGCATTTTTCTGAGAGAGGAAGGAGAGATGGGGTCAATTCAACAAAATTACAGCTTTGCAAGCCCCACATCCCTGTTCGCATCGTATATGAAGGTGCATTGTACCAAATAAGGGATTGCCTTGAACCTCTCCCCTTAATGTGATATCAATATACTAAATTGGTCCGGGCATATGCTGAAAAGGACAATTTATCATCCAACTGAGGGGATAAAGTGGTACGTGTAACAAAAAATGAGTACGTACAGATCGATAGGCTTAAATTGGGACCCTTCGATACCAACAGCTACATATTGACCTGTCCCCTAACTGGAGAAAGCATTCTGGTGGATGCTCCTGCGGAAGCCTCGGAAATTCTGAGGGCGTCGAAAGGAACCCATCCCAGATATATACTAATAACTCATAACCATCTGGATCATATCGCCGCACTCACCGAGCTAAAGTCCGAGCTAAGAATTCCCATTGGCGCCCATCGCCTGGACACGAAAGGGCTGCCTCTAAGACCAGACATTCTGCTTGAAGATGGTGAAAAGGTGTCCTGCGGAAATATAAGCCTGAAAGTCCTTCATACACCCGGTCACACCCCTGGCAGTTTGTGCTTTTTAGCGGGAAAAGACCTTATTTCGGGAGATACGATCTTCCCCGGCGGTCCGGGTAAGACCAGGTCGCCGACTGATCTAAACCTAATCATCCAATCCATAACCACTAAGATCTTTGTCTTACCTGATGATACTACGGTATACCCTGGTCACGGCGATTCCACCGTCTTAAGGAAAGAAAAGAAGGAATTTGCCATCTTTTCCTCCCGTTCCCATGATCCTAACCTGTTCGGGGACGTGCTTTGGCTTTCATCCTAACCATTTGTTGAATGAGCCTACCATAATATCTCTACCCGGTGGAAGGCTTCCGCCAGCTCGAAATCCTCTCCCTGTGCCGACAACCCATGTCTTTCCCTTAGCCGTTCTTCCAGCTCTCGGGGTGGGATGTATCCCACCTGACTTCTATGACACCTCAATGCGGTCAGCTTCACATGGAACGTTTCGGTGATATTGGAACGGTAATTCACATCTTCCGTCCCCCAGAACAATACCTCCTTGACCTTATGAGGATAAAGTCCTTCTCTCATCAAATCCGGGTAAGAAAGGAAATCCCTGGCATAGGGGAAGATGGCGTCCAGGGTAACCTGCCCGGTAATTCGATGGTCTCGGTGCCAAATATAGCGTCGATAAGGATCAGCAGTTACCACGGTCTCTGGCCGATACGTCCTTATAAGCCGGACGATCTCCTTACGGAACTCAGATGTATCTTCCAAACCCTGATCGGGGTGACGCAAAAATATGACCTCCCTCACACCGAGGAAATTGGCTGCAGCAATTTGTTCCTCCTCTCGAATTTTGGCCAGTTCCTCCGGCTTGACACCGGCATCACCCGTACCTTTGTCGCCGTTGGTACACACCACATAAATAACCTCTTTGCCCTGATTGACCCAGTGGACCACGGTTCCGGCAACTCCATATTCTGCATCATCTGGATGAGGCGTAACCACCATGACGTGAGCTATCTTTGTCTTCATGAACAGATCTCCTTAACATGGACATTTAAAAAATTGTATAATATCAAGCCGATTGTTACAATTAGTCAAAGGGGATGGTCTCGTAAAAAGTCCTGATTTGTCACCCTGAACTTGTTTCAGGGTCTCGCAAGTCCTTGATTTTGTTAGATGCTGAACCAAGTTCAGCATGACATTTTTTCTTTTTTTCTACTTTTTACGAATTCATCAAAGGTATTTTAGCCAAAAATGAGCAATTCCGTTTATATCATCCGAAATTATCATTTTGAGGATTTCGACAAATTGGCCCAGCTGGGGACGGAAGTCCAGGAGCGAGGGCAAATCGGGTGTGTGATCTCACCGTTAGAATTAATCGAGAGCGTGGGTCAACCGAATCATTCTTCTCAGTGTAACCTGTTTGTAGCGGAGAGGGCAGGAAAAATTGTTGGCTATGCAGACGTGAGGCCGGAGTTAAGCATCAGGCGGGTTGTTCTCAGATGGCTGGTGCATCCCAAACATGGCAGAACAGGGTTAGCCGTAAAGCTTGTCGATCGGGCCATCTCTAGCACTAGCGAGTTGGGTATAGTGACTGTCCATGTAAATATCTGGCGGGATAGCCCGATGGCTAAACAGCTTCTCACTAAGATGGGTTTTACATTCGTCCGCCGATTTCTTGAACTCAGGTTGGATCTTTCCAAGACGCCTTTGCCGGAGATCAGGAAGATTGCCTCTCGATGCCCCCCATTACAGGCTGGCGAGGTAGAAAGACTGACTCAACTTCAAAACCGTTCCTTCATGGGCAGTTGGGGATACAATGCCAACACGGTCGAAGAGATGGTTTACCGCATCAATCTTCCCAACTGCTCCCCGGAGGATATCATTTTGGCCTTCGATTCGGGTCAGCCCATTGGCTATTGTTGGACAAGGATAAACTTTTGGAAAAACAAAGCTATGAGCGAAAGGATGGGTCGTATTTACATGTTGGGCGTGGATCCAGATTACAGAGGGAGAGGGTTGGGGAGGCAACTTCTACTCGCTGGACTCTCGTATTTGAAGGGCAAAGGTCTTCGAGTTGTTGAATTGACGGTGGATCGTGAGAATAAAGTAGCCTGTGCCCTTTACAAGTCGGCGGGATTTAAGCTCTGGACAAGCAGCCTTTGGTATGAAAAGAGGCTGGAGTAGGCCTGCTATGGCTTATCGATCCATTCTGCTAAACTTGAGACTCTTGTATTCCTTTCCGGGCCTTCGCAGAAAAATCCCTCAGGACGTCCCGGTACTCTGCAATGATCGCTTCGGTGATGTTTGACCAGCTATACTTGGTTACGGATGCCCGGACCGAGCCAACAAACTCTGTGTTCCCCATTGCCGTTGAAAGAAGCAGTGTTATCTTCTCCGCAAGATGACAGGATTGGTTATCTGTCACAACATATCCCGTCTCACCATCACGAATAACACTTTCGGCACCCCCAACCTGCGTGGCTACGACCGGTGTTCCACAGGCAAGAGATTCCAAAATCACTAGTCCGAAGCTTTCATAATAAGATGGAACAACACATAAATCCGCAGCACTGTAAAAGAAGGGCAACATTTCATGTTTAACCAGGCCAAGAAAAATAACGGACTCGTGGATCTCTAAACTCCGGGACAGGTTCTTCAACCTTTCCATTTCTGCCTGGGAATGCTCGTCGCCGCCGATCACCACAAGCTTGGTTCCTTGCTTCCCTTTCAAATAGCTCATAGCCTTTAACAAGTTGTCTATGCCCTTGAGTGGAATAATCCTTCCAACAAACAAAATGATACTTTCGCCCTTTAAACCAAGATAGCATCGCGCAATTTCTCTCTTGATGGGTCGAAACAGATCCAAATTCACGCCACAGGGAACAACACGAATAGCCTCAGGGGAAGCATCGTAATAGGAGATGAGATCCTCTTTTCCCTTTACGGTAGAGGCAATAATACGGTGGCAATCCTTAACCAGTTCCTTTTCGGCGCTGATACGGAGCCCAGGTTCATCCTCACCGATACCGACTGCGTTCTTAACCGCCCCTAGGGTGTGGAACCCCATCACGTGGGGAACATCCCACCACTGCTGTAACCGTTTCCCAGCCAACCCCGAAAGCCAGTAGTGGCTATGGATCAAATCGTATCGAAGCCCGTTCTGCTTCCTGAAATTTTCCAAGTCGTGGGCGAAATCAACAATGTGATCATAAATTGCCGATTTTTGTATCCCTTCTTCTCCTGCCTTGAGATGGATCAGTCGTGCGTTTTGCCCTATTTCTACAACCGGATCATGTATCGGTTCATGAATGCGCGTATAGACATCAACGATATGACCGCGCCTCCCGAGGTCGCGAGCAAGCTCCCGTATGTAAACGCTCATCCCTCCTGTATTTTTCCCACCCACGTTACCCAAGGGACAACTATGAATGCTGAGCACAGCTATCTTCAATTTACGATGTCCTTCCATCTCCTTTGGCCGTTCGAACCTGCTGTCTGTGGGTTTGTTTATTTAAAAGATATCTGGCAACCGTATAGATTAACTTCTTTCCCTCCCAAACGGTATTTGTATTCCTCGGCTCCCTTTAGGAAGTCGAATTTACTTCTTCCTCTTTCGACACTGTCTTTGATACACAAGACCTTTGAAATTAATCCTACGCTTAAGAAACTATACTCAGGATCATAACCATTATTATAGAGAAACACCGTATTATTGTAGTCAAAACACATCACCGCGGCTACAGGTAATTCATTGAGTTCCAGGATGCCAAGTCTCAGGAGCCCTGCTTGAGCCATAGCCTTGGCCAGCGACGTGAAGAAGGATTCCCTCCGTGCCGTCAAAAATGTCGCCTTATCCTGCCCGCTTTCCCGGAACAGCTTCAGAAAGGTGCCCATGGACTGGAAGGCAGATTCGTTCTCTTCAAGCATGCGGTAATTTACGTCACCCGCTTCCCACAATCTTCTCAATTTGCGCTTTACTTCATGTCGCTGTTTCTGGGTCAATGTTCCCAAATATTCCTGCCAGATAGGAGGCAAATCCACCTCCAGAGAAATGTTCTCCACTTTGCAAGAGACTTCATATTTCAAATCTCGTGCGATATCTATAAGATGCGAGAACACGGTCGAATGAGGCCTCAAGAGCCTCAGATCGAGCCGGCTGATGCCCCTCCCCGTCAAGTCATTAAGCAAGATGTTGAAAAACTCAACTTCCCTTCCTGGAACAATAACAAAGTCCAAGTAATCACAAACCTCAGCGCTACCAATGAAAGAGGCCTCTGCTCCCCTTAATAGAAGTGGCGCAATGCCGATGACCGTACCCTCTTTTCTGACAGCGCCCAAATATAGCTCGGCTTCGAATCCGAATTCGTGCCACCAGACTTCGAGCCAAGGTGGCAAAACGAAGATACAGCCCCACATCGCGGGGTCCTGGGACTTGCGCCAATAAGATGTAAGGCTTTCAAAACTCTCCAAAGTAACAATTTCACCCGATTTCCACATGGATGATATCTATCCAGGATAAAAAGTGTAACCCGGTGCCGCCAAGAACCTGCCGAAAAATGGATTCACCTTGGGTGGAAGAATGAACGGTGCGCCCTTCTGCTCCCCTTTACGGACCATCATCGATAACGAATTTTTCCTGTTCATGGGTTTCCAAAGCATGAGGGATATATTTTCTCGTCCAATGGATCGCTTCTTTACTCGATAAACACAAAACCTGCTTGGCAAGATAAGCCACAAACAGACCTGTCCTTCCCAACCCAGCATGGCAGTGAATCACAATATTCTGTCCTGCTTGTGCGTGCTTGACCGTTTTCTTGATGGCCTCTTCAAGATCTTCTTTTGAAGGCACATCGAAATCAGGAATGGGGAGATGAATCACCTGAAACCCTTCCTGGCGATAGAGAGATTTCAATTTCCGTCCGGTCCTTTCCAGGCACTCTTCCTCTTCAGCGAGAAGAACAATAAGCGAACCCTTTTCGCGCTTAAATTGGAGAAGAGAATCCCCTTGAGGGTCATAAACCGAAAAAGGCATCGGACTCCGAAAGATACGCCCGGGTAAATGAAATGGCAATTCTGTTAAAAACATCGCCTCAACCGCCTGAATTCCATGTGGATGCACAAGGCCTGACACTTGGCTCTTGATCCATCGACCACGAAATTGGAACCCGGCGCCAAGTGTGATCAATTCTTTTCCTAGCGATTATTCTACGACAACTCTAAGAATGTATAATATAATCCCCTTAACCACTTCCACCCTTTTGTCGAAATCGAGGGTCTCAATCATATCGGTCTCCTGGTAGTAATGTCTATTTCTGAAGAAGGAGGTGTCTGTGACCATGACGGCTCTGTATCCATGATGCCAGAATGAGGAGTTGTCCGAAAGGTTAATGCCTCCAAAACATTCTGGTGCTGTCAAGGACCTTGGATTGATATTAGAGTGTTTTCTTATTCCTCTCTTGAAAAAAGAGACGTATTGGGATGAATGAAAATTTCCCACAACTCCGATGTAATCTCCTGTCTTAGGATCAACACCGATTTTCGCAGAGTGCTGAGCGTCACATAAATATAACATGGGGGACGGCAAGCTTCATTCAAAATGGAGTGCCAGTTCAGCGTGGTTAAGGCCAGGGAGGGAACGAGGGAACTGATGCCAGGGGACGGCTCGCAGGATGGGGTGATGAGCCCGGCGAGGGTAAAAGAGATTCACTTTACCCTGACTGACTTCAAGGGTTCCCTTTCCCTGGATAAAATGGCGGTAGAGAGTACGGGCATCGCACTCTTCAAAACCGCGCAAATGCCGGGCTAACATCGTATAAAGGGTATCCGCCATCATGGTCATCAAGACATCAAAATGGACTTTGATCAGGATAGGCGAGGATAAGGCATTAAGATGGGAGAATTTAACGGCCTCGGCAATGCCATTCGCGACCCGCCATCGCCGGGTGACGTAGCGGGGACGTAGTTAACTTATTTAAATAATTTTTGAATGGTTTGGGAAGGATGTCCAGGCAGAACAACTCGCTTTTCTCTGTTGCAGGACCCTTCCCCCCCTCGAGTCGAGAAGTCTTCTTGGTCCCGGTTATCCCAAGAGATCTCTTCTCTCAATTCCGGGAAAATGATCGGGGGCAGGTTCCCCCGCCCGCCGAGTCCCGGCCCGCTTGCCACCCCACCCAATTATCAAGAAAAGCCAACCTTATCAAGTAATTTAAATAATTTAACTACGTCCCCGGGTGCCCGTCCTTTAACGAACACCCCGGGAGATGAGCTCGCCGGGGTTTCGTTAAAGGACGGGAAAATACGCCATTTCTCCCCTTTCCAAGCTTACCAGAGAGATCAGCCTTTCCGAGAGGTTTTGGCGATGAAAGGAGTAAGGAGCTGCTTCAGTTTCTTTTCCCCGCACTTAGGGCATTTCCCCTTCTTCCCATCGTGCTCTTTCATGCTGAGGATGAGTGTGAATTTCTTGTTGCATTTCTCGCATTGATAATCATAGCTGGGCATCTCATCTTCCTCCTTTTTCTATTGAATCCTTCACCCCCCTTCGATGAAGGGAGGATTGATTCTGAAGTTCTGAAAAGAAAGCAGTTGACATATAATAAGAATTCAATGGGACTCTGTCAACAAAAAACTTTTCCCTGAAAAATTTTGACCGCCCCCGGCATTCAAAGCCATTACTGACCTCGCAAGACATGTGCCTTGTTGCCAGCCCAAATGTCAAACTCATAAATTTTATGGCGGCGATAAACAATTTTTATTGGGAGGG
>Ga0031655_10002366_pt1 | contig 10908 bp, 13 predicted proteins | sample FrelakmetHBP12HB_FD_55187 | JGI IMG/M metagenome (GOLD analysis project Ga0031655, IMG submission 55187) | Freshwater lake sediment microbial communities from the University of Notre Dame, USA, for methane emissions studies -HBP12 HB | ecosystem: Environmental > Aquatic > Freshwater > Lake >... | reverse complement strand
AATCGGCGCCGGGAGTGGTCTCCTTGTAGGAACCGCAGGAGGAAGTGCCCAGGCCGATGCGACCAGATGGAAGCTGCAGAGGCGATATGACATTGCCTACCAGCAATGCATGTTTGCGAAGGGAAACCGGCCTCCCGGTTATGTGGAGCGTCCGGCGCGGGTCTATCCACCGCCGCCGCCACCCCCGCCACCGGGCTACACCCAGGGGCCGCCGATTTCACCCCCGCCCAATCCATATCCCCAGCCACCTCGTTAACACAGATTTGCTGGGGATCATTGTAAACCCGTGGGTTGAGTCCTCCCGGTTTCCCATCTGCGAGAGAAGCGGGACTGCCATTCAGACGTGCCGGGAGAACGCAGGGGGAGGGTAAGCACGAACATGAGGAGGAGGGTCCGGAAATTCACCGTTGAACGGACCGTTGAAGAAGGCATCATTGGCATCGTCGATGCCCTGTCTTCTTCCCCCTCCCGGTACGGTGACAGGATCAATTACTCCACTGTCAGCCATTTATCACCTCCCCTCTTCAAATAAATCTGGTAAGGTTATTCTTCCTCTTTATGGGTCTCATCATTTTTAGCCTTCAAACACGATGTGAACCCATCATTGTCAAAAACCACCCTGCTCAGTGCAGGGAAGTTATTAAAGCCCACCCCGAAATAGCAATAACTTCCCCGATTACAATCGGCACAATCACTTCGCACTATTTTTCTGATGATCGGCATCTTCTCCACCTCCTTTCTCGTCGGAACAGTCTATAAAGCTATCCTTTCTTCCCCGTGGGCATAAGAAAGACAAGGGGAATAGCAAGTAAACCCGCAAGGCCATAGGCGATGAAGGCAGTTTTGAAACCAATGGAAGGGGTAGAACTCAAATGGAGGATAATCGTAATGAATGAAATTGCAAACGCTCCCCCAACAGCCCGAAACATTCCTCGAAGTCCTGAGATGGTAGCCACCCTGTCAGGCATGAGTTCGATGCACGCATTATTGGAAGGAGGGAGCACGATTCCTATGCCAATTCCACTGAACATTACCAGGACTGCCAGGATTTCCGCAGCTCCTAAATGAATCCCCGCCATTTTGAATAACCGAAGCTCCTGGTCGGCGAGGAGCAATGTTGCGAGGGAGATAATGGCCGAACCCAGCACCATCGGCCGTCGGTAACCCCACCGATTCAGGGCAAAGCTCGTTATTGTTACGGCGGGGATGGTACCGACAAAGCGGGGAGTCAGCACCATACCGCTGACCAAAGTGGATAGCTTTTGTACCGAGGTGGCATAAAGGGGGACAAAGGAAAGGAGCCCGAAGAATCCGGCCCCTAACACCATGTTATATACGTTTGCTGCCAGAAAGGGCCTTGATTTGAGCAGCACCATATCCAGGATTGGGTTAGCATCCTTCTTTTCTTGACGGAAGAAGAGGCAAAGGAACGAAAAACTGATAACGAAAAAAATAATTGCCAGAAACACGGATGATGCAGAGAGGTTCTCACCAATGAAATTCAGGCCCAGCATGAAAAAAAGTATCGTTCCAAAGAAAAAGCAAGCACCCACGAAGTCTATATGGGGTCGAGAAAGAGCCTCCGAGTCTTCGAGTAAAACCAGAATCAGAACGATCAGAACAATTCCGATGGGTAAATTGATATAAAAGATGTATCGCCAGGAATATTGGCTCACCACCCAGCCCCCCAAATTTGGACCAATGATACCTCCTATCGGGAAAATACTCGTAAACAGACCGATGGCTCTCGCACGATGTTCCGGAAATTGATCGCTCACGATGCCTGATGCTGTCGGGAGAAAGGTTGCTCCTCCAATGCCCTGGAAGAATCTAAACGCAATCAAAAAGTAAACATTCGGTGCAAGGCCGCAGGCAAGGGAACTGGCTGTAAAGAGGACGAGAGAATAGAAAAAGACTTTCTTGCGACCAAAGGTGTCGCTCAGGTTGCCCATTAACGGCATCACACTCGTAACGGCGACCAGGTAAATTGAAATCGTCCATGCCGCCCAGAGGACATTGGTGTTAAAGTCTTTCATGAAATTGGGGAAGGCTACTGCCACCGCTGTGGTGTCGATGGCGTACATGAAGAGTCCCATTCCGGCGGAAAGGGAAATGAGGTAGCGACGCATCTTAGAAACCGGTCTGTGAAGCCAAGAGGTATTGGGAATAGCCCAAATTATAATGGGAAGTCTCCCAATTGTCCAAATGAGGTCCCTACTGCTTAACCGACCTGCCAGAGGCGATTGAGTGGTTGGAGCAGGCAATCCTCGGCCTGGCAGACCGGGTTCACCGGAAGGAGCGAGCGCAAGAAGTGCTTCGGAGGCTTCGACACCAGAAGAATCGCCATGGAAAAACTTACTCAAGGCTCACTCTTGATCGACATCGGACGGCTGAACAAACTCCCTTGCTTCTCTACCAGACATTTTTTCGCTTGACGATCCCAATGGAATGATTATAAGATCTACCCGGTTACTGCATATTCCCTTATCCCACAGGGCCGAATAGGGTTTTTTCAGCCAGTGAACCCATCACAGAAATCAGTCCACGGGGAGGTAAGAAGATGAAAACGAAAAGACTCAGCATAATTGTGACTGTTTTGGGAATTTCTCTTTTCTTCCAGCCATTGATCGGTCAGGCAGCGGGACTCCAGTTTGGCTTTACACCCGTCCTGAGTGAGGCTGAAATGAAGGAGGAATTTCAGCCCCTCATGGATTACATGACCCGATCCACAGGAATTGAAGTGAGCCTCTATATTGCGAAGAATTACGGCGACCTGAAAGAACAAATGGAGGCAGGAAAGGTACAGATCGGGAGCTTCTCACCCTTTGCCTACGTCGATGCAGCCAGAGGGGGCAAAATAAAGATTATTGCCCAGTCCATCCTGGATCATTCCGCTTTCTACAAGGGGCTTATTATCGCGAGGAAGGACAGTGGGATCACCGGGCTTTCGGATTTGCCGGGGAAACGATTTGCATTTGTCGATCCAAAATCGGCCTCAGGTTACGTTTATCCCAGGGCCATGCTAATTGAAAAGGGATTTGATCCGGACAAATTCTTTAAGGAGATTCTGTTTGCGGGCGGCCATGATAAGGTGATCGTTGCGGTTCTCGAAGGCAAGGTTGACGCCGGGGCTATCTATGATGGTGCGCTCTCCATAGCAAAAGAAAAGGGGCTTAAGACAGAAGACCTGATGACGCTCGCAAGCACTGAACCGATCCCCCATGACGCCATCGTCGTCAGGACCGACCTCGACGATGGAACCACCCAGAAGATCCAAAAGGTTCTGATCGATCTTGAAAAGACGGAGGAAGGCAAAAAAGTAATTGCGAAAAGCAAAAAGAAACTGACGGGCCATATCCTGGCCGAGGATAAAACGTTCGACGTGGTCCGTCGGACGGCCAAGATCGCGGGGATGAACTGAGTTGGATATAGGGGGAAATTGTTCCGGTCGCCAAGGTTCCCGGTTTCAGGACTGAAGGAGAACCATTTCCTCAACACTCACGACTTTGATTTTCTTTCACCTTCCTCTGCCCTCATCAGAGCGGCGAGCCCTGTACTAAACGTGGGAGCCCCACCCGGTATTGCCGCTGTTTCAAGAGCCTCAAATATCTCCTGTTTCGTGGCTCCATGCCGTATTGCCCTCTTGATATGTTCGAAGACAGCATCTTCTTTTCCTCTAAACGCCAACAAAGCAATGACAATCAATTCCCTCGTCTTTATCGGAAGAGCCTTTCCGGCCGTCAGTCCCTTTTTATAGAAGTTGTTGTAAGCTTCCATAAATTCCACATCCTCGTTCGCTGCATACTCCCATGGTTTCGGTAAATAACCTCTTTCTTTCTCTATCGCCTCGATGAGCCTTTTTATCCTATTCTTGCCTTTTCCGTTTGCCATTTGAAACCTCCCATTCTCAGTTTTTATTGACGCTCCTTGAAGTCTCGGCGGTTGAACTGGTCAGGCGTATTGGTTTTGAGTAAACGAGCATCACCTGGCGATCCTCCTGGGCAACCCGAAGTCAAAGAACAAAGGACCCCGCTCTGCGCTTGATCATCATCAAACCCTCCTTCTCCAGCCGGGAATACGCTTTCGTCACCGCAGCCTTGCTCACATTGAAAGCATGGGCAATTTCCTCTTGCATTATTTTTTGTCCTTTCTTGAGCTTACCAGAAACAATCATTTCCTTAAGTTGCCTGTAAACTTCTTCTGACGATTGGAACCGCCTCAATTTCTTGGGAAAGATTTCTTTCAGAACCTCGTTGGGTATTCCATTCTTCATCCCACACATCCCCCCTTCAGACAGCGTCTTCTCGCAAAGTCGGTGAGTATCCCTCTTGCGACAAGTAGCCTGATCAAAGCATCCTCACAGACTACCCGGGACATGAGGAGTTCTTTAAACGAGACGACCCTTCACTGTCAAGAGCGATTGCCATGATTGTCTCCCCGACAAAAACTACTTTAATGACATTCCAAAATCATATGCCCTCTTCAATTCTGCCCGGTTCTCTCCGATTTCTCCTTTTTCATAGGCTCTCACCAGAATCTTTCCCACATACTTCATTGTCAAATAGTCAAACGACATACGAAACATTTTGACTAAGGGGGCACAGGACTTCGGGCCTTCCCCCGAAGGTGCTACAATGACCGCCTTTTTGCCCTTCACCTTTCCGTTCGCGACAAAGGGTCGCATTCGATCGAAAAGGAGTTTCATCGGCCCGGTAGGGCCATACCAATAATTCGGTGTACCGAAAATGACCAAATCTGCCTCCATGATCTTTGGATAAATCTGCTGCATCCCATCCTTAATGGGGCATAGGTGTTCCCTTTTTTTGCATTTTCGGCAGTCCACACAGGGAGTAATCTTATACTTATACAGGTAAAGCTTTTCACCTGTGTGCCCCTTCGTTTCAGAACCTTTCAGAATTTGATCAACCAATATGTCCGTATTTCCACCTTTTCGTGGACTTCCGACAAGCGCCAATATTTTCACCGGCCTCCTCCTTTCCTTTCTTCAATCTCTCGAATTCTGTCTAAGAAACAACATCGTCCGCAGACTCCTAAAATTCCATTTTCACTTATTATTCTGATGCCGGAACTCATGCTACAAGGCATGCGCTTCATCGATTGCTTCTTACCTTATCGAATGGAGCCCGGCATGGGTCGTCCCCCCTTACCCTCCTCTATTTTCCTGTTGACTTCCTTATACCAAATTGGTAATCTCTGGTCAAATAAAATCATCCCCACCTGGAAGGCTCGCGGGTAATGGGGTTTCGGACAGGTCCGTTCAATGGCACCAGTTAACCTTCTGATCGCGGCACATGACACGACGTCCCGGTTTCGAGTGGAATCGTTAGCCTCCGATGAAAGAAATCTGAAGACAGAGGGAGTATCATGAAGGAGGCTCGGTATTTGTTGAGACCTATTGGAATCGTAAGATCCTTGCTCAGGTCTCGTAAAGGCTGTCCCAAACAGGGTTGGGAAGGTGCGCCCGATGCCTGGCTGGAAATCGATGCAGCTTTTACGGACGCACTTGATGGTATTGCTGTTGGGAGTGAGATCCTCATTCTGACATGGCTTCACGAAGGCAGGCGTGACCGGCTCAGGGTTCATCCGCGAGGGAATCCGAAGGAACCCCTTCGAGGCGTGTTTGCGACGCGCTCCCCGGACCGCCCTAATCCCATCGGCCTGCACCGTGCAGAGGTGATGAAGATCCAGAAGACGGGTCGCATCAGGGTTCGGCCATTGGAGGCTTTAGACGGGACACCGGTCATCGACATAAAACCGGTCCTGCCTGAATTGGAAGAAAGGTAATGAGCAGGAAGCAGGGGGGGAAGAGTCAAGGATACAGGGGGACTCAGATGGGATGACGTTTTCTTTCCAAGATGACCTTCTACTGAAGGCACCAAGCCTTCCATTCCGGAATCTCATATGAAATGCCATCGTTGTAGCAGTCTCATGGTCTATGAAAGTTTCTACGGTGCCCATGAACACTTCTGGGGATGGAGGTGTATCGGCTGCGGAGAAATTATCGATGAGGTGATCCTGGAAAATCGCAATTGGACGAGGGGGGGGATGCAGCGCAGAGGAAAACGAAAGGATGTGACCCTAAACGATATTGAGGCTAGTGACTGAGCAGTGGTGAATTCAGTTCCGGAAGCATCTCGAATAAAAAAGGATCAGTCTGAGGGGGGTCAGACTGATCCCTGCCGGTGCATCAAACAGAAGTGAAACAAGGGTTTGGTGTAGCGGCTATTCAAGGATACCACGATGACATTAGGAAAGGATTAAAATCGTATTAAGAATCCTTAAAGGTGACTCTATCCGATTGCTATCCGTTACTACCACATTTAGTATTTTGCTAATCTTCTTACCCCAAGATTTGGGGATTGATAGACATAGAAATCAAAAGCCTTTTCAATACGTTACGTTAGCGTACTTAGTCACATTTACTGTGAAAACGGTGTGGAAAACTGAGTGGAATTCTCGTCGATGATAGCCACCTCGTACCATTTCTGACAGAGTGCCTAATGTTTGGGCACATGTTTTCTGATTTGATTCCATGAGTTAACTAAGTTTTGTGGGTCATCAGGGCCAGAATATCCTTTAGATCTTGACGTTTTCCCTCTCAGGGCGTCGATCTCCCGCCTCCGTCTTAGTCCTTGCCTTTCCCCAGAAAGGCAGCCACCCGCTCCCTGAACTCTGCCGAGGCGATCAAGTCAACCAGAAGATCATGGGTATGATGCAAGGACTGATATTCCTCCATATCCATTGCCCCCCTCACTGCCTTCTTCGACAATTTGAGAGCGAGTGGGCTGTGGCTCGCAATTTTGCCCGCCAACTCCAACGCACCCTCAAGGAACTTCTCTACGGGAAAAACCTGGTTCACAAAACCGATCCGATAGGCCTCCTTACCATCGATCATGTCTCCGGTGAGAATCAGCTCCATGGCTTTGCTTACTCCAATCACCGCGCAAACAATCCCCTCCCTCTCCAAAGGTTTCCAAAACTCTTGACAAATCGGTAGCCCTTTGGTATAAGAACTGTACGAACGTTCGTTCGTAAACCTTTTTCCAGGTCTTTGGAAGGGAGGGGAAAAATGGAGAAAAAATACTTTGACCGTGAGATCGAAACCCTGTCGAGAAAGAAGCTCGAGGCGCTCCAATTAGAGCGGTTGCGGTGGCAGATCACCCGATGCTACAGGAACTCGGACTTTTACCGGGAGAAACTGGATAGAGCCTCTATCACCCCTTCGGATATCAAAAGCCTGCGGGATTTGGTCAGGATTCCTTTTGTCACCAAAGAAGAGCTGCGGGATGAGCAGAGATTACACCCCCCCTTCGGGAGATACCTGGTGGCATCAGCGGACTGTATCAGGGAATTGCATCCTTCTTCAGGTACGACGGGGACTCCGGTAAATAACCTCTGGGGAGAAGAGGATGTCAAATCGATCACCCATTGGACGGCACGGACGCTCTGGAGCATCGGCGCGCGCCCTGGATTCATTATCCAGAACGGGCTGAGCTATGGTCTCTGGGTCGCAGGATTGTCCGTTCACTACGCTGCCCGGGCCCTCGGGTGTTTTGTCATCCCCATTGGCGCTTCGATGACGGAGAGGCAGATTGAATACCTGTTGAATCCAGGTTCGGACATGTTTCTCAGCACGCCTTCCTTTGCCGTTCACATCTCCGAGAAGATACGAGAACAAGGGATCAACCCCTCCGATCTGAAGGTGAGACTTGGCCTTTTTGGCGGAGAACCCGGCGCTGGGGCCACGGGTACAAGAAAGAAGATTGAAGAGGGACTCGGGATCAAGGCTCACGACTACTACGGGCTTGCTGAAATCGGCCCCACGTTCGCCGCCGAGTGTGACCGGCAAGCCGGCATTCATTGGGCTGAGGACTATGTCCTGGTTGAGGTGATTGATCCCGAAACGAAGCAGCCCTGCGAACCGGGAACACCAGGGGTCCTGGTCTTTACTCATTTGGCAAAAGAGGTGGCCCCAATGATCCGGTATTGGTCGAACGACGTCGCAAGCCTGGACAAAGAGCCTTGTTCCTGTGGCCGAACCCACGCCCGGTCTCCAGCGGGCGTCATCGGCAGGGCGGATGACCTCATCATCTTTAAAGGTGCGAAATTCTACCCTTTACAGGTGGAAAAGGTCGTCAGGAGTCTGGCCGAAATCAGTGATGAATTCCGCATCGAATTGACCGCGGACGGCCAAACGGGAATGGATATGGTAACGGTGGTTGTCGAAGTCGCTGAGAAAGGGAAGGAGTCAGGGTCATTGAAAGCGACATTGAAAAATCGGCTGAGAGAAGAGATCCTGGTGACACCCGCCATCCGGTTTGAACCTTATGGGAAGTTGGAGCGGACGATGTTTAAGGCCAAAAGAGTTGTGGACCTTCGCCCCCAGAAGGGGACATAATCCCAGGATGTATGTTACCTAATGGAACGGCATCCCATGTAAATCCCAGCCTGACCCGAAGTCGAGAGGGAATGATGAGATGGAGCTGTTTAGCCTGGAAGGAAAAGTTGCTATGGTCACCGGGGGAAGCCGGGGGATCGGAAAAGCGATTGCCTTTGCCTTGAGCAAGGCGGGGGCTAAAGTCGTTGTCGCCGCAACCAAAAAGGACCTTCTGCTAAAGGTTGTTGAAGAAATCCGGGGCCAGGGGGGCGATGGACTTGCGGTCGAGTGCGATCTTCTGAAAGATGCGGACCTCTCCAATCTCATCGAACAAACACTCCGTCACTACGGGAGACTCGACATTCTTGTCAACAACGCAGGGATCAGCCCCTTCTTGAAGAAATCCGAGGAGGTCACGAAAGAAGAGTGGGAGCAGGTTCTTCGCGTCAATTTGACCGCACCCTTTTTGCTCAGTCGCGAGGCGGGTAAGATCATGATGCGAAACCACTGGGGCAGGATCATTAACATCGCTTCCGTTGGAGGACTGGTTGGATTCCAGAGGCAGATTGCTTATTGTGTCTCGAAGGGAGGTCTCCTCCAGATGACCCGAGTGCTGGCAATCGAATGGACCCCCAGGCACAATATTACCGTGAACGCGATTGCACCCGGATACTTTGTCACAGATCTGACAGAGGGCGTGCGCGCTTCGAAAACGATTTCTGAGAATCTGCTACAGCGAACGCCCATGAGACGTTTTGGGGAGCCGAATGAAGTCGTGGCAGCCGCGATCTATCTTGCTTCGGAATCTGCCAGTTATACGACCGGAACGGTTTTGACGGTCGACGGAGGGTGGATGGCATTCTGATCCCACCCGGGATTGATTACCTCTCAGTTGCATTTCCAGACCCGGCGGGAACACTTCCAAAGCCTTGTAATGCGGGTTTGATTGACATTGAACGGGTCATGGAGGACCTCACCGAGAGTGAAGTCCAGGAAAGTTGGCGGAACGTGGTGCTTCGCATTCGAAAGGTTCCGCTACAAGGCCTCTCCAGTGTCCCCGCCGGGTCTGTTGGAGCAGTTTTTCTGCAACGTTAAGGATCACAATCTGCTTGAGAAGGGAAGGATGGTTGAACATGATTGGATCTGAGGAATTCCTGGAACGGCTAAAAAGGATGAGCGACAATATCTATATGGGTGGGAAGCTTCTCCGAAGAGATGATTCCGAGCTCATGCCGGGTGTTCGGGTCATCATGTTGACTTACGATCTGGCCAGAGATCCCCAACACAAGAGCTTATTCACAGCCCTTTCTCATTTGAATGGAAAAGAGATCAATCGCTTCACTCATATCCATCAGAGCTCAGAGGATCTACTCAAAAAGCTGGATATGACTCGGGCGGGCATTCATCAAACGGGATTTTGCATTCAACGGTGCATGGGGATTGATGCCATGAATGCCCTTTCAGTGGTTACGAAAGAAGTGGATGATGCGAAGGGGACTGAATATCACAAACGGTTTGTGGAATATCTTACCTATTGGCAGCAGGAGGATATCAGCGCCGCTTGTGCGCAAACCGACGTCAAGGGGAATCGTAAACTGCGCCCGCACCAGCAGAAGGATCCCGACCACTATGTGCGCATCGTCGAACGGAAGAAAGATGGAATTATCGTTCGAGGGGCGAAGAATCATATCACCATGGCAGCCCATGCCGATGAGATCATTGCCATACCCACCCGATTGCTTACCCCTGAAGAAAAGGATTGGGCGGTTGCCTTTGCCGTACCTGCGGATGCGAAGGGACTGAAAATCGTCAATCGAGCCAGCGCACCGAGGACCCGAAAATACCTGGCCTCACCCTTGTCCGACTTCGGAAGTTCTGACAGTTTCGTTATTTTCGATGATGTGTTTGTGCCATGGGAACGGGTTTTCATGGCGGGTGAGACGGAGTTTGCCGGAAGGCTGGCTCTGCTTTTCGCCCTCTATCACCGTCATTCTTACTGCGGATGCAAGCCGGGTGTCACGGACATTTTGATGGGATTGACCGCCTTGGTCGCAGAATATCACGGGATCGAAAAGGCCCAGCATATTCAGCACAAGATTGCCGATATGATTGGAGTCGGAGAACTCATCTATGCAGCCGGAATTGCGGCAGCCGTGAGATCGGAAAAGGCAACCAGCGGTACCCAGATTCCCAATACCATCTTTGCCAATGCGGGCCGCAGGCATGCCGGTGAGAATATCTACCATGAGCATAGTATTTTGGCGGATATCTCCGGAGGCATCCCGGCCACGTTGCCTTTTGAAGAGGATTTTTTCGCTGAGGAGACCAGGGATCTCCTCAATAAGTATATTATCCATAACGAACAGGTTCCTGCGGAGGCCCAGCATCGGTGCTACCGGACGATCAGTGATCTGATCTGCTCGGGGTTTGGAGGCGTGTGGCAGATTGCTGGTGTCCATGGGGGGGGCTCCCCGATCATGGAGACGATTGCCCTTCTCGGAAATTACGAC
>Ga0031655_10002365_pt1 | contig 10909 bp, 11 predicted proteins | sample FrelakmetHBP12HB_FD_55187 | JGI IMG/M metagenome (GOLD analysis project Ga0031655, IMG submission 55187) | Freshwater lake sediment microbial communities from the University of Notre Dame, USA, for methane emissions studies -HBP12 HB | ecosystem: Environmental > Aquatic > Freshwater > Lake >... | reverse complement strand
CTTACCTTCTTTACAAACTGCAAATCCTTAGTCGATCACGGCAAGACCATCCTGGTTACCCTGCATACCTATGCCTTTGAGGAAGACACCCTTGTACGGATACGGTCAATCTGCGATGCCCACCTGAACATGAAAAAAGCCCTTGTCGGGAATAAGTATGTCATGGTGATGGAGGTCATCAAGGTCCGCGGTGCACATAAAACTACCGGAAACGTGGTCAGTTTCGAAGTCCATCCCGGGTATGGCATGAAAGTCATCCCGATGAGTTTTGCGAAGGTCTGATATGAGTACACTGTCCGTTGCCGTCAATCTTCCTTTCAAGCAGGAGATCGTTGATTCAAGCGTCGATTTTTATAATGATATTGAATCAAGTCCGCTCTTCAAAATGCTGCCGGCCAACGCCAAAGAGTATGTGAAAGCCAGTCCCCACCTCCTTGAATACCTCCACACATTTCCGGTAAACACCTACGGCATTCCCCTCTTCCTCTCGGAATTAAAAAAAGATCTCCGCACCATGGAAAGCCCCAATATCATTTATCCGGTCAATGATACCACCTTTGTCCACATTCTTCCGGACCCGGATGATGTAAGGAACTTTTACATCCCCATCGAACCCTCGTTCCTCCACAGCGTAAACCAGATTCTCCCGGAAATTGAGACAAGACTTATTAACCTGATAGACGGGCTTGAAGATGACCCGATTACCGATAAGGAGCGGGCTGAAGTAATAAAGAAAATGCTGGCTTCTGTAACCGTTATCCTTCCAAAAGGAACGGATATTACCCACCTAACCGGGGGAGATGCAAAACAGCAGGATATCAAATCAAAAATCACGACATTTTTAAACACCGATTTCACTGCACAGAAAAAAATGAAGGACACCAAAAAGAAGCACCAGGTTCCCATTACTCCCGAAGGCAAGGTGATCCTCACCAATGAAGAATACCGGGCTATCGAGTATTTGCTGATCCGGGATAAGATCGATATGGGTGTGCTCAAACCGTTCCTNTCCGATCCGTATATTGAAGATATTTCCTGTGATGGTGTCGGACCTATCTTTATCGAACATAAGATTTTTAAAGGTCTCAAATCGGTCATAGAGTTCAAAGTCTCCAGTGAGCTGGATGAATTTGTCGTGAAAGTGGCAGAACGGATTAAGCGTCCTATCACATACAGGAGTCCTATAGTTGATGCCACCCTGCCCGACGGTTCCCGTATCAACATCGTTTATGGAACTGCTATCAGCCGGCACGGGAGTAATTTCAGCATCCGTAAAGTGAACGAAGTGCCGTTAAGCATCCTCAATATTATCGAGAGCAACGGTCTTGACTACCTATCAGCCGCATACCTCTGGATCTGCGTTGAATACGGTATGTCACTTTTCGTTTCCGGAGAGACTGCAAGCGGGAAGACCACACTCCTGAACGCAATCACGACATTCATTCCCCCGGAAAATAAAATAGTTACCATTGAGGATACACCGGAACTGAATGTACCGCACCGGAACTGGATTCGGGAAGTGGCACTTGCAAAGGGGAAAGGAGAGGGNACGGGAGGTGCGGCTGCGGGGGGAGAAGTGACCATGTTTGACCTGCTCAAGGCTGCCCTGCGTCAGCGTCCCAACCAGATTCTTGTCGGTGAGATACGGGGTGTTGAAGGATCCGTTGCATTCGGTGCGATGCAGACNGGACACCCGGTGATGAGTACCTTTCATGCGGCATCGGTGGAAAAACTCATCCAGCGTCTCTGTGGAGACCCCATCAATATTCCTAAGACCTATGTGGATAATCTCAACCTGGTGGTCATCCAGAGTGCTGTCAAACGACCCGATGGTCAGTTGGTCCGACGGATGATCAGTTGTAACGAACTGGTAGGTTTCAACCCGGAAACCCAGGGGTTTACCTTTGTCGAAATGTTCACCTGGGAGCCTATCACTGATACGTTCATATGGTCAGGGAAGGGCAGCTCCTTTTTACTTGAAAATAAAATCGCAACCATGCTCGGCATGCCCGAGAGCAAAAAATCGGAGATCTACCTTGAAGTAGAGAAGCGGGCAAAAATACTCGAACGGCTCCACAAGGCAGGCTATACCAAGTTCTGGGACTTGTTCACCATGATGACGAAGATCAAGAAACAGGGGCTGCTGACGATTGGTTCCTGATATGGTTGATACCACCCCGGATCAGGTTGAGAAACTCAAAAAACGTGAGATCCCGTTTACCTCTCACGTAAAGGCATTAAAAGAGAGGATTGCCCAAGTCACTGAAAACCGGAAAATGGGGGCTGATCTCCTCTTTTTGAACACGTATATGGCATCNCTTGCCATTGCCAATGCATCACGCCCGGAGATTTTTTCCTACGCAGCAAACCGTAAAGAGTACATTTCAGCAAAGTATATTACCAAAGTGGACCTGTTTGTAAAAAAATGGAATTACAGTTATTCCGAAGCTCTGGGAATAGTGGCTGATAGAACAAATAATACCATCCTTAAAAGCATGCTGAACCGGTACGCGAATGCAATAGACTCCGGTGTCCCTGATGATGATTTTTTAAAAAATGAACTTTCTACGGTCAGAAGCGTGTACCGCAGTCAGGTCGAGCAGGGACTCGAAATGCTCAAAAAATGGGGGGATGCGTATATTGCGATGCTCCTTTCCGGCACGGTTATCGCAGTTACCATTATGATCTCTGTTGCCATCTATTCCCCCCAGGGCCTAGAGTCCACGCTTAACATGGCTTACGCAATTGTCCTCGTGATCTGTGTCGGTGGTAACGTGCTCATGTACACATCCGTTCCCGATGACCCCAAATCCCACGGGCTGACGGAAAGATCTTCAAAAGAACAGCACACCATTCATGCGATGGAAAGGGTCATTATACCTCTTACCATTGTTGCGGTTATCGTCATGGCACTTATGGGGATCAATGCAGGTTTGATATTCCTGCTGGTGGGAATCCTCCTGGCACCCCTNGGCATCATCGGATTTATTGATGATAGTAATATTTCCCTCCGGGATAACGATTTTTCAACCTTCATAAGGAGCCTTGGTTCGATAATGGGTGGCCAGGGTACCACTGCGGTGTATGCACTTGGTACCATTGATAAAAAATCNCTCACNGCCCTTGAACCCCTCGTGAATGCAGTCTACTCCCAGATGAACCTTGGTCTTGATAATAAACAGATCTGGGATAAATTCATTGGTGAATCAGGGAGCAACCTCATTTATAAATATCTCAATATCTACCTGGACACGGTGATCATGGGCGGTCCGCCGGAACCGATTGGTACGGTTGTTGGATCCTCGGTGCTCGAACAGACCCTCCTTCGTGAGAAAAAGGATATGCATGCCCGCAGTTTTATCGTGCTCCTTGTACCNATGCACATGGCAATGGCGGGAATCCTCGTTGTCCTTTACCGCATAATGCTGACACTGACAGGTTCTGTCTCGACAATGATGGAAAAATTCGCGGCAACAACTGCTGCCGCCGGAGGGGCAGGCGCAAGTGGGGTATCTGCGGGCAGTGCCCTTGGGGGATTGTCGATGTTCACCAACTTCCCTGAAAAGGAGATGGGCAACTTTGTGGTACTCATCCTGACCATTATCACCATCTCAAATCTCTTCGCTGCGCGGATTGTCGGGGGAGGGGATCGGTATATGTTTTATTTCTACGCAGCGATATTCTGTACACTGACAGGACTNATATTATTGGTTGCACCCATTGGTGTAAACCTGTTCTTCAGCCCCGAGGCACTCACGAATATGGGAAAATCAACCTCGGTTGCATTAGGATTGTATCTTATATGAAAGAAAGTCTGCGCAGGGCAATCCTCTTTACCGTAATCGTTATCGCCGGATCGGTCATGATCCTGTTTGATGTCCCCTTGATCCTCCTGATCCCCCTTATCGTGGCAGCAGGATTTATCATACTCGTTCTGCTCGGGGCGATAACCCGCGCAGATATCAGGTCGGTTTTCTCTAAAAAAATATCCCANAAACCAAAAAAANCTGGTATCATTCAACGACTGAACGAGATGAAATTTTTTGAAAAAAAACCTGCACAAACTGCACAACNGGATAAAAAAACAGTTACTCCCCAGAAAAAGGAAGAGCCCCGGAAAAGTATTGCAATAAAAACAGGGGCCGGTGCCCACCTNCGTTCTTTTCTCTCATCACTTGGTTCCCTGGGGACAATTCTTAAAGAACGCAGCAAACATGNNAAAAAAGTAGAGCACATTAACCAGCTGCTCGATAAAACGGTCAGCGAGAAGGTCAAGGATTCTGCATTCGCCAGTGCAGGCAGAGGTGCCGGTTCCATAATTCCACCCCCGGGCAGTGGTGGCGGACCCGGTCTCCGGGTCCAGGAAAAGATCAGGATCCTTTCCTGTCCCTCTCTGCCGATGAATTTGATGTAAGTCTTCTGGATGGGCTTGACGAGCAGGAAGCCCCCCGTCATCTCAGCCATCACCTTCAGACCCGGGACCAGCCCCTGCTGCACCGGAAGTCGGGCCTGCCCTGACAATACCTGAGCCCGATATCCCCATGCCCTCGCTGGATGTCAGCTCAGAAGCGGATGATATTCTCAAAGATAATGCGGGAGATCTTAAAGAATTCAGCGGTCTTGAGGGGGGGGAATCCATCGATCAGGATTTCGAAGATCTGGACAACCTGAATCTTGATGACGTTAATCTTGATGTCGATCTGGAATCAGAGGCCCCGACAGCCGGCGGCAGTTCTCCATCTGCGGTGAAAAGTACTGAGCCTTTGCCATCCGGCGCTGAACCATTGACAGTGAAGACCGACTGGATCCCATCCGACGCCCCGAAAGGAGCGGATATCGCCGAGAACCAGATATCCACCCAAGCCGACATGGCCTCGTTTGCAGGAGGTGCTTCCGGCACCGATGAAGACCTGCTGAGCTCACTTGCATCAGATGTCAAGCACGTAAAAAAAGAGAGAAATCTCAGCCTCTTAAGAGATTTAAAAGATTTTAAAGCGCCGGCAACTGAGATTGAGAATGAATTGAAAGAGACAGATAAAAGGTTGAAGACTCCACGGATCCGAAAAGAGAAAGGCATTCCGCCAGCTAAAGGAATGAAATAAACCTGGTAAACAGATAATTATTCCAGAAAAGAATACTAAAAGAAAGAGAGTCACCCCGTGAGAATGTATGAAGGAAGTTCCGGTAAAAATTCAGCATAATAATGAATGGATTGTCGTTAAAATGGGTATTGGGGAAGACCGGATTGTTCTTCCCGCCCCCATCAATAAAGAAATTCATTTCAAGACCGTCGCCGATATTGCCGAGAAGAAAAATATCCTCATAATTACGGTAAAGACTGATACAGAAACCGTTTATAAGATCCTGTCGGTTGAGAAGGTCCTGCAGGTATTAAAAAAATTCATCCTCGGGTCCTGCAATGCATACCGGCTTATGGCCTACTTCATGTCACCGGCAATTCGCGGCGGCGTGATGGTTAAGGAAGCCCAGTGGGACAAAGGAAGTGTGGTTGTTGTCCGCTCGGGGATTTGGTTCGTCTCTGCAACAAAACAGATCTGTGTCCCGGTCAATGACGTGGCAGCGATCGAACTTACCAAACGCGATGTCCAGGGCAAACCCACCGATGTTATAAAAATCGATCACCTTGAACAAGGTGAAGTATCTTCAAGCTTTGTGCTCTGCCCGCTTTCCACCCTCCAGGTACTCTACAATTTCCTCAGGGACACGACAAAGAGTATGGATATGAAAGGCACCGAGCTGGATGGCGTGGACCAGCAGGTTGCCATGCTCGTCTATTCCGGCATGGACTCGCATGCGATCGAGAATATGCTCAATATCCCACACAAACAGCTTGATGCCATTTATGATAAGATCCTGAAACTCGGTCTCGGCGAAGTGGTGACGATACGCAGGGAGATTCAGCTCACTACAAAAGGGGTACGGTATATTTCTGATGCTACAAAATCCCAAACTAACTAAAATTTCACGTGTTTTAAATCCAATACTTCTTTAAAGGATTATCTACCAATAAATTGAATGATCGTCAATGGGAAAAATTCTGATAGTGGATGACACACTCTTCATGAGGACCCTGTTAAAAAATATCCTGTTCTCCGGCGGGCATACAATTGTTGGTGAAGCGGGGGACGGCGATGAGGGCGTTGCAAAATACAAGGAATTGAAGCCCGACCTCGTCACCATGGACATCGTGATGCCAAAGCTGAACGGGATCGAAGCACTCAAGGCAATAAAAGCGCTCGATCCGGCTGCGAGGATTGTCATGTGCACCGCGGTGGGACAGGAACAGATGGTGAAACTTGCCATCAAGAGCGGAGCGAAAGGCTATATCATCAAACCGTTCCAGGCCCCGAAAGTATTAGAAGAGGTCAAAAACGTCCTGGCGTCCTGAAATTATGGTGAAAGTTCTCATTGTTGATGATTCCGTGTTCATGCGCACGGTAATCCGGGACATGCTGGCCAAGGATGCCTCTCTTGAAATAGTGGGAACCGCCTCGGACGGGCTCGATGCACTCGAAAAGATCCAGTCGCTGAACCCGGATCTTGTCACCCTTGATATCGAGATGCCGAAGATGAACGGGCTTGAGGTCTTAAAAGAACTGCAAAAGGTACAGAAGCGTCCGAAGATCCTGATGCTGAGCTCCCTCACCTCTCAGGACGCAGAAATGACCGTCGAGGCGATCCGTCTTGGCGCTGATGATTTCATGCTGAAAATTAAAGACCTTCCTCACGTCAGGGAGATTGGCGATGAACTAATCTCCAAGATCAAGCACCTTGCCTCATTGTCTTCAACGGTTATTCCCCGCAAAACCCGCTCTTCCCATACCGGCACCGCCGCCGATCGGGTTGTACTCATCGGGTCATCGGCCGGTGGACCCCAGCAGGTTGATATCCTGCTATCCACGTTGTCCCCCGATCTTCCTGCGAGTGTTGTTATCACCCAGCACATGCCGGTCGGCTTCACAACACCCCTTGCCGAACGTTTCAACAGGATCGCCACCATGCCGGTGAAAGAGACCCAGAACGGGGATCTCCTTGAAACAGGAAAAATTCTTCTCTCGAAAGCGGGCGTCCACACGATTGTCTCCGGTGTGATGGGAGAAAACGGCAAAACAACAGGGCGTATCGTCCATACCACATCACCACCCATTCACGGTGTCAGACCAGCCGTTGATAAGACTTTTGAGTCCGCTGCTCAGGTATANGGGAAATATGCGGTCTCAGTCATTCTGAGTGGCATGGGAAATGATGCAGGCATAGGTGCGCATGCTATAAAACAGGCTGGCGGAGTGAGCCTGATCTGTGATGAGAAGGATTGCCTTGTATACGGGATGGCCCGGTCTGCAATCAAAAACAACGCGGTCGACCAGATTGTTCCTTTGCATAAACTGGCAAAGGAGATAGAGCGGGTAGTACTCACGATGGAGGGGACCTGTGTCTGAATTTGAGGCATATCGCGGGCTTTTTGTTGCAGAATCCCGGGAGAACCATGAGAACCTGGTCAAAAACCTCCTGCTCCTTGAACGGGGCACCTACCAGGATGCCATTGACGAGATTTTCCGTTCCATCCACACGCTGAAAGGTGCATCTGCATCCATGGGTTTTTCCAACATGGAGCATCTCTGTCACACAATGGAGGACGTCTTCCAGCTTATCCGCAGTGGTGCAGCAGAAATTTCACCGGAATTGGTCAACCTGCTCCTTGCTTGTTCCGATCTCATTGAACGGATGCTTGATGATATTGAAGCAGGAGGAGACTCTTCGTCAAAAAATCCGGCTGAACAGGTCAAAGCCCTTAAAGAATGGATTGAACAACGCGGCGGCATACCAAAAGTAAATACTGAGGCCTCTCTTAATATGGCAGAAGCAGGACAGCCAGCAGGGCCTGCAGGGGATACAAACACGGAGAATCTTCCGGAATACGAGATGCAAATCACCGTTGCAAGCGAATGCATAATGAAAGATGTGCGTGCCATGCTTGCCCTCGGAAATTTAAAATCGCTGGGGACTATTCTTTCTGTTAACCCGACCATTGAGGCGATTGATGAAGGGAAGTTTGATAGCAGGCTTGAGCTCGTTATCGCAAGTGATGCCGGGGAGGAGGCGTTAAAAACTGCTGCTTCAGGAACCGAGATTACTGAAGTTGTTATCCGTCCTGCAAAAAAACCGGCAATCATGACACCGGTTGAGAGCACCGAGAGCTCAAAAAAGGCAGAGACTGATAAAAAACAATCCCAGTCTCCGGATAAAAGCCGGGAGATCAAAAATCTCAGGGTCGATATCCACCAGCTTGACCATATAATGAACCTGGTCGAAGATCTCGTCATTAACCGGGGCAGGCTGAAACAGATCGCCGAAGAACACAAAATCAAGGAGATGGATGAAGCAATCGGCATGGTCGACCGGTCAGTCTCTGAACTTCAGAACCTGATGATGAATATCAGGATGATACCATTGAATCATATCTTCAACCGCCTGCCACGGGTTGTCCGCGATGTTGCCCAGTACGACAGCAAAGAGGTTGAGTTCGTCATTGAAGGAGGGGAGACCGAACTTGACCGAAGCGTGATGGACGGACTCAATGATCCGTTGCTTCACCTGATCAGAAATGCGGTAAATCATGGGATTGAATCCCCTGACATCCGGGAAAAGGCCGGAAAGCCTCGGAAGGGGTATGTCAAGCTCTCTGCGCACCGTGACCGGGATAATGTTATCATAGAACTCATAGATGATGGTGCGGGCATTAATGTCGACAAGGTCAAGGCAAAAGGGATTGAAAAGGGACTGATTANTCCTGATGTTGCCGAAACATTCACTACGGAACAGGCAATTGACCTGCTATTTCAGCCCGGTTTCTCCACAGCCGATAAAATATCTGATATCAGCGGCAGAGGAGTCGGGCTTGATGTGGTTAAGAGATCCATAGAAGCGTTGAAAGGTACTATACGGGTGGAAACAACCANGGGTAAAGGAAGCCGGTTTGAACTGTTACTCCCACCGACAATGGCTATTGTCGATGTGATGATCGTCAGGATCAACGAAAAACGGCTTGGTATCCCCATCAGCAGCATTGTGGAAGTTGCTAATTTCCGGAGGAATGAAACCCACCAGATAGGAAAAGGCGAAGCGATCCTGCTGCGTGACGAGGTCCTTCAGATCCTTCGGCTGGATGACATGGCAGGAGTTTCAAAGGCGAGTGAGATCCTCGTTGTTGTGCAATACCAGAAACGGAAATGCTGTATTCCGGTGGATGTCGTTGAAGGCAAGCAGGAAGTTGTCGTGAAACCGCTGAGCGGTTTTATCGGGAATACCCGGGGCGTGAGCGGTATCACCATTCTCGGTGATGGTGGTGTTGTACCNGTTATTGATGTAAATACCATAATATAGGAGAATGTCATGAACTTATCAACAGTCCAGGAAGATGCAATTCAGGAACTTGGAAATATCGGAGCTGCGCACGCAGCGACTACACTCTCCCAGATGCTGGGAAGCACGATTGAGATGAGCGTCCCGGCTATCAACATGGTAGATCTGACTCAGCTTGGGGAATATATGGGCGAAGAATCAGCGGCAATGGTTGCTTTTGAGCTCCAGGGGGATATTCCCCACGGGGGATATGTTTTATTTTACATAACACGGGAATCCGCCGTCCGCATGACCAACACGATGCTCGGCCTGACAGAGCTTAACCGCCCGCTCGATGAGATGGATGAGAGCGCACTGCTCGAGGTAGGGAATATTATGGTCTCTGCCTTTCTTGATGCCACTGCAGAACTCCTCGGCTTTATCATGCTTCCTTCCCCCCCGGCACTCACTATCGACATGGCGCATGCAGCCATGCAGTCCCTCATTGCCCAGATGCAGGAAGAGACGAATGAAGTATTACTGTTCTCTACTGAACTTGTATGCAAAGAGTTCAAGATAGACAGTGATATCATTATGATGCCTGAGAGAAGCACTCTTGTAAAAATTATTGAACTTCTCGAAAACATGGTAAAGACAAGTTAACTGTGGAGTGCCTGCTATGCCTGCCACTCATCCCCCTAATGAACAGACGGCAATGATTGGTATCGGGGAATACCGGATCGGATCATTCCCGATGATGACGATAGGCCTGGGTTCCTGTATCGGTCTCACNATGTTTGATCCAAACCTGTGTGTTGGCGCGATGGTCCATATCATGTTGCCAGAAAGCGGAGGCAGAAAAGATCGGCCGGGGAAATACGCCGATACCGCTGTTCCCCTCCTGGTCAACGAACTTATTGCTCTTGGCTGCAAGAACCGGGCCATCATCGCCAAAATCGTGGGCGGGGCATGCATGTTTGAGTATTTCGGGACCAATCTCAATATTGGTGAAAGGAATGCCGGAAAGATCAGGACTACCTTAAAAGAGCACCATATCCAGCTGGCTGCCGAGGATGTCGGTGGCAAGGTCGGGCGGTCTGTCACGTTCCTACCGGCCGACGGCGGGCGGGTTTTGATCCGCAGGGCTGACGGGACATCAAACAGTCTCTGATATAACCTGTGTTCTTTTGTTCGTCCCTGAAATTTTTTAATGCAGCAGCTTGCTTTGGTCTGGTTGACCTGAGCCATGGTCGATCCGGCACTTGATAAAAAGGTTTTCAGATCGGAAGAATTTTTTTTGTGCTGGACAATGACAAATGCCTCTTTGTCATTTCGTATTGGTAAAAATTATCATACCGTACGTTACTTGAACAACCAATCTCAGCCGCTTACGGACACCCCTTTTACGGAGTCTGGACTATTTTTGTTGGGGATAGGGGGCTTCGGGCCCTCATCAAAGTCGATCCTGTCTGTGATATATTACTCTCATCCTGACGTTGAGCATAAAATTATGCTTGAAAATAATGAAAAAGACCATTAATGTCTG
>Ga0031655_10002362_pt1 | contig 10925 bp, 20 predicted proteins | sample FrelakmetHBP12HB_FD_55187 | JGI IMG/M metagenome (GOLD analysis project Ga0031655, IMG submission 55187) | Freshwater lake sediment microbial communities from the University of Notre Dame, USA, for methane emissions studies -HBP12 HB | ecosystem: Environmental > Aquatic > Freshwater > Lake >... | reverse complement strand
TCCTGGAGTAGGAGCAATTGCATCTATTCTGCCAAAGTGGTCACGAAGAACAAGGATATTAGTAGTCTTAATGATAGTGATAGTAATAGTAGGACTACTGGTGACATATCTCTAGAAAGGGAGGAGAGAAAATGTGGTTTTTTATACCAATAGGTATATGGTTGCTTCTAGTTGTTCTTCTGGCTTGGATAATACCTTATGAGGAAGTATTTAAAACTAGTATCGCAGTATTAACTGTCTGTATGCTAGTTAGTTCTGGACTAATACTAGGTCTAGTAGATATACCAAACCTACATTATAGTGCAGATATTCCAGATGGAACTTGTATAAGGTGCAAAATTCAAACTAGTGATAAGTTCTATGCGGTAGGTTGTGATAATAAGACTTATGAACTAAAGATGTTAGATTGGGTAAACTTAAACACAGATGTATGTAAATAAGAAAGGTAGGTAAAGTTTAATGAAGAACCCGTTCAAGCCAACAAAATCAGTAAAAGTAGAAAAGGTCCCAGGTAATCCAGGTCTTATGGTAAAGACTGAGGAAGAGACTTTTCCACCTTTGTCAAAAAGGTCACTTAAGGATCTTTTCACAAATCCATCTCCTAGAGACAGAAATACCTCAGTACTACTTGCCCGTGTATTCCTGTTCGCAGTAGCAGCAGTTTGGCTACTGGTATACCTAGCAGTGGTACTAATCACCTACGACAAACTGTTCTGGCCTGCAATGAATGTCTACTTCATAAACAGTGCCAAGCAGGATACGACATTTAACCATGTACTAATTAATATCTGCTGTGCCTGGTATCTCCTTACGGTCTTTATATTAGGAGTCTGGATAGCTCTAAAGTCATTCAAGATGGTAGGAGTATGGGAGCCTAAGAACAGAAAAGGTAAAAAGGTAGAAGACGAAATAGAGTACATTGATAAGGGTCCTACCGATGCTACAGGTAAGTGAAGTGTTCCGCTCCCTACAAGGGGAGGGCTTATATGCAGGTAAACCTATGTCCTTTCTCCGATTGAAGGGATGTAATATAAACTGTAGGTGGTGTGATACTACTTATGCAAGTAGAGCAGATTCTAAGTTTGAAGAGTTATCCATAACTGAAGTAGTATCTAAACTTAAAGCACTTCCTACAAGGAAAGGTGACTGGATTTGCATAACTGGAGGGGAACCTTTACTCCAGAGCAGTAATCTAGAGAAGTTTATAGGTTTGGCCAATGTAGAGGGATGGAAGATAACTATAGAGACAAATGGAACATACCTTCCTCCCTCTTGGAAACAAAGGGTTGACAGTTGGAATGCAGATATTAAGTGCCCATCATCTGGAATGTCGGGTAAGTCTCTTGAGGACTGGCTGTTCTTAACTAACAAAGACCAGGTTAAATTTGTTGTTGAGGATAGGTATGATATTCAGTTCGTCGAGAAGACTTTAGATAAGTGCAAGAATAGAACTTCACAGGTACTAGTATCACCTTGCATATCTTTTAATGGTGATGGAAGAATTGACAGAAGGTCTTATGAATGGTTACCAGTTGTTGCCTCTTTCTGTGTAGAAAGGCACTTGACCTTCAGTCTTCAAATCCATAAGTTTATTTGGGGAAATAAGAAAGGAGTCTAAATGGATTGGGCTTGGGTACTCTACTTAATTTGTTTCTTCTCTATGGGTATAGGTGGATTTATCATACCTAAAAGGTGTAACACTTTAAGTTGGACTCTTATAATTTTTGGTATGTTTGTAGGGATAAGTAGTATACCAGTTCTACTTTGTATTGACCTACCTCATGATAGACTTAAGAATCAAATACCTGCTGGAACCTGTATCCAATGTAAAATGAAACTAAAGGATACCCTTTATGCAGTGGGTTGTAATGGGCATCAGTATACTATCAATGTATCACAGTGGGCATTTCTAAATGTAAGTGAGTGCAAATAAGAAATTTGGCCTTACTTGAAAGGAGTCTAATGAAGCTACACAAGTGTGATAAGGAATTCGCAGCGGTAAGGACAACTTGGGATCCTAAGTCTTCAAAACAGAGAGAAAGAACTTTCTCACCAGAGAGAAAGGCAATAAGTGAGATGAAAGTTGGAGATACCTTAAAGGTAGTACACCCTAATTATTCCTGTCTAGGACCAGGAAAGATGTGCTCCTTACTTTCCTCAATTAGAAATTGGAGCAAAGATGCTAAGAAGGAATTTAGGTCCTACCACGAAGATGTCAATATAGTAGTCATAAAAAGGATTAAGTAAGGATATCTAAATGAAACTACCTTGGAAGAAGAAACTTACAGAGGAAGAGAAGTTAGCCAAAGTTCTGTTGGATACCAGTTACCTGGAGATCCTTGCTAGAGCTATGACTGAATCAGATACCCCCAGAGATTTCAAATTTAAAAGATTAGCCTTAGTTCTTATTCCACTTTGGATTTACCTTACTCTTGTAGCAATTATTTTATGGCATTAGAATGAATTTCAAACTAACTATCGAACCTATTCCTCAGTGTAATTGGGGAATAAGTCTCGCCCATGTACTCCCTCCGGAGGTCTGGAATACTCTGAGAAGGGAAGTATACAAAAAGGGTAATTACACTTGTGAAATTTGCAGTTGTATAGATAGGAAGTTACACTGTCATGAAGAGTGGACTTATGATGAGAGGAAGAAGGTCCAAAAGTTAAAAGATGTCCACTGTATCTGTGAATACTGCCATGATGTAAAGCATTGGGGTAAGTCAGTAGTCGAAGTTCATAATGGTAAGAAACCTAAAGACTATTTAGACACTTTAGAAAAGCACTTCTGCGAAGTGAATGGATGCTCTTTGGATACTTCCTTAAGGTATAGAGTTAAGCAAGGTGACTTGGCACAGTACAGGTCAAAAAGAAAGTACACAGTAGACTTCGGAAGACTAGAACCAGGTAAACTAATAAAGACGTGGTCGAAGGGAAGTAGAAAATGACTAAAGTTAAGACTATAGAGGAATTATGCGAAAAGGCAGGAGTTCCTTTAAGATTAGATGATCCTGGGACCTAAGTCTTACTCGAACTTGTGCAAGCTAAACATTACCAATTATCTAAAAGTATATTCTCAGAGGTAAAAAATCGCCTTTTGAAAAAGGACTTAAAGAATTTTGTAGATGATCCAAGAAATCCTCTCCATTTTATAGTTTTAATAGGAGGTATTAGGTACTCAGTATACTGTGGAGGATTCAAAAAGTTTATAAGTGTAAAAAGATTAACTTCTACAGGGATGCCTGATAGGAGGACTAAAGAGAAGAGCTTCTCTACTCCGAAACAGGTGACTAACTACTTTGTAAAACTTTCAAATCGAGGTAATTAATTACTAATGGGTGAAGCAGCAAGACGTCCACAGATTTTGGAAGGCACGACCTACAAGAAAAAGATGCCCCATTGCGGAAGTATATTCATAACAGTAAACCTTCCTCTTGAGGTTATGATGCACATGGGTAAATCTGGAGATTGTCAAAGAGCCTGGATTGAATCTGTAGGTAGATTATCTTCACTGGCACTCCGCTATGGTATACCTGCTGAGGATATAGTAAAAGAATTAAAGGGTATAAGATGTTCTGGAAGTCAACCTCCTTCAAGGAAAAAAGGAGAGGGTTGTACAAGTTGCCCAGATGCTATAGCGAAGAGCTTAGAGGAAGCTTTAGGAATAGGAATGGAGGAATAATGCAGATAGGAATAGTTTCCCCTACTAAATTCTTATCCCTTTATTCTTTACCTCATCATATTCAGTACTGCTATGGAGAAGTAGCTATGCAAGATACTTCCTATTTGAGATTCTACTCTTCCTTTTCCTCCCCCAATCAAAAGAAGTTAGTTCTACTTGATTGGTCTCCTAAACTGCCTAGAAGTACCATAGGATTCAGTTATACAGATTACCATACAATTCGTAAGGTAGTTAATCCCACCCATATAGTACTACCTTGCGTCGAGTTTAGTAAAAGTAAAACCTTAGAGTGGGTAGAATCTTGGATTAGTAGAGATATACACGATTATGGTAGATACTGTCAATTCCAGTATTTAGGAATAGTACAAGGTTCTTCCCAAGAAGAAATAGAAAGTTGCGCAAGGATACTTCTAAGCTTTGATGGAATAACTTTATTAGGGATACCTGCTTCCTTGGAATTAGTATGCCCAAGAGAATCTCTGGGATTACAGAGAAAGAAATCCTTACTTCTAGAAGTATATGGTATACTTGGTGGTGAGGTAATTGAGAAGAGTTATAAAGGAATAGTATCTTCCTTACCCATCAGACTAGGTATTGAAAATAAGGATTTGTCGGCAAAGTGTTCAAAGTTGGAACTGGACTTCAACTATAAAACTGATAGCATGGGCATTAAAAAGAATTTGGAAGGATTTGTAAAGTATTGTGGTGGTTAAAAAGACTGAATTTGACTTCTTAACTGAAGGTTACCATCCAGAGGACCAGACTACTCCTTATGAGCTATCTCTCTGTAGGTGTGACATATGTCCTTTTAAACCTACAGTTAATCCAAAGATTAAAGAGTCCTTTGAGAAGCATAAGATGCGTATTCCAGTAGGCCCTGTACCTGGTATGTTCTATGGGAACACTGACACAGAATTTAAGATTGTAGTAGTTGGTATATATGCAGCAGATGTTGAAGTTAAAACTGGATTTCCTTTTACTGGAACTTCAGGACGAATACTTAAAGAGACAATGAACCAGTTGGGCTATACTGGTTACTACCTTACTAATGTAATGCTCTGTGAAAAACCTAAAGATGTGGAATCTGGAGACGAAGATAGAGCTATAGCCTGTTGTCTACCTAGATTAGAAGCAGAGATAAATAGGCATTGTCCTGATTTGGTAGTTGCATTGGGTAATATACCTGCAGGAGTACTCTTAAATACTCCAGGAAAAATAACAAGTTTAGCAGGAAGGGTGTTCCCTGGTAAATTTGGACCTACGCTTGCGGCAATTCATCCTGCGGCATTTCAGAAAAGTAATCCCGATGGTTTCAGGGATTTCACAGAACAGATGGATGAAGGACTTCGTTCCCTTCAAGGTTCTTACCAACAGATTAATCCACCTAATATAACGATAGTAAATGAGGATAACTTCTCAGAGGTTTTAAATAGATTAGATAAGTATCCCTATTTGGTACTTGACCTAGAGACTACAAGGAACGGATTATATCCTTACGGAGAACCTCCTGATGGAGTGAGGTGTCTTGTAATAGCACCTAATGTAGATGAAGCCTATGTATTTCCGGGAGAAAGTTCTCCTTACTATCCCGAAAATCAACATCCAAACTTTGTAGATAGGAAAGAGACAAAAGAGTTCTTAAAGAATAGGAAATTAATAACCCATAACGGTCAATTCGATATTGCTTTTCTTTACCAATTAGGTTTTACTGACCTTAACCTTTTCTATGATACAATGCTTGCCCATATTCAATTAGATGAGAGGGTAGGCTCTCATGGATTAAAGGCATTAGCAAGGAAGTATTTAGGAGCACCTGATTGGGAATCAGATATAAAGATTTTCCTTCCTACAAGTAAGAGCAGTTATGATTTAATACCTGATTCTAAACTCTATACCTATGCAGCAATGGATGTAGTCTGTACTTATATGCTGTATGAAAGGTTCAAGGAGCAGATAAACTCAGGTATATTTAAAGACCTTATAATGCCCTGTGCCAATATGTTCTCTCAGATTAGGCAAAGGGGAATACCTGTAGACATAATGGCAATTATGCAGATGGATGATATCTTAGATGAGGAATTAGACGAGGAGTTACAGAATTTAGAGAACCTTGTAGGGGGTACTATAAATCCTAATTCTTCAGGTCCTGAAGGAGAAGTTGCCCATCTAGTGTATGATGTCTTGGAATTACCCATAATAAAGAGATATGGTAGAAGTACAGTTAAGGCTGCACTTTCTCAATATGAATCTGTACCTGTTGTACAGTCTATACTAAGATGTAGGCAGATATCTAAGTTAAAGTCAACCTATGTAGTTGGCCTGGCAAAGTTTGTTGATAATGATAGGAAGATACATCCTTTCACTAAATTGTATGGTGCAGTAACTGGAAGACTATCAACTGAAGATCCTTCAGTAATGAATATAACCAAGAAAGGTGGAGGAGGAATAAAGAGAATTTATGTGCCTTACTCCAAAGACCATTACCTTGCTGAACTTGACCAGAAACAGATGGAATTAAGGTGTTACTGTTGTACAACAGGAGACCAGAAATTAATTCAATTACTTAATGAATCCAAGACTGATAAGATGAAGGATCCTCATAGACTTGTATCTTACACTGCTTTTGGTGAAGCAAGAATGGAAGATATGAGGACAACTGCCAAAGCGGGAGTATTTGGCAGGCTTTATGGCAGAGGATTAGAATCTTTCATCTATGGTATGAAGATGACTAAACCAGAAGCTATCAATTTGATAGCAATTATAGATAGTATGTTTCCTGGAGTAACTGGGTATAACGAAACTATAAAAGATGAGATTCATTCCAAAGGTTATCTAGAATCATTCTTTGGAAGGAAAAGACGTTTCCCTCTGATAACTAGAGAAAATAAGAATGAGTTATATAGACAAGGTTCTAACTTTAAAATCCAGTCTATGGCATCCGATGTAAACCTTTACTGCATGCTTCACCTGTATGATATGAGACATAGATTAGGAGTAGAGCCATTATTTCCAGTGCATGACTCTATACTATTTGATATTGCAGATCCAGAAGTACTTCCAGTTCTCCAGAGGGAGATGGAAAGGCACAGCATGGAAATCACAGGTGGGAAAATAGAATTTGTTGAGGAAGTAAAATTTGGAAAAAATTGGGGCGACATCGTTGAGTATAAGGAGAAGAAGTAAATGGAGAGGTTAATTAGTATAGCCACAACGTTACTAGCAGGATTAGTATTCCTAATTATTGAGCAATCTTTATTAGGATCTAAAGTAAGTGCAATGAATTCCGGTAACATTAAAATGCTAGCAGAGGTTAGCTGTTTTATCTTTACCATTGTATTTATGTTTGTTACTTATAGTTTGTGCCTAGCTATCTATAAAAGAAGAAGTAAGTTACCTAGTACTAAGAAGGAGAATAGGAGCATTAAGAAATGAGTCCACAGAATAAAGACCGGTGCCCGACTTGTCACAAACCTTGGGGAAACAGGTTTAAAAGGATCTGCCAGGAATGTGGATACCCAATCTTATTGCACCATAAATACTACTTCAATGAGGATGGGAAAATCCAGCACAGGAATTGCAAAAATCCCGAACTATATACCAAAAAGGGTATAGATAAAAGCAAGTTGCCTTAAAAGGAGATACATATTAATGAACATCTGGAAGAAGGTAATAGGTATACTTACTGCTGCTAGTATAAGTGGAGGGACATACTACTTTGCAAATAGACTTTATGGTAGTATCAGCGGTAACAAAAGTTGGTGTGGTATATCAGGTTCTACAATAGCAATCCTAGCCTCAGTATCTATGTTCCTTCTTCTACTGGTAATATTCTTAGTCAAAATACCTGGTAAGAAGGTTTAGTAATTTTGTAGAGAGGTTTAAAGGAATGGACGTACGACCGTACCCGAAAGGAAAATACCCAAAACAAACGGTGGAATTGTTCCGTCTCGGGATTCTTAGAATTTATCCCGAGCAAGTCAAGCGGAGTGACTTACTCACAGACTCGGGAGTAGACGTAGTTTTTAAGTTCAAAGGTTTAACCCCGACCAAATTTGAGAGATATGTAAATGAAATCCTTATGTCTGCATATGCCGAGGCAGAAAGGTATTCAGATGAAAGATACAAGTTTGGTAGGATACTTATAGAGATGAACCCCAATGCAAAAGGAAGAACAAAGGAACTCCCAGCAACTAGGGAGTATACTGCTAGTAAGAATCCTGATACTGATACTATGATATGGGGTACAGGAGTTGAAGTACCTGAAGGTGCATCTAAACCTTTTCTTTCAAGTAAAGCAGAGGAAATAATTGATATTCTAAAGACTGATAGTCCCGGTCCTTACTTAAATAGTAAGATTCCTTACAAAGTTCTCCAGATGACTATTTGTATAAGGTCAGGTCATAGAGAAGATTTTGAGGCAAGGTCAAAGGTACTGGAGAAGACTTACAGACCTCGAATGAAGGAACTTGCTAAAAAGGTTGAAGAACAGGAGGAAAAGAATCGTAAGGCAAAGGAAGAAGAAGAGAGGGAAAATGCAGAAGGTATCTAATATAATAATACTATTACTAATGCCTGAAATCACTGTAATATTCTTGGTCCTTGCTTTCCGGCAAGTTGTTAAGGAGGAAAGGTATAAATGAGTAAAGATTGGCAGAAAGATATAATAGAATTCCAAACCAAAATGGGACAGGAATGCCATACCAAACCTACTCTTCCTACCAAAAAGTCATTGGAGTTAAGGTACAGATTAATAGATGAGGAAGTAAATAAAGAACTTCTTCCAGCCTTAAAATTATACAGTGAAGTAGGCTACGAACCTTTATGTGAGGCAGATGTAGCGGATGGAATAGTTGATTCAATCTATGTTCTCATAGGATGTGCAGTTTCATTTGGTATTGATTTAGGACCAATTTGGAATGAGGTACATAGGTCCAATATGCTAAAGGCTGGTGGACCTAGAGATTCAAATGGTAAGATACTTAAACCAGAAGGCTGGAAACATCCAGATATTGCAAAGTTAATTGAGGAACAGGAGAAGGGGAAGTAGATGGTTAAACTTAATGAGAAACTCTTATTTAGTAGAACTGAACTAATAAAAGATGAGGACCTGAGAAACTTTACTAAATTGTGCCTTTCTAAATTGCCAGATTACTTCTGGTTAAAATCCTCATCATCCTCGAGTAAATATCACCCATCGGATGAACATTTACCAGGAGGACTCTCACTACATACTGCAAGGGCATTCGACGTTGGTGAGAGACTTAGTAACAGTATGTTACCCAACTGCAACCCAGATATAATAGGAGTGTCACTCCTCTTACACGACTGTGCCCGATATGGAGTAGATAAAATACCTTCAACACACTCCCTTAATAACCATGCAGAACTAGGGGCAGAGTGGGTAGAGAAAATAGGTAAGGAAATAGGTCTAGTGGAAAAGTATCCTGAAACCTTAGAATCTATTTGTAAATGTATCTGGTCGCATATGGGGAGGTGGAGTTCTCCCGTTCCCGAGGGCACAGATGCACTTATAGTACATTTGGCAGATGCAGTTGCTGCTGGGTATACCCCTGTGAAAGGAGAACGTCTTCCTGAATGATAGAAAAACCTTCTACCAAAAGACGACTACACTGGAACAATAAATGGGTATTAGGTATACTATTCGGCATCTTTGTAGGTGGAGGAATGATATTATTAGGTGTACTAGGCTCTTTTGTTCACCAAAACTTTGGAACTACAGTATGCAAGATTAAGGAAACAAAAATGTTATTAGTAGGGACAATAATTACTTTAAGGACTGAATATTATTTAGTGGATGAACATGGAACTAGACTAAGTGTTGATAGTACAGTATGGAATAGTTTAACTTCTATTCCTGACTGCTCTNATACTAATAAGTAAAGAAGAAAGGTTAAGGTTAGGGTAAGATGAAACCTATAGAGCAGTTAACTGTAGTAGGATTATTTATTCTGGGTATGCTCTTAGTCATGTTACCTAAGTTGATTGGAGCTTAGAAAGGTTGGAAAAATATGGATATATATTACTACGACCAAGTAATTCCCATACATACCTGTCCCTGCACTGCTTGGATAATTGAAGATGATACTGAAGGTACAACTTCACTAGATTTATGGGACCCGAAAAGTAAGATAGAAGATGTCATAAACTCTTACAAAGTTCATCATCCTAAATCTAAGTTTAAGGTGAGAAGGGTAGACGTAGGAGAATTTTTAATCTCAAAAGTCGACCATTCTTATAGTGGAGATGGAAGGACTGTTAACCAAAATTTGGAAGTTGGTATCTAAGGAGATATTATATGGAAGTAATTGCACTCATAATATTAGGGGCATACTGCCTTGCAAGTTTAGAGATGCAGGCAGAGAAAAAGGTAACTAAGAAGGAACCTAAACTTAAGTTACTTGCAAAGAAACTGTTAAAGAGAAAATAGAATGATGGAAAATAGTGAAAACCAGGTTACTCCTATTCCAGGTATACCTTTTATACCTTCATCTCCCCTTTCTGTATCTTCAATACCAGAGAAACCTAGATACCATTGTTGGGGATGCCAGTATATGAAGATAAAACCAGAATCAGGTATATTTCCTAGAGGGCATTCCGCTTTCTGCCTTAAGAAAAACCAGTCTATATCAATCAACATATTCCATTCTATACCTAGATGGTGCCCGACAGATGGTGATTTAAAGTATGAGAGGATTGAGGAATAAATATGAATAAAGGGGTTCTGAAATTCACCTTTGGATTTTTCTGGGGATGGTTAATGGCTACACTTATGTGGTGTTCTATTACAGGTATGGGTGGATTAATAATAGCAGGGGACCAGGTATCCCAGGTTGGAACTGTTACTGTAAATGAAAATCCCATATATTGGATAGGTCAAAGTTTCCATAGTGGAATTGGACTCTATTTAGGAGTATCCTTAATCTTAGGACTAGTAGGTGGGTTTACTTGCTCTAATAGAAAGGTCTCGAAGTTAAGAATTTTAAGGTAAAGAAGTTCTGGATATTATTTGGATGGAACGGCCTATTTTGGAAACTAACTAAATTTGTGGGTCTAAAAAGTGCTATTAGACAGGCAAGAAGCAGAAAGGTAAAGTAATGGATAAAAAGAAAGTATCTAGAATAATCTTTATTTGGTACTGTATTTCCTCTTTAGGGATTTCAGTAGGTATCTACTACCTTTCAAGTTGGTTATGCAAGACTAATAGTATAGACTTCCAAACATC
>Ga0031655_10002359_pt1 | contig 10941 bp, 9 predicted proteins | sample FrelakmetHBP12HB_FD_55187 | JGI IMG/M metagenome (GOLD analysis project Ga0031655, IMG submission 55187) | Freshwater lake sediment microbial communities from the University of Notre Dame, USA, for methane emissions studies -HBP12 HB | ecosystem: Environmental > Aquatic > Freshwater > Lake >... | reverse complement strand
TCCTGAGAGGAAGGGTCTTGCACCCCCGGAGGGCCAGCCACGCCTCAAAAGGTCCGAGTATTCCCCCAACCAGTTTATTGAGCTCGTTTAGTTTTCGCCGGTTTTCGGAAGAGGTGACGACCACACCTCCGGTTACATCCCCGTGGCCGCCGATATACTTGGTAACACTGTGGATGGTGTAGTCAGCGCCATGGGGGATGGGATTGAACAGGCAAGGCGAAGCAAAGGTGTTATCGACAAGGAACTGGGCGTGGTAGCGATGGGCGAGGCCGGCCAGAGAGGGCACATCAGCGACCTTCATCAGGGGATTGGAAATGGTTTCGGCGAGCAGGATGGCGGGACGGGTCTCCGCGAGGGCAACCTCGACCGCCCCGAGGTCGGTGATATCGACCAGGCGAATCGTAACCCCCATTTCCGAAAAGAGTCTTTTGAGAAGGGTCGTCGTGGCCCCATAGAGATCGAGGGTTGTCACGATGGCGGCGCCGGTCCGAAGACCGGCAGCCAGAAGGGCGGCGTGAACGGCAGCCATGCCGGAGGCATAGGCTTGAGCGGCCTCGCCTCCCTCAATCTCAGCCATGGCCTCTTCAAAGGCCGTTACCGTTGGATTCTCGTAGCGGGTGTAGACATAGCCCGTCTTCTGGCCGCCAAAGACGGCATCGAGGTCGTCCATGCTTTCATAGAGATATCCCACCGTCGAATAGATCGGGGTCGCCACCGGCGTCCATTCGCCGTGGGATTTTCGCTCCCCCGAATGGACAGCCCGAGTACGGAAGCCTTTCTTCTGAAGATCTTTCATGCTGACCTCCTTTGTCCTGCCCGCGTATTGTTACCGACGATTCCCCATTTGGTTCGGCAGATGTCCAGGCATCCTGCCTTCCGGAAGTCTTGTTTAGAAGAACCTACTCCTGAAGGGCGGGAAGGGTTACCTTGATCTCCCTTCTTGCGCCTTCCCGAAGAATGACAAACGTGATATCGCTCCCCCAGCCCTTCTCGGCGAGAACATCGTGAATCTCCTTGACCTCGGTGATCTCCTTTCCCTCGACAGCGAGGAGCTGGTCGCCAGGGATGAGGCCGGCTTTCTCGGCAGGGCTCTCCGGGATGACCCGTTCAATCCACAATCCCCCCGACCCTTCCTTCTTTTGAAGCACAACGCCAATTCGGGGTCTCTTCACCTCGGGAGGGTTGGGCTTTGTGATCCAGATGAAGTCGGCCAGTGGGGAAGTAGCCCTGGAGAAGGTGAGATCTCCATTGATCTCCTTTCTCCACTGTTTCAGGATGACCGTTTTCATTTCGACGGGGACTCTGCGGTATAGCCGCTTGGGTATCCCGAAGCCAAAAGCGATATGGCTGCTCCCGGCGAAGACCAGCGCACTCTTTCCTTGCCCCTCGGAAGAGTTCAGGAACTCCGATAGGGCCTCTGCCATCCCCTCGTCCCAGAGGCACTGGGCCTCGTAAAAATATCCGAATTTCTTTGCGAGACCCTCATGATGTCCTTCGTAAACAGTCCGGATATAGGCTCGGTGACCGCGATCGGAAAGGTCCATGGGAGGAAGTTTCTCCCTGTCCTGGACCGAGAGACCCCGGATCCCCTTCTGTCCCAGCTTGCGGGTCAGGTCCTTCTCCACATTGAGACCGAGAAGCTTGATGCGGCGTTTCTTGATCTCGTCAAGAATTCCCTTATAGAGGGAGTAATCCATGTCCCACGTATTTTCCCAGTCCACCTCCCGGAGAAACTCCTCCTCCGCGAGAAGTCCCTGGCTCCAGCGGTCCAGAATGGGCTGCTGGGATCTCTTGAACATTTCCATGCCGACCGCCAGATCCTTCCCCCTGTCCGAGAGCTCCTGGAGAATCCTCAGCTCGATCTGATGATGTTCGATCTGGTCATGGTTTTCTCCCACGAAGACGATCCGGGCTTTTTGAAAATCCTCCAAGAGGTGACCGAAAGAAGTTTTCTCCCCACCCGGGAGTTGAAAAATCTCCTCCGGCCCAAGGGCATCCTTTGCCGCGGGGATGTTCGAAATCCAGCCCGGACGGTGAACCCCTTTCATACAGCCTGATAGCAATGATGTAAGGATCAGGATGAGGAAGAGTCTCTGCGGAAGGAGTCTCATGGCGACATTATAACACCGTGTCCGGAAGAAACGGAAGGCCAGAAGGAAAAAGGTCACTTGCATCAACGAATCCGATTGTGGTATTTTGACAATGATATTTCATACAGTCATGTAGCCGTATCATCAGGTGGTCTTGAAGTCGGGTAGTCGGCTAACCGGCGAAACGACCAAGCGAGTATCAGGGTGGAGGTTAAAGGAGATGACCAGTGTGAGAGTCGCCAGCGGTGTGATCGTGGCCTGCCTTCTTCTTATCGGTTGCGCAAGCAACGTGCCTTTCACGAAGGCGTCCGAGGAGGCAGCCGGTTCCGATGAATCGTCGAAAAAGTATGAGGAAGTCATCGGAGAGATGAAGGCCTTGAGGATGTCCATCGCTTCCCTGCGCTCAGAAATGGAGCAATTGGGAACGCTCGAAAAATCGATCGCTTCGCTACGAACGGATATGGAAAGGGTGCGCAGTGTGGAAAGGGCCATCTCTGGACTCCGTTCCGATGTGGAGCATTTAAGGATGATGGAGCAATCCCTCTCCTCCCTCCAGTGGGAGATGGAAAGGGTGAGGCCTCTGGGATCCCATATCTCGATCCTCCGCGGAGAAGTGGAAAAACTGGGAGAAGAGATCGAAGGGATTCGGAGCCTGAAGATCCGTCCTCCCCTTTCGGATTACAAGCTCCCCCGGGAGGTTTCTCTGTGCGGAGAGAAGATTCCTTTGGAAGACCGGGACGCCTGGGAGAATCTCGACCGGGAGTTCCTTTTGGCACTGGGCAGTGAGGCCCAGGTCCTCCTGTGGATGAAGCGGGCCCGCCGTTACTTCCCTCATATCGAGATGAAGCTAAAAGAAATGGGCCTCCCGGATGACCTGAAATTCGTGGCCATCGTGGAAAGCGCCCTCCGCCCCTATGCAATCTCTTCTTCAGGGGCTGCGGGAATTTGGCAGTTCATCCCCTCGACCGGAGAAAGATATGAGATGAAGAAGAACCGGGGCGTCGACGAGCGCTTCGATTTCTTTAAGGCAACAGAAGGCGCCCTCACCTATTTGAAGAGCCTCCATGAGGAATTCGGTAACTGGGCCCTCTCGATGGCTGCCTATAACGCAGGAGAAAACAGGGTGCGAAAAGAGATCAAACTCCAGGGCGTCAACGACTACTACCATCTCGACCTTCCCATGGAGACAGAGCGCTACGTCTACAAGATCGTGGTGGCCAAGATCATCCTTTCGGATCCTGCGAAATACGGCTTTTCTCTCGACGAAAAGGAATGCTACGAACCTCTCGTGGTTGAGAGGATCCAGATCGAGATCTCACAGCCCCTTTCCCTTGTTGAGGTGGCAAGAGCGGTCGGGTCCTTCTATAAACAGATCCGAGAGATGAACCCTCAGTTTTCAGAGGAGGCGATTCCTGCGGGGACCCACTTCCTCAACCTGCCTCCCGGGACCGCTGAACGGTTCAGGGTCTTTCTTTCGGCCTGGAAGGGTGAGGGAGAGAGAAAATGAGGGAAAACAATTTTGTTGAAATTTAAATGCGGATTTTTCTAACCCCTTGAAATTGGTCTGGTTTCCCGTAAGCTATTGAAAAATTAAGGTTAACTCAGTTTCTGTCTATTCCAGTCTTTTTGACCCTTTTTGATTCGGTTCTGTCACAAATCTGTCACAGGGAACCCTCCTCAAAAAGTGGCCTGAGATTTCCAATTCTCCGACCCTCCAAACCCCTCTGCTACTTCCCCCTCCCCGGAACAATCGCCTCCTTACATGCCTTGGCTATCCGCATCTTCACAACCGTCTTTGCAGGAATCTTGATCGTTTCGCCGGTCGCTGGATTCCTCCCCTTTCTTGCCTTCCGTTTCTTCAGAACCAGTTTTCCGATTCCAGGAATGGTAAAGGACCCAGTCTTCTTGGTTTCAGAAACGGCTAAAGCTGACATTTCCTCAATCACCTTTGATGCCGATCTCTTGGGTAGCTCAAATTTCTCAGCAAAATGGTTTACGATCTGGGCCTTTGTCATGGGTTTCTTTGCCATTTGTTCCCTCCTCTTTTGGAAATGGGTTTAATTTCAGATAGTTGTAGTATACGGGAGAAACCGAGAGGAAGCAAGAGGGGGAAGTTTATCTTGAAGTCAGCACTTCAAAAATCATCCATTGAGGTCTTACAGGAGCGTGGTAGGTTGGTATCTCTGGTGGGTGGTTGACTGAAAACCGCCGGTCAAGTCAATGATGACAATCCCTACCCATCCCGCTTTTTATAGACCTTTATTTTTAATTTCAACTCAGCCAAGGCCTTCTCATGTTCCAGGAGTATGGAGATCAGGATTGTTTCAAAAGGCCAAGGTCTTAAGGATTCACTCCCAGCTTCAACATGGAGTCTCGCCTTTTCAAAGAGTTGATCAAGGACCAGTTGATCCTCTCTTCGCAATGCCCATCGAAACTTTTTCCAATCCAGGATTTTCTGTTCCAGAACCTGACTAAAGGGAAGAACCGTTTTTTCCATAGGTCGCTCTCTGCATCCATGCTCTTCTGTTCAGATAAATACTATACATTTGTTTAGTTGTCAAGCTGAACTCCAAATCACCGGTGAGTGCGACGAGGGATGCGTCGGAATCTATCCTGAAACATGAATGGTGTGACCTCTGGTAGGAACGGCTTCTCGAAGGATTGAAAAACACTGTGAGATTGGAAAAATTGGATTTTCAGAATTTCGAGGTCACAATTTCTGCGAATGGGGGTGCTAAAATGCAATTTTTCGTTTGAAACGATTTTCCCTCTAATTTCAACAAGTTTTCCACATCCTCTTAAGAAAGATTGTGACCAACCTGGCCTAACGTAAGGTATTGAAAAGACATTTAGTTTTTTCATTGTCAGCCATCCCGAAATCTTGTGGTCGCTGATTATTTCAACACGAGATATGGGGGAGAATCGAATAGCATGGAGGTGACCGAAACCACCCCTCCGAACCCAACTCAATCATCTTCTTTCCTGACACCTTCTCCTCCATTTTCCCAGGTTTACCTTTTTGATTGATATTGGCGCCTGCGATGCTCCAGGATCACGTCGTCGAGGATTTCTTCGCAAACGATCTCCAATCCCAAAGGAGGAGGAAACGAACAGCTGTTCGCTCGATTCTGACGGGTCCATGGGGACTGGAATCTGTGGGAGTCCTCATAGGTAGTCAGGGGAAAGTGGTAAGGGGATTAGGAAGGAGCAGAAGAGCACCGAAATTTCTGTTGATTTTTTCAAGGAATTTGATAAAGTCTTACACTACGGATTACCCGCTACGGAGAGAGCTTATGAAAAGAGTTCTATTGGGGGCCTTGATGATCTTTATGGTAGGGTGCACCAGCTCCCTTAGGCAGGCTGCTATCCACGAACCGAAGAATATCCCTACTACAAAACGAACCGAACCGCCAAATTCAAAGGAACTCATAAAGAGAAATTGCCAGCTTGTATGGCAGAATGAGGACACAACCACTTATGTTGACCGACAAAGTATAAACTATCTCCCAGGAAATACAGTTCGGGTATGGCTTAAAGCGATTCTTACACAAAAGGCCCGCAATGGTGAGATAAATACGAGAAGAGAGGAGGGATCTTCAACAAAGAGAATTGAAAACTGGGATCATACCTTAGTTCTCATTGAGATAGACTGTCTAAATAGGCTCGCCCGCCTAATAGAGAATTTTGATTATGATAAGAACGGAACTCCGATATTGGACCCTCTTAACAAAATGGAGGCGAGTGAATGGACGGAATGGCAGCGGATCTCCAAGGGAACCTATAATTGGGATATACATAGATGTCTATGCGAGTAAATATCTCTCCAGTCGTAAGACAGGGAGCACTTTGGAGAATCGATGAAAAAAGCCAATCTCATCACAAAACTGGCAGCAAAAGAGAATATTCAATTGAGGATAGCCAAGGTCATTGTAGACCTTCTCTTCGATGGGATGAAGGAAGCTTTGGGGAGAGGGGAACGGATCGAGGTCAGAGGATTTGGGAGCTTCATGGTGAGAAATTATGGAGGCTACAAAGGGAGAAACCCTAAGACAGGGAAGACTGCCGATGTCCCAGCAAAGAAGCTTCCATTTTTCAAGGTGGGGAAGGAGCTAAAGCAGATGGTGAACCGGGTGGACTTATTAGGCTTTTTTAGTGCGAACTTGGCGATCAGGCCAGGTAGAATTCAAAAGGACTGACAATTTGTTTATGACAGCTAAATGTGAATATCCCATAAGGAGTAAAACATGATAATGGACGGGAAAATTGTTACGGAATTGAAGAAAGTCCAAGCTGGGCTAAACGGTCAGGGGAAATTTCTTTCCAAAGCTCAATTAGGGGCTTTCTACGAAACGTTTCGGCAGCGATTCGGCCCTGAGAGATTGAAGAATCTTGATGGTGAGGCACTCCTAGAAGCAATTCATAATCATAGCAAGAGAGACAGCCTGGTCTACTGGCTTGAGTTTAAAAACGACGAAGAACTTCCAGGAATAATGTTTGGGAGCATTGCAGGGGGCAGTGCACTCAAATTCGGAATCTATCGGCGGAAGGAAACTGGAGTCTGGATGAAGGGAAGCCCGCAAAACCAGCAGGAATTATCGACGCAGGAGGCGATCCAGATCGCCCGCAATCATCGTGATCAACTCCTCAAGGGTGCTGAGTTATTGGAGCGATTACCGGTAAATGGAAGTGATTCAGATTATGCGACCCTGCAGCAAGACATGGACCGATTGGCTCCTGATGTCGGCAATTCTTCTTGGGGGCACAAATATTTCTATATGCTGTATCCTGAGAAACTGGACGATTTCCATAATCCCGATTATCAGAGATTTTATCTAATCAAGCTGCTGCAAGAGCCACCTCAAGGGGATGGAAGATATATTGCGGCGGGTCGTTATGTAGCCATCGCAAAAGAGTTGGATGTGCCAATCAACCATTTGACAACAATCCTTTGGAATATAGACGGAAGCCCATATCGCTACTGGCGTATTGGAACGAGTGACAGTACCCAACCGAGAAATCGTTGGGCGCTCATGCGCGATGGCAATTGTGTAGCGGTAGGTTGGGCAGAACTTGGAGACCTCAAGGGGTTGACGTACAGCAGGGAGTCTAAGGAAGAAGTCCGAGCCAAGATGGAATCCAATTTTCCCGGAACACCACAAAATGTAGGTAGGCAAACTCAGCAAGTTTTCAATTTTGTAGTAGCTATCGGCAAACGTGATCTGGTTTTAGCCTCGGACGGCGCGACAGTCTTGGGTATAGGAAGAGTCATTGGAGAATATACATTCGATCCTGCCTCTGATTTCCCACACCGTCGCCCTGTTGAATGGCTTCAGTTGGAGGAATGGAGAATCCTTAATCCAGAGGGGTTACGGACTACCCTCCACGAGGTCAGGCAAGTCAAGAACCTTGTAGAGATTGAGAGACGAATAATTGGGGCCCCACCTATAACGGTTATACAAGAACCCCCGGCGGGATCGACTCTTAAGAAATCATTTTCACCCCAATTGAAAGGGGTAGCAGGCCGTATTCAATCTGTGCTTGAACGCAAAGGACAAGTGATCCTATATGGCCCACCTGGAACTGGTAAGACTTTCTGGGCGCGTAGCACCGCTTGCGATTTGGCAGCATATTATACGTTTGGGATTGCTTTCACTCAGCTGTCAGACGATAAAAGGGTGGTCATTGTTGGAACCAATCAGGGTTCCGACGGATTGGTTCGTATGTGTACCTTTCATCCGGCATATGGCTATGAAGATTTCCTTGAGGGGTACAAACCCGTATCTGAAAATAATCAGTTAGCCTTCGAAAGGCGCGATGGCGTATTTAAAAAATTATGTGCTGATGCACAAGAAAACCCTAAAGACAGATTCTACTTGATCATTGATGAAATCAATCGCGGCGATATCCCAAGAATTTTCGGAGAACTATTGACCGTATTGGAAAAAGACAAGCGAGGGATGTCGATTCTCCTTCCTCTCTCCGGTTTACCATTCCACGTTCCACCCAATGTGCACGTAATAGGAACAATGAACACAGCAGACAGATCCATTGCTTTATTAGATACTGCGCTACGACGTCGGTTTGGCTTCGTCGAATTAATGCCAGATAGTTCGGTATTAGGAAACGTGGTTATAGAGGGTATTCCATTGGGGCCATGGCTCGATGCGCTTAACCGGCGTATTTGCGATCATATTGGGCGCGATGCTCGTAATTTGCAGGTTGGTCATGCTTATCTACTTGATGGTAGCCAGCCAATTGCTGAGTTTGCTAAGTTTATTAGAATTGTCCAGGAGGACATTGTTCCACTGTTAGAAGAATATTGCTATGAAGACTATAGGGCTTTGGAAAACATCCTGGGCAAGGGCTTGGTGGACGAGAGTGGCCAACGAATCCGCCACGAATTATTTGATGCCTCCCGCCGGACCGACTTGGTTCAGGCCCTGTTAGAGCGTTGCCCTGTGATCGTTACCTCAGCACCTGCTGTAACTTCCGGGCCGGTAGAGGCAGAAGGCAATCTTGAAGAGAATGATGAAAAAGATACCGAGGATGGCAGTAAGCCGACTTAAGGAGATTACTTATGAGTGGATTATCTGTTACGCTCTCAGAATGGGAAAGCCGGCTGCCTGATCCTGGGACGCAACTCGAACGGGTATTCCTTGAAGGAGAGCCATCTGTTCGGCGCGACGCTGACAATTTATCGAGGTCAGGTAAGTTAGAGGTGATTGAGCTTAAAGAGGGTATATCGGTGAAGGCATTTTCCTATGTTGGAAGTATCAAACTAGGGAACTTGCGAATCACGGTTGAACCCAAGATTACCGGTACTCCATTACTGAATCTTCTACGCTATGCTTATGGCCTCCGCAATCTTACCTTCTTTTCACTTGTTGAATACGGTGAAAATACCCTGACATTTCAGGACCTGTTAATCCATCAATTAGCTGCTGAAGCTGCCGAATTGTTATCACGGGGGCTTCATCGCAAATATCAGAGATTGGACCAAGTTCTTTCCAGCCCGAGAGGGAGAATTGACTTTCGGGAACTGGTGCACCTGGGAGGATTAATGCGGGCGGCGTTGCCTTGCATCCATCATCCGCGTCTCGAAGATTGTCGGGTTAATCAGGTTTTACTCGAAGGGTTGCATTTAGGTGTCGGGCTGACGGACGATTTATTATTACGAACCCGTTTACGAAGGTTGGCCTCGACACTTCAAAGAAGTGTCTCCCGTGTTCGATTGACCGGCGATGTGCTGAAGCGCTTACATGCAGAGGGAGATAGATTGACCGCCGCATACAGACCGGCTATCACAATTATTGAGATGCTAATGGAATCCGAAGGAATAGCTTTGAATGATGACCAGCCAGATATCAAGCTACCAGGATTTTTATTTGATATGAACCGCTTTTTTCAGGCGTTGCTTTCCCGGTTCTTGAGAGAAAATTTGGAAGGTTACACGGTTTGGGACGAATATCGGCTAAAAGGGATGATGTCATACGTGCCTGGTCACAACCCTAAAAGCCGCAAAGCACCAGAACCTCGTCCTGATTACGTTATTTTGAAGAATTTACATGTGGTTTCGATCATGGATGCGAAGTACCGGGATTTGTGGGCCAAGGAGCTTCCGAGCGAGATGTTGTATCAGTTGGCTATCTATGCTCTAAGTCAGCAGTTCGGTGCCACCGCAGCAATTCTGTACCCAACCACGGATGTGAATGCGCAGGAGGCCAGAATTGAAATTCGTGACCCACTGTACGGGGATGGCCGCGCCAAAGTAATTCTCCGTCCAGTTAATCTGATGCGCCTGGAAGAATTGATACAAGGCAACAAAGAAGCAGACAGGGCCACTTTTTCTAGATGGCTTGCTTTTGGCAGTAGCTAAGTTGCTCAGGTACATTGGAAGAGGTATTTATATCCTGCTTGCTTTCGGCTCGGGAGTGTTCGAAAATGCCAAACTTTATGTTTTGTCCCCATTGCGGCGGTTGTTCGTAGTAATCACAGAAAGTTGGAAATCAACGAATCTCGGCCCTTTTGCTCAAGCCTACAGGAATTGAGTTGGATTTTGTGCGTGAACACCATTATCTCCCTGTCAAGAACCCTAAGATAAAAGCGGCCAGTCCGGTAACCTTTGTAGCCCCCAGTTCGATTTAGGTTTGCCAACCTTCGCCAGCTTTAACGCCCTATGGGAAAGCTCCTTCTCATTCTCGGAAACAGTCCGGTAGACTTCGTCCTCTCTCTTGACCAACTCGGTCACCTTCTCCTGGATAACATACTGCTGCTTCAAAAGATCGTTTTCTTTCTCCAGGTTCATACCCTGCTGAACTGCTTCGTTCTTTACCATCTCAACGGGACCTGGCGGGTGACCTCTGAAAGGAACGTCCTCTCGAAGGATTGAAAAAATTTGTCAAATTGAAAAATTGGAGTATCAGATGTTCGAGGGTACAAAATCTGCGAAATACCGTCTAACAAAACATTTTTTCGTTTTAGCTGATCTTCCCTCCAACTCCTGTCCTTGATAGCCGCTCAGATAACCTCCTTAATCCACCGATCATGATATTACCCCCCCAATGACAACAAAAAAAGGAGTCAGCACCCAACTCCTGAGATACCGCATGAAAGACCAAGATGTCCAGGTGAATCGATGCTCACTGACTGAACTCCATGTTCTTCCGGAGATGGTAAATCTTTGCTTCTATCTTCTCATCGGTAATGTCTCCAAGCAGACGACCCTTGGTATGACGTTTCCAACTTTTTAAGTAACTGAGCATAGCATTGTGTGCTATCACCGGTTAAGGATGAACCCACCCTCCACCGAATCCACCGAAATGCGGACCCATTAATCGGTTTTTGATGGGCT
>Ga0031655_10002355_pt1 | contig 10951 bp, 9 predicted proteins | sample FrelakmetHBP12HB_FD_55187 | JGI IMG/M metagenome (GOLD analysis project Ga0031655, IMG submission 55187) | Freshwater lake sediment microbial communities from the University of Notre Dame, USA, for methane emissions studies -HBP12 HB | ecosystem: Environmental > Aquatic > Freshwater > Lake >... | reverse complement strand
CTCGAGCAGAATTTACTAATTTTTTTATTCTCTGCCCCACAAGCAGGGCATTTAATCTCACCAAACATTTTAACAACAACTCTAAGTATGTCAATTGCACATATACGATACGCTAACGAACCGAAACCATTTTTTTAGTCTGTATATTTTCATATTAAACAATTTCAGTATATATAATTATTTATTAAAATTACGGTTTATTTTAGTTTTTTTTACAAAAATAACAATAAAAATCTTTATAATTTTAATTATTCTCTCGATTTTCGATGAGAAATAAATTTATGTGAAATGCGACTCGGTCTTCAGCAGTCTTGACCAGCAGAAAGCACAGGAAGCTCCTGGAGCGTGTAGGATACCTCGATAACGAACACCCGAAAGAGGGCGTACTAACCTTCCGCTAATGGACATAAAAATACTTTCGCTCCACCCAAGCCTGATTCTTATCATCCCAAAGTGAGAGATATCCGAATACTATGTTAATCGAACTCCGCAAAGGGATGCCACTTAATCCCTGTACCTTTTATGCGGTGATCGCTCCAGAGAAAGTAATGATCTCCGCACTCAATAACAACAAAGATCTCCAGCGTTTCCTCTTCCTGTACGTGAGCGGTAATTACTCAAGATTCCTGTCGTCAATCAACAGATCATCAAAAAACTTTGAGGTTCGCAGGGCTTTCACTGCCCATCAGCTCTTCACCATACTAAAAGAGGTGAACCATTCAATCTTGTTCCTTGAGCATGATCCGACACTCTTTGATGGTGCGGAGGAGATGATGCCACAGATCGCGGGGATGCTCAATGATATCGGTCGCGAAGTACTTGTCATTCTGTACGCCCCGTCCGTAGACCGTACATTTTCTGTATTAATAAGGCAAGCTGATCATATAATCGAGATTACGCCGACTGTGGATGTATCTGAGACAACAATGTACCGCAGCTACCAAGTATATCGTTATAGAGACGCAATTCCTGATATGCAGCAGACTCTGGAAGTATCGTAATGGGAAGGAGTCTTGAGAGTCTAGACTATAAATGAAAAGTATTGCGGATCGGTGGGCACGAACTACAAGGGCTCTTAAAAAAAAGGGATTAGAAGTACAACGAGAAACTGGTAGATCCTGTGAAAATGCATCGGGTGAAATTTTATTGGTTATGATGATCCCCTCGAAGCTGTGGTTTTCTCAGTACTTGTTGAAATAATTAAACATCAGGAGGTACAGATGAATCGAAAACTCTGAATTTTGGACGATTCACGGAAACGAATTATTCGATAGGGAAAAATTTGAAGATTCTCTTATCTTCGGTGACCATAATCTTCAGACTTTGCTGCAACCCATTTTTTCAATTTTCCACAACGTTGACACCTTTTTTTCCAATCTATTATATTAGAACTATGTTGATCATATCCGAATTTTTTTCCCCATTTGTGAATCCCAAAAGTGCATAAGATTTTACCAAAAAAACCATTTTTTACCATTTAAAATAACTTCCTTACACAATAACCTATTTATTAATACCACTGTTTATATATGGATTGGGAGATGTAAATGGTTAATAAAAAATTTTCGAGAAATTGGAGTGAAAAAATTCCTATCAGTTATCCTGAAAAATCCTATCGAATATCCCAAAAATCCTGTCAGTTATCCTAAAACAAAAAAAATCCCATCAGTAATTCTGAAATTCAAAGTATAAATGAAAAATCTAGTGATCCTGAAAATTCTCGTGAGAGAGATCCTGCGTTACATTATGAAGTAACAAAGGGGAAATTTGGAAATAACTCAAGGCAATCAATAACAAATAGAGGTAAAAAAACACGCTGGAGATAGATCGCGATGGCGGGCATATACATAATTTACCCTTAGCATTTCTATATTGATACAAATGTTAATACTACAATTTTTTTATCAGAAGTGCTCAATCAAAATACTATGAAGAGATATTTTTTTCAATTAGGAATTTTATCGTTCATCATTTTCATTATCGTTTTATTATCAGGGTGTACGACTATCTCAAATGATATTGCGGTATCAGACATTAACTTTGCACCAGGAATTTCTACCGGTACTCCTTGGGGTGGGCAAACACATGAATATTTTTATGATTCAAGCATTTATTTTACAGTTACTAACACAGGATCAGTAACTAATAGAGATTATCCTTCGTATAGAGGGAGGATGTACGATAATAATGGTAAATTCGTTTTAAATACTGAAACTGATTCAGTTGGTATCTTAGAACCAGGACAAAGTAAAAAAGTTACACTTTATTTTAATAATGCTGGCGGCACAACAAATTTTAAAGATTTTTCCGGTAGAATGGAAATTATTGAAACAATAAATAATGTCGATGGACGGGTGATTACTTATACATTCAACAACGCTTTGGTGAACACTCAGACATCCAAACCAATTCGTCCTACATATACGTCATCATTATCAACTCCTAAAAATGCGGGGACTTCAAATGTACTTTCTAATAGTGAGTGGATTTGGTCTCGGGATCATTGGGATGGCTGGCAGCACACCGTATCGTGGTCTGGGAGAGAAGCCGGACTCAATTCCGAATTTGGACCAGCAATGATAGGTGACCACGGTGAATATGGTACAGATACCCAACTTTACGGTGGTTCAACCGAATCAAGTGTCTGGCGAACCTTCACTGACCAGTCTGGCGTTGGATGGAATACAATCGAGTTCATTGGAATGTTATCCGGAACCGATACCCCATCACAAAGATGGATGACGATTGACGTGAACGATCAACAAGTTTTCAAAGATTTTGCTGTCCAAAATCCTCCAGGGAATGGTGTAAAATTTGTAATAAAGAGAACGTTCAGACAGTCTCCATCAGTCAAGGTAAAAATATCTAACGGGCAGGACTCTGCATTTGGAGGGCGTTTTTCAATGGACTACTATTCGGTCAAACTTTCCCTCGAAAACTAAAATTATTTTCTTAAAAGCAGTTGCTTCACAAGGTAATCAAACATATAAGGATAAATTAGGATTTAGATAAAAAAAAACTCAAACTACCATAAAATGATTATGGGACCTGCCTTTTTCCCCTCCCGTTCGCAGACTAGCTACATAGGAAATTGATCATTTCAACATTTTCAAAGAGAAGCGTCACATCAGAAGGCGCCAGACCGTTTTACCCAAAAGGTGACACTGTATATTGACTCCGTACATTGACACCGTATATTGACTTTGAGTAATTCTATTGACAGCAACATCATGACGACATTATAATCAGCTTTCCATTATTCTCCTCAACCACAATCTCCATGTCTTTTTTTACTTTTCCTTCTAGGATCAATTTTGACAATTCATTCAGCAAGTTTTTTTGGATTACTCTATTGATTAGCCATGCACCAAATTGGGGGTCGAAGCTCTGGGATGTAATTAACTGGACTACTTTCTTTGTTACCTGGAACCGGATATTGTTCTTCTTCAGTTTTTTTTGAATGATCCCCAGTTGATGCTCGACAATTGTCTGAATCTCGTCCTTTGTGAGCGGTTTGAACATGACGATCTCATCGATTCGTTTGAGGAATTTGGGAGGGATGGTCTTTTTGAGCAGTTCGACCGCTTGTTGTCGGGTTCGGTCGAATACCTCGTCCCGGTTTTTCTCGTTGACATTCTCCAGGTTTTCCTGGAGCATATTTGATCCAATGTTCGATCTCATGATGATAATGGTATTCTTGAAATCCACACTACTGCCCTGGTTGTCTGTAAGGTTGCCATCGTCAAGAATCTGCAGCAAGATTTCGAACACATCCGGGTGGGCTTTTTCGATCTCATCCAGTAACACCACGGAATAGGGCTTCCTCCGGACAGCTTCTGTCAGTTGCCCGCCTTCTTTATATCCCACGTACCCATGAGGTGCACCGATCAGTCTCGTTACTGTATCCCGTTCCTGGAATTCCGACATATCGGCCCGCACAATACTATTCTTGTTATTGAATAAGATTTCTGCCAAGGCTTTTGCCAGTTCAGTCTTTCCTACACCCGTTGTCCCTAGGAAGATGAAAGACCCGATCGGAGGTTTTGGGTCCTGTAATCCTGCATGGCTTCGGCGGATTGCTTGGGAAATGACTTCGATGGCTTCATCTTGGCCCACAACCCGTTTGTGTAATTCGGCCTCGAGGTTCAGCAGTTTCTGTTTCTCATTCTGCAGTATCCTACTCATAGGAATACCGGTCCACTGCGAAATCATTTCAGCAATTTCTTCTGCATCCACCGCCTCATTCACCATTGCAGCATTCTTTTGCAATACGGTCAATTTTCCTTTCAATCCCTCAATGATTTTTTCAATCTCCGAAATACGATCATTGCGGATCTCTGCAACTTTACCGGGATCACTGTTGTCGATAGGACCTTCGGCCCCGAATTTTAGATTGTCGATCTCATTCTTAAGCGACTGTATTTGTTCAACTAGATCTATCTCCGATTGCCACTTTGCCTTCAACCGGTTTCGTTCTTCAGTCATGTTCCCGATCCGTTCATTTAGGATCTTCAACATTTCCTGTTCTTTTTCACGTTTGATAGCTTCCCTCTCAATTTCCAGCTGGCGGATCCTGCGTTCGATAATTTCCAGTTCTTCAGGAACTGAGTTGATCTCGAGGCGGAGTTTTGATGCAGCCTCATCGATCAGGTCGATGGCCTTATCGGGAAGGAAACGGTGGAAGATATATCGTTGCGAAAGTTCAACGGCGGCAATGACAGCCTCGTCCTTGATCCTTACATGATGATGGGTTTCGTATGACTCCTTGATTCCGCGGAGGATAGAGATGGCATCCAGTGTAATCGGCTCATAGACCATCACCGGCTGGAAAAGTCGTTCAAGCACTTTGTCCTTTTCAAAATATTTTTGATACTCCTTCAGATTGGTTGTGCCAATGACATGCAATTCTCCTCGTGAAAGCGCGGGTTCAAGGATATTGGCGACGTCCATTGTGCTCTCGACGGCACCGGCCCCGACCAGAGTATGAATATCTTCAATGAAAAGGATGATATCACCGTCAGCGGATATCACTTCTTTGACCACGCTTTGCAACCGTTCTTCAAATTCTCCCCTATATTTTGCCCCTGCAATCAGAGCCCCTAAATCAAGGGAATAGAGTTTCTTGGTTTTCAGGTTTTCCGGTACATCCCCGTCAATGATTTGTTGGGCGAGACCTTCGGCAATAGCTGTTTTTCCCACACCGGGTTCCCCGATGAGGATCGGATTGTTCTTCGTTCTTTTAGAAACGATCTGCAGCACCCTGCGGATCTCTTCGTCACGACAGAAAATCGGATCGAATTTCCCGTTACGGGCAAGATCATTCAGGTTCCGCGCAAATTTATTCAGGGATTTATAAGTTTCTTCTGCGGTATGGTTATTCACTACTGAAACTGTACGCAACTGGCTGATGGCAGCTTCCAAGTCTCTTTCAGTAACCCCTTTGTCCCTCAGCAGTTTTGAGGTGCTGTTAATGGTAATCGCTTTGTCATGCGCACCGATAGCTTCAGCACGTAATCCGATTTTATTGAGTGCATTTCCACGATTAATCCGTGCATCGATATCATTTTGATTAACGGAAATCGCCTTATCGTAAGAGGCAATTGCTTCTGAATAACGCCCAAGAAGAGATAGCGCAATTCCTCGGTTGTTCCATGCATCGGCATTATTTGGATTGATAGCAAGCGCCTTGTCATAACAGGAAACCGCTTCCGCATTTCGTCCGAGATCACTTAGCTCGACTCCGCGATCGAGCCAAGCTTCGGATGGGTTCGAGTTAGGTGAACCTGCTATGTCGTAAGAGTCAACAGCTTCATCAAACCGTCCGAGTTTCTCTAGTGCTTCACCCCGATTGAACAATGCACTTGAGCTAGATGGATCGATAGCAATTGCCTTATCATACGAGTCTACAGCTTCTGAATTTCGACCAAGTTTTCCTAACGCAAGTCCTCGGTTGATCCACGCTTGGGCGTCATTTGGATCGATAGCAAGTGCCTTGTCATACGATGCAAGGGCTGCTGTATATTGTCCAAGACCACCAAGTGCGTTTCCACGGCTTATCCAAACCGTAGTGTGGTCTGAATTGATGGCAAGCGCCATGTTGAAAGAATCGATTGCTTCTTTATTTTTTCCGAGTTCACATAGCATTCGTCCACGAGATGCCCATGCTGGGGAAAAATCAGGCTTTATCGCAATTGCCTTTTCAAAAGAAGATGCAGCATCTGTATACTGACCAAGTCTGACAAAATTAGTTCCTTCTTTCCAATATTGCCTTGCTTTTTCTGTTCGCTCTGCTCTATCTGCTCGCTCTTCTTGGTCTTCCATGATTTCAAATCGATTATCCAAATAATCACTGTTGTGATTTATTTAATTACCTTAGACTTCACCCAACAGCGCGAAACTTTTATCATTCCTTCCGAGCAATATCTGGGTGAACCAAGGAGGTTCAAAGTATGAAGGAAGGTTGGAATCAAAACATAGATTCTAACCAGAAGGCGGAATGCCCATCCCTCGCATCAAATTATAGACGCCTTTTTTAAAAATTCAGTCCACTTTTGAACACACTCTATCGCGATTTGAAAAGCCTCAATTTGTCTGCCATCATATCCTCTAATTTTTGGAGAAAAAAATTAGGACGGGAATGTTTGATTATCAGAGCCTTTTATCTTCAAGAACCAGCAAATATCTGAGTGAACAAGGAGGTTCAAGGAATGAAAGAAGGTTTGAGTCATAGGGACTCTAACCTCAATGCAGAAGTCCCGGCCGGGGCGCTCCACGTTTGAGCTCTGAACTTTTCTTGGGTGGATTGAAATCCAGCGATATACATGGCCCGGCGATAATTATAGTCCGGGTAAGATCAAAGCGATACCCGGTATCATCAAAATAAAATCATAAGATGTTTTTTTTCTGATTTACGATACGATTTAAAAAATTAATTTACCTCTTATCCCTTCGTTCTTCGGGAATGTTCTGATTTTTCAGGATTGGAAATTCTCTTGTGTGCACAAATTCCTGCATGTGAAATTATTTTTCACGTTCAGACTTTTATCAGCTCTTTTTTACTGGTCACTGACTGTGCAATTTTTTGTACATACTGATTTTAGTCGCCGGTGGCTGTCTTGAGAAAGAGGTAGCTTTTTTCATCTCCTATAGCAGAGTGCGCAAGGACCGCTCCCATCCGAACACGCCAGTCGGCATCTTTCAACAGTTCCCCGAGACGGTCAGCAGAGGCGGGATCAGCAATCTGTGTGAGCGCTGCGATCACATGTCTTCTGACATCGATCTTCTCATCCCTCAATGCGAGGATAAGGGCTTCTGTTGCTTTATGCGCCCGTAGTTTCCCCAGGGCTTCAGCCGCTCGCATCCTTACGGCCCAGTCGCCATCACGGAGTATCGCAACAAGCTTATCAACCGGGCGGAGATCACCGATCCGGCCCAATGCCCAGGCAGCTCTGAGCCTTACGACGCTGTCGCGGTCATCAAGGGCTTTGGTGAGTGGTTCTACTGACGGCGCCCCGATTTGTACGAGGGCATACGCAGCAGCCCACCGGATATCTTCATTTTTATTGGAAAGATCGTTAATAAGCGGTGAAATCATGTCTTTTGAAATATCCATCACTGACAACTCCATTGGATTTTTTTTGAGAATTTTAAACTTCAATAGCTAATTGCGTCAGCTTACCCTTTTTTTCACTGCAGTATCATACACCATCCAGTTTCTCTCCCATTCCGGATTTTTTGACTTGAGCATCGAGAGAACTCTTGTCTTGATCTCCAGCGTTGTCACTCCGTCTTTGGAGCTCTTCTCGATATCCTGCGCAATGGTTCTTGCATACTCAGGTGGTGAGCCGGATTTTAGTGCACTCACCATAATTTTTTCAGGTACGAATAATTCTTTGCGACCGTCGCGTTTTTTTACCATAATCATACACAATCACCTTATAGACCCTAAACCATCTTAGATCCCCATACTGCATGTTCATAACGCTGGGCTTTCTCCGCACCCTTCATGCAGAAGGTTTTGTTCTTAAATCCACATTCCGTCGTCACCGGGCAGCCCGGGCAGATACATCCCTTCTCCTCGGAAATGCACATGAAGCTCTTACCTTTCAGACAGAAGAGCAACTCTTTTGCATTCTTTGCACATTTATTGTGCGTCGGGCAGTTTTTGCAGGTACACACACCTTTGAATTTCTCTTCTGCCATTACCATCTCTTTTTGAGACATCCCCTTGATATCCTGCATCATTTTTTCAAATTTATCCATGACTTTCACCTGTTTTCCTGATGTTTACCATCACTACCTTCAGATTTGAACAGATACTGGACGAAGAAAAATTAATCAATGGCAATTCTTCCCTTTGCCTCTTTTCCTGATTTCCTCAGGTGTACTTCGAGTACTCCATTCCTGAACGATTCGGTCGATACGTCTTCGGTGACAGCCCGTGGAATAGGAGTGAGCCGTGTCAAAGATCCAAAACTTCGCTCACGAAGATATAATCCCTCCCCCTCCTCCTTTTTTTCTTTTTTGCGTTCATAGGAGATTTCAAGTGTCCGTGGATTAACAAGAGAAAGGGTAATGTCTTTTTTGGACACACCTGCGATGTGATCCGCAGTAACGATTACCTCATCGTCGTGGTCAGTTACATCAACGCGGAAATCGGCGCATTGTGCGGGTAACAATTTCGTAGCGCCTTCCCTGGCAGCTGGCAGCAAGGCTATCGGGTTGGTCTCATACAACTCGCGCACCAGGGAGTCCATGTATTTTTTCGTATCATTAAGTTCATCAATGACAGACCGGTAATACCACCTTACCACACTAACCCTCTTCATAATTTTCCCGGATAGATCAGAGCGTCGCCGGCTCTTGAGACGATCAGGAGGAAGTTTCTCCCAAAATCCCTCCCGGTTTATAGGATAAGGGAAAATGGTTAGAAATGGTCTCAACAATATTCAGTCCGTTTTTTTAAATCAACGGAAACCACAGAAGAGCTATCCTCTGTGCCCATCATCCCTTCTCCATGCCCTGTATTTCGAATGGAATTTTATCAAATTTTGCCTAAAAAACACTTTTTGAAACAAATTTTGAAAAAATCTTCTCCGTTATGAGATCTGGTCGCTCTCTGATTTTTTCAGATCTTCCGGGTTTAACAGGTCGAGAAGAGTTTCTATACTGACAATCTCACGCCTCAAAATCTCTTCATGAAAATACTGTCTCAATCGTGATTCAAATTTTAATTTGTATTCAGCATTTAACTGACGTTTTTCGTCAAACTGCTTCCTTAAATAAAACTGGAGTTCCTGGAGATCCTGCTCCGTAAGTTTATCTATAAACATAGCCCGGTATTTTTTCATCAGCGTTTTTTTAATATCGTCTGGTGGATCTCCATTGAAAATAAGTTTTTTTTCATCTTTTTCCGGCATGTTCCTCAGCCCTTGTTATCTTTTTGAAACTGCAGGTGTTTTTTTTCATAGTTTTTCAGGCAATCATAAAAAAAATTTCCCGTAATGTACAGGAAAAACTTCCTGTCCTGAATCCAAACCAGCGGCAGAATCGATCGCAGTCTTCATTTACGGGAAGGGGACGAATTTCCTGATTCACGGAACTCGTCGTCATGAGATCATACCGATGACTCAATTTTGTGGTTTCCAACATCAAACCTGTATAGGGAAGAATTTTCCAGTAAATCGAATGCATTAATTTTCATCGCTATCAATTCCTCGTAGGGAAAAAAATCAGTGAATTCTTTATCCGCTTCTGTCCAGAATACCTGAATGCCATTTTGGTACTTCCGGGTGCTTTCAATCTTCTTCATGTTGTTTTCCTCCTTCTCTCATCTCACAATTTTCGCATAAGAAAAGACGGTACTTCTTTTCACCTCAGCGATACATCTGCTCATAAATACTCCGTCCCACCCGCAAAAGCATCTTTTATCAGGTCCTCTTGTTTTTTTGTCAGTTTTTCCGGAATTTTTACAATAACCTTGATGAGAAGATCTCCCCGGCTGTCAGAATTCAGGTGCGGCATCCCCTGTTCCCTGAGCCGGAAGAGGGTATGACTCTGGGTCCCGCGGGGGATTTTCAACACAGCAGTTCCCGTAATCGTTGGTACCGTGATCTCACTGCCCAGCAGGGCTGTTGCCAGACTGATAACTGCTGCACTGTAAAGATCAGCACCCTGCCTTTCGAATATAGTATGTTTCTTGATATGTACGACTACGTACAAATCTCCGGGCGCTCCCTGATTCTCGCCGGGTTCCCCTTCGCCAGCAATTCTCAGAAACTGACCATCTTCCACACCCCGGGGGATAGATACTTCTATTCTTCTCGTTCTTTGTATCATTCCTCTGCCATGGCATGTCTCGCAGGGCTTCTCAATAATCTTCCCGCTCCCGCCACAATCGGGGCATTGGGCAATATTCATCGTAGAGCGGTTTCCGGTTTTCTGAACTTTCCTGATCTCTCCTGTCCCTTTACAGGTAGGACACTCCCGCATATAACCGGGCTGTGCCCCCGTCCCATGGCAGGTTCCACATTCAGCAAAATGAGGGACTGCTACCGTATTTTTCGTGCCGTAAAACGCGTCGGAGAGGGAGATCTCAAGATCATACCTGAGATCAGCTCCAGCTCTTCCCCGTGGCCTTCGCGGACCGGAGGAAAATGCATCGAAGATATCCCCCAGACCAAAGTCCCTGAAGAGATCATCATAGCTTGGTGTCTTGGTCCCGGCAAAATCACCCGGTTTGAATTCCGCATGTCCTACCTGGTCGTATTGTGACTTTTTCTGCGGATCGCTCAGTACCTGGTAGGCTTCATTGATCTCTTTGAACTTTTCTTCGGCTTCTTTACTGCCTTTGTTAAGATCCGGATGATATTTTCGTGCAAGATGCCTGAACGCCTTCTTCAGCTCGTCCTGTGACGCGTCTTTTTTCACGCCAAGGATTTCATAGTAATCC
>Ga0031655_10002354_pt1 | contig 10957 bp, 10 predicted proteins | sample FrelakmetHBP12HB_FD_55187 | JGI IMG/M metagenome (GOLD analysis project Ga0031655, IMG submission 55187) | Freshwater lake sediment microbial communities from the University of Notre Dame, USA, for methane emissions studies -HBP12 HB | ecosystem: Environmental > Aquatic > Freshwater > Lake >... | reverse complement strand
TCCATCTTTTACCTCGATGGGAACGATTTCGTTAGCAAAATACCCTTTGGACTGGGCTGTAAGGGCTCTCTGGTGAGAAAGAGCAGCGAGTTCGTCCTGTTCTTCCCGTGAGATACGATATTTTCCAGCTAGGAAGTCAGCCGCTAACCCCATACCTCCCATAATCGGATCTTCTTGCATTCCCCACCACAACATATCAACAGCCTGCGCATGTCTAAGACGCTGACCCCATCTGGTTGTTGCTAAAATGTAAGGTGCATTGCTCATCGATTCCACTCCACCTACCAAGGCTGTCTCTGCTTCACCTAACATTAATGCAGAAACGCCACTAATAAGTGCCTGCATAGCACTGGCGCAAGCACAATGAATGCTGAAGGAAGGTATCTCTGGTGGGATACCGCATGCAATGGCAGCACCTCTGGCAATATTGGGATTGAGTGGGGAGAGGGTGTTCCCTAAAATCACTTTGCCGATCTTATCTATCGGCAAACCTGAACGTTCAACCGACATCTTTATAACCGGAACAACAAGATTGATTGGGTCCAACGACCGGAAAATACCTCCGAAGTCACCAATAGCCGATCGCGCAGCGCTCACTACAAAAACATTCTGATTCATGAAAACCTCCCGCAAAGTGCTCCGTTAGCCACGTAATCATTCTTCCAAACCAGATCGTTTACTCTCATAACCTATAATCAAAAAATCCCTTCCCTGCCTTCGTCCCCAAATGCCCCGCTTTAACCTTTCTTCTTAGAAGGGGTGAAGGCCAATATCGTTCTCCAAACATTTCTTTCCGATTATCCAACTCCATAAATATCCAATCCAATCCAACTTCGTCTGCCCAACGCAGTGGACCTTTCGGCATTCCAGCGCCAAGTTGTAACGCTTTATCAATATCGACCTCACTGGCAATGCTTTCGTCGAAGCAACGAATCCCTTCGTTTATCATGGTCCAAAGCAACCTGTTTGAGAGGATTTCACGTTCCCGTTTATTCAAGGAAGGAGAGATATCGTCTGTTTTCTGAGGCGGTCCTGATTCGCCCCTTTTATATTGGTAAATGCCCTTCCCCACTTTCACACCAAACTGTCTAGAAGAAACTAATTCGTCGAAATGGGGAGGAATCTTGAAACGCTTGCCATAGGCTTCGTAAAGAGTCATATTAGCATGATGAACAATATCCCATCCGGCCATATCACCTAAGGTAAACGGACCCATGGGCATCCCCATCTCAACACCTGATTGGTCAATATCTGCAGGTCGATGTCCTTCTCCCAACATCCAAAAGGCTTCATTGACATACATCCCAAGGAGACGGGCAATCAAAAATCCTGCACACTCTTTCAGACGAATGGGAACCTTATTAAGTTTCTCACATAAAGCCATGGTAGTCTTAACTGTTTCCTCAGATGTCTCAAGACCTGGAATAACTTCAATCAGTCTCATGACATGAGGAGGATTAAACCAGTGCATGCCAATAAACTTAGACCTTCGCTGTGTGAAACTGGCCAATTCTGATATTAGAATGGCAGAGGTATTACTTGCGAAGATGGCCTCTGGTTTGCAAATGCGATCCATTTCTTGGAAGATTCTTTCCTTAATAACGATATCCTCTGGTACCGCTTCGATGACCAAGTCTACCTTTTCAAAACCCTTATAATCACTATCCCCATGAATCAATTTAAGTCCTTTTTTCATCTCCTCTTCTGTTATTTTTCCCTTATTCACAGCTGAGGCATAAATGCGGTTCACCTGATCCTGGCATTTTTTCACCAGATTTTCATTCAGCTCCTTAAAAATCACTGGAACACCTAAATTTGAAATGGCGTAAATGATCCCTGCGCCCATAGTGCCCCCACCAACCACTGCAACACTCCAGATATCCATTTCATCTCCATCTAAATTATACATTTTGGTATTTCGAACATTGCAAAAGCACAAAAATTTGTCGCTGAGAATAGGTATTCCTACTCTCAGCGACGTCCAATTATTTTATAACCCGAGGTTTAACCCACCTTGTTACAGGAACAAAGACCAGTTTCTCCGTATCGGCCATTACGATCTTTGAATAGTCCGAGGGCTTGTGTATTGTGGGCGTATAGGTCATCGGGGATAGCATTCCACCACAATCAAAGTCTTTTAGCGTCTCGAGGGCATCAACAAATTTTTCAACAGTCACATTTTTCCCTGCCCGTCTCAACCCTTCTACCAAGATCGCTGCGGTCGTATATCCTTGGATATAGAGGGTAGGTAACTTCGGTGAAGAACCATATTTCTGCGCAATCTCTCTCAATTCTTTTCCACCTGGAGAATCATCATTCCACACACCGAACATGGATCCTGCATAATAAATCTTTGCTGCTTTACCAACCGCCTTCAGGATCGAATCATCAGCACACCATGTAAAAGTTAGATAGGTGGGGAAATAATCAAACTTCTCAGCAGTCTTAATGAAATTGATAATCCCTGGTGCGAGGGTGAAGATGATCACGTACTCAGCCCCTGCTCTCTTCATAGATAATACTTGTGATGATGCATCAACAGCTCCCATTGGGAGCTCAATTTCTCCAACAGGGTCCACTCCATAGGCTTTAAGCCGATCTTTACTGGCCTTTAACCCTTCCTTTGCCCATTCAACAGGCCAATAAACAATTGCTGTTTTAGGGGCTTTTACCTTTAAATCATTGATCACATAGTCTATTAATACCTCAATTTGGTTGGAATAGGTGGAACCATATGAGAAAACATACCTTTTATACGGGGTGTACATAGGTACCAACATACCAGGAGGAATTACCGGAACTTTCTCTTTTTCAATTTTGGGCAGAAGTGCCATTGTCTGAGGAGTTCCCCCACAATGAAGAATCGCAAGGACCTCATCTTTTGTCACCAATTTCTCAAAGGAAGCAATGGCCAAAGGAATTTTGTATTGGTCATCTTCATGGATCAGATTAATTTTTCTACCGTGTATTCCCCCTTTCTCATTTATATACTTTAAATAATCCGAAACGCCCATCAACAAATGACGTCCATAATCAGCTACAACTCCCGTTGTGTCGGTAATAATCCCCACTTTAACGCTATCTGATGTTATCCCTCTCAAATCTTGGGCATTTGTAAGTGCAGTTGAAAATAGAAAAAATCCTATTGCAAGACATAAACTCATTAATTTTACCTTTTTCATCTCTCAGCCTCCTTTAAAAGGGTTTTTATTTTTAATTTACTCTTTTATTTTATTTTTTACTCACCTCCCTTCGGATGTTTGCCTGAGCAATTAATAAGTGAAAGGCCAACTTTTAAAAGAAGTCTTAATCCTCTGCCAGATAGCAGATAGTCCACCAGATTCGAATATCAGAAAAAGAATGATTAATACCCCATACGTGATGACTTTAAGTTGCTGGGTAAATACAAGGCCACTTAGATGAAATGTGTTGTTCAAGAATCCAAAGAAAATCCGCAACCATTCTGGAACCACACCAATAAATAAAGCCCCCAAAATTGAACCAAGAATTGAACCCATTCCCCCAACTATGATCATAGCGAGGTATTCGACAGAAAGGAAAATGGTGAAATATTCCGGGTTAACATGAGTGGTGTAATAAGCAAATAAGCTCCCTGAAACTCCTGCATAAAATGAACTGATCCCGAAGGCCATAACTTTATATCGTGTCAGATCAACACCGATCACATCTGCAGCGATATCCCTGTCACGAATGGCAACGAAGGCGCGGCCAATTTTCATTCGCATCATATTTTTTGCTGCAAACCCGAGCAAAAAAACGATGACTGTGATAAGAAAATAAAACTTTCTGTCTGAATCTACTTTAAACCCCAAAAACATAATGGATGGGGCAGCCATCCCCAATGCCCCATGGGTTAAACCCTCCCACTGGAAAAGAATATATTGGACAATAATACCAAATGACATGGTCGCCATGGCCAAATATAATCCCCGCAACCTTAAACAAGGGAGGCCGACCAATACACCAATAAATGTTGCAATGACCCCTGATAGAGGAATAATCATATAAAAAGGTAACGCAGCTCTTTCTCCCAAAATTGTAGTGGCATAAGAACCGATTGCGATGAAAGCCGCATGCCCTATTGAAATCTGTCCGGTATATCCAGTTAAGATATTCAGACCAATAGCCCCAATGATGTAGATTCCTGCCAAATTTATCGTGTAAAGCGTGTACCTTCCAACCATAAAGGGAAAGATGATAATACCAATCAAAAGGATCGTCATCCAGAATTTGACCCAAATCGTTCGAAATAGACTCAGATCCTCTTGATACGTCTCAATAAATGTTTTGCTTCTTAATGGCACTGAATTATCCTAAACCCTTTCGATTTCCTCTGTTCCGAAAAGACCATAAGGCCGCACAATCAGGATAATAAACAATAGAATGTAGGCTGAGATCTCTTTGATACCACTCAAATATAGATCCAAATACCCTCCCACAAGTGTTTCAAAAACCCCGATAATTAGACCACCTATTAACGCCCCCACAATACTATCGAGTCCTCCTAATATAATAGCAGGAAAGACCTTAATCGCAACAAAGCTCAGGTTTAAATTCATAACCATAACATTCGCTAGCAAGATACCTGCAATTCCTGCAGTGGCTGCTGCAATAGCCCATGACAAAGAAAAAATCTTTTTTACATCAATCCCCATCAAGAAAGCTACGCTTTGTTTTTCGGCTGCAGCTCGCATGGCTATTCCCACTTTGGAATACTTAAAAAATAGGAAAAATATCGCCATCACTGCACAGGAAATGATGAAAGTCCACAGGTGGGCATGAGAGATGACAATATTGCTGAAGACGATGGGTTTCTGAGGGAAAGGAGATGGAAACATAACATTACCGAAACCGAATACCATCCCAGTCAGAGGTCTTAAGATGATACTCAATCCTAGAGTAATCATCACCACTGCAAAGACAGGTTCACCGATCATCGGACGGAAGATAAATCGCTCGATCATTAGCCCGATCATTGCACAAAAAGCCAAAGTCAGAAGGAATGCAATCAGAAAATTAAGATGAAGACTTTCAACCAAGACCAGACAAAAATAGGCAGCGATCATTAAGATCTCACCATGGGCGAAGTTCAGGATTTTAGTTGCTTTATAAATGACAACAAATCCTATGCCGATAACGGCATAAACACTTCCGACCGATAGACCGCTTACGAACAATTGCAGGAGATAATTCAGTTCACCAGACATATTTTGGCCATTCCCGACGTGTTTGAAACCATAAAGACTCCTGGTTGCTTTTCATTTATAGAGTGATTCAATAATACCTCCGTACTTCTTCTCAATCATTTCCCTTCTCACCTTCATGGTGGCTGTTAATTCGTCATCGTCCCGGTCGAGTTCTTTTTCGAGGAGGACAAACTTTTTGATGCTTTCAATCCTCGACATTTCTTTATTGGCCTTGTCCACTTCCCCTCGGATGAGTTTGTAGACCTCAGGATCTCTTGAAAGACTTTTAAATGTGGTAAAAGGAATTTCTTGCCGTTGTGCCCAGTCGGCCACATTATCAAAATCAATTTGAATCAAAGCGGTCAAGTAAGGTCGCCTATCCCCAATAATGATGGCTTCTTTGATAAAAGGACTGAACTTCAAACGGTTTTCAATCTCAGAAGGTGCTATATTTTTCCCAGAGGCAGTGATCAAAATCTCTTTCTTCCTATCCGTAATCTTCAGATTGCCTTTTTCATCAAACTCCCCTATATCCCCTGAATATAACCACCCATCTCTCTTCGCCTGTCTCGTGGCCTCTTCGTCCCGGAAATATCCTGTAAAGACGCCTGGGCCCTTCATCAGAATTTCACCATCGCTGGCAATTTTATATTCCCAGCCAGGGATGGGTTTCCCTGTAGTTCCAATCTCAATATCGTCTCCTACGGGCATAGAGAATACCCCGGTACACTCAGTCGACCCATAAGCTTCTTTAACCATCAAACCGATGGAGTGAAAAAATTTCATGATGTCTTTGGAGAGGGGGGCCGCTCCAGAGACACATTCTCTCACCTGTAATAGACCGAGTCGATTTCGGAGGGGTCTGAAAACGAAAAGATAAGTGAAGAAAAAGGCAATTTTTAAGAAAATACCCACGTCTCGCTTGGATAGCTTTCTTTCTGCGACTCTTTGCCCGACAGGAAGAAATTTATAGTAAGCCCATCTCTTTACTGGGTGAGCATCTTGCATTTTGATCGTCACGGCGGAATGTATTTTTTCTAATATACGGGGAACCGTTAAAAAGATGGTTGGAGAAAGTTCCGTCATATCCGCTTGCAAGGTATCGATGCTCTCGGCAAAATTGATGGTACTACCGCTTTTCATGGGGATGAATAGAGAAAATAGTCTCTCAGCAACATGGCAAAGAGGTAACACGGAAACCANGGAATCGGCCCGGCTGATCGGGAGAACCTTAAAAAAGCTATCCAATACNGAAGTGATGTTTCTATGAGATAACATCGCCCCTTTTGGAGGCCCGGTTGTTCCAGANGTATAAACTATAATGGCCACATCATCAGATTTTGTATGTTCGATCATTTCCTGGAAAANAGAAGGACTCTTCTCATGGATACTCTTTCCAATTTCTTCCACTCCACGGAAGCTGGTAATGATGGGATCATCATATTTTCTAAGTCCTTTCATATCGATGACAATCATTTTTTCCAGAAAAGGTAGCTGATCTTTAATCATGAGGATCTTATCAGCTTGTTCTTGATCTTTCACAATGACAAATTTAGATTGGGAATGATCCAGGATATATTTTACCTGAACATAGCTATTCGTGGGGTAGACACCCACGCTGATGCCCCCTGCACACTGGGTGGCCAAATCTGCATAGAGCCACTCTGGGCAATTGTCACCCAAGATTGAAACTCTATCGCCCTTTTGAAGCCCAAAACTTTTAAGGCCAAGACAAAAATTTCTAACGTGAGAATAATACTCATTCCATGNTATCCGTCGCCAAAGTCCTTTCTTCTTCTCTCTTAACGCGACGGCTTCTCCTAACTCCNTGACTCTATTCTGAAATAATATGGGTAGGGTTAACTCCACCATCTCTTTCTCACAAAGAGTTAGTCTTCTCCAAGGTATGCCTTGATGACTTTAGGATCACTTTGAATTTCTCTGGGATTCCCTTCAGCGATTTTGATGCCAAAATTGATCACACAGATTCGTTCTGCGATGTCCATCACAACTTCCATATTGTGCTCAATCATCATGATGGAGATACCCATTTCTTCTTTTATATCCAGGATGAAACGGGCCATATCCTCTGTTTCTTCTGTATTCATGCCTGAACAGGGTTCGTCCAATAGGAGAATTTTGGGGTCCATGGAAAGAGCTCTTCCCAATTCCACTCTTTTCTGNATACCATAAGGAAGCATCCTTACAATCTTTTTCCGGTAGGCCTCAATTTCAAGAAATTCNANGATTTCCTCNACGCGATCCCGGTTGACCATCTCCTCCTTCAAACACTTTCCCAAATAGAAGGACCCCCACAGAATACCGGATTTAATAAATTGGTGTCTTCCCAACAGGAAGTTATCGATGACCGATATATTTTTAAATAATTCGATATTTTGGAACGTTCGGGCCACTCCCATTTCTGCAATTTGATGAGGTCTAAGCCCAACAATATTTTTCTCATCCAAAAATATATTCCCTGAAGAAGGTTGGTACACTCCATTGATGATATTCAGGACGGTCGTCTTTCCCGCACCGTTTGGGCCGATTAGACCGAACAATTGATTCTCCCCAACGCAAAAGCTCACCCCACTAAGTGCTTTGATTCCACCAAAATTAATATTTAGATCCTTCACCTCAAGTTTAGGCATGAACGTTACCCAAAGAATTTGACTCTAGGAAAGCCATCTCTTTCTTCGCTTATAGTGTTTAATATTGGCAAAATTCTTTTTTTTCTTATCATCGGTCAGCCCAAGATAAAATTCTTTCACATCTCTGTCTTCGATCAGAACTTCGCTCTTCGCATCCATGACAATTCTCCCATTTTCAAGGACATATCCGTAGGTAGCAAAATCCAGAGCCATCTTTGCATTTTGCTCCACTAAAAGGATCGCTGTGTTTTCGCCCGCATTAATGGTCTTTAAGATGTTAAAGATCTCTCTAACAATCATCGGGGCCAAGCCTAAGGAAGGTTCGTCCAACATCATCAGTTTAGGTTTGGACATTAATGATCTTCCTATAGAGAGCATCTGTTGCTCCCCTCCACTGAGATATCCTGCCAACTGGGATTGACGTTCTTCCAGGATCGGAAAGTATTCATATACCTTTTGCAAACTCGTCTGAATCTCTTTCGGATCCTTGCGGGTATAGGCACCCACTTTAATATTCTCTCCAACCGTCAGTTCTCGAAAAACACCCCTTCCTTCGGGAATGACGGAAATCCCTTTTTTCACGATTTCTTCCGGGTTCTCCCGATCAATCCGTTTTCCATAAAACTCGATCATTCCCCCCTCAATCTCCCCATCTTCCAACGGAAGAATACCTGCAATGGCTTTGATGGTGCTTGATTTGCCTGCTCCGTTACCCCCAAGGAGAGCAATAATGCTTTTTTCAGGAACTTGTAAGGAAATCCCTCTTAAGGCAAGGATGATATCATTATAAACGACCTCAATATTGTTCACCTTGAGCATGTTTTATCCAATTTCTGTAATGGCTCTTTTTAAAATCAAAATCTGCCCAGGAGTTCCCTGGCAATGATCATCTTTTCAATTTCTTTTGTCCCTTCCACAATCTCGACAATCTTTGCGTCCCGATACATCCTTTCGATTCCAGACTCACCTAAATATCCATAACCTCCATGGATCTGAAGTACTTCATCAATAACCTTCACGGCAACCTCTCCTGCATACCATTTGGCTATAGACATTATCTTGGGATCGATTTTCCCGTTGTCTGCCATCCAGGCTGCCCTATAATATAAGCCTCTGGCTGCTTCAATCAGTGTCACCATCTCAGCCAATTTAAATTGAATTCCTTGGAAGCTCGCGATCGGGCTCCCAAATTGTTTCCGCTCTTTGGCGTATTTGATGGCCTTCTCGAGCCCCCCTTGCGCAATTCCAACGCCCTGGGCTGCCACGGTGATACGAGTTCGATTAAAAACCCCCATTAGTTGCTGAAACCCATCCCCTTCATTAGGGCCGATACGGTTCCCTCGGGGTACCTCCACATTGGTGAATCGAATTTCTGCTGTTTCAGAAGCCCTGGCCCCGAGCTTTCTTATCAATTTATTTGCCTCGAAGCCTTTCCGGTCTGTTTCTACGATGATAGCACTATGCCGTTTGATCGTGAAGGTTCCGTTTCATTGGTCAGGCAAAACACCACTAAGAAATGAGCAATATTGCCATTCGTAATATACATCTTGTTGCCATGGATGACATAGTGATCCCCTCTTTTCTCGGCTGAGGTTCGAATCGAGGAGACATCACTTCCTGCATCGGGTTCCGTGATCGCCATGCCCATGATGGCTTGCCCTTTAGTAAGCAGGGGCAAGTACTTCTTTTTTTGATCCTCGCTCCCATAAAGAAGGATGAATTCGGAACCCAAGGTTGAAAGAATAATATTCCCACAGCCCGCGTCGATCCTCCAGAACTCTTCTGCAATGAGTCCGTTTTCAAAACAGCCAAGTTCTAACCCGCCATACTCCTTCTTAATAAAAACCCCGATAAACCCCAATTCGCAGGCTTTCTTCCACAATTCCATAGGAAATTTTTCTTGAAGATCGCATTCTTCAGCGAATTGAGGAAACATCCCTTCTGCAAATTCCCGGGCCGCCATACGAATCTGCTTCTGTCGTGCACTCAATTCAAAATCCATTTTTTCCCCTTCCATTCTTCGACTATCTTATTGATGATAGGATTTTTTCTAACCTCCGTCTCTCTTCCCCTTAAAAAATATCTTTATCCCTTCCTCTTTTTCAGCAGTCACACTGGGTTAAAACATTTAACATGTATTCCTTCACTGCCCTCCATTTGAATTAATTTATCAGTTAGTTGATCCCTCAATGAAATACGAAGCCCCCCTCAACTCGCTGCCTTCGAATTCCTGAAAGGAGCCATTTTTAGTTTGATTGCACTCCAGAAATGATAAGGTTCCTGAACTGTTTTGTATAAGATTGAAGGTCAATCGTCTCTCGGTTCATCTCCTTCTGAAGAAGCACACCATCGTGTACCCCGATGATCACCCAGGCCATCATTCGGGGGTCAATCTCTTTCTTAAATTCTCCTGCTCGCTTACCGTCCTTTAAAATCCCAGTAATGAAATTACTCCATTTACAATAGACTGATTTAAGATATGGCTCTAATCGATTACGAGACCCGCACATCTCTGCAGAAATCACCGTCATGAAAAGGCACAAATCGGGATGCTCTCCTGCAAACCAAACGTTAAAGCGCATCATCTTTTGTAACTTCTCTGATGCCCTCCCGCCTCCCCTCCCTACGTAATCAATCATCATATTTAGATATTCCTCTTCGAAGAGTTTGATGATTTCGCGCGCCAGATGTTCCTTGGTCTCAAAGTGGCAGTAAAGAGCGCCCCGAGTGAGCCCTGCCTCTTTGGTGATTTCAGCCACAGAACTACCTTTATAGCCTTTCTTTACAAAAAGCTTTATGGCTGCTTTGAGTAGTCTTTGTGACGAACCTATTTTCTTTTTGATAACCGTTTTAAAAAAATGAACGTTTATTTAGTAATGAATGTCCGTTTATCAATTACAAAATATTTTGTCAAGAAAAAAATTGAGATTTTCGATCAAAGCTAGGCTTAGAAAAGAAAGAAATAACTTCCAACTATCCATTAATTCCGCTAAGAATCCATTAGAAAAAGGCATAAAAGGGGGAGAAGCATTATTCGTATCGTCTAACCCCACGAAACGATTTGGGTAGGGGGGGGCTTGATTTGAACTAGCGACCTTC
>Ga0031655_10002351_pt1 | contig 10969 bp, 13 predicted proteins | sample FrelakmetHBP12HB_FD_55187 | JGI IMG/M metagenome (GOLD analysis project Ga0031655, IMG submission 55187) | Freshwater lake sediment microbial communities from the University of Notre Dame, USA, for methane emissions studies -HBP12 HB | ecosystem: Environmental > Aquatic > Freshwater > Lake >... | reverse complement strand
CCAAGCCAAAGACCACGCCCTCGCTAGCCTCGCCACCGCCTGCAACGCCAACGAAGTCGACAACGACATCCTCCCCGTCCTCACCCGCCTCAACCACCACCCCGAATACTACTCCCTCAGCAGCTGCTCCGGCCGCATCCTCCTCCTCCAGATACCACACCTCGGAGACAAACGCCATGCCGAATTCCTCGGACGCTGGCACCACCAAATAACCATACAAGACATCACTACCGCAACCACCAAAGCAACCACCGGCGTCCTCTGGCTCATTGGACAACCACCTATCCTCCACGTCGGGACCGAAACCCTCCAAGCAGCCGAGACCCTTATAAAGGCAGGCAACGCCGCGGGCTTCAAGAACTCCGCCATCCGCTCCCTAGGAAAACGCATCATCATCGAGCTCGCCAGCACCGAACGCCTCGACATCCCCCTCGGCCACGACGGCACCCTCTACTGCAGCGACCCCTACCTAAGCCTACTCGTAGACCTTGGCAATGAAATCATCCTCCGATCCAAAGAAAAACTCACCCGCCTTTGTACAGTACTAGACAATTTACAGCAACAGCTAAGACCATAAATCAGGTCTTCTAAGGCATATTAGACCCAAACGTATACCCGTCCAGTAGTTTATTCCTCTTCTCGTCGTATTAAACCCTGAGAGAAAATAACACCACATTGATACTTCATTAAATTATAAAAATGGTATATAAAAACAGCAATTTGGACCATGCCACTTCAATGCCTAAACCTGGAAAGAGCAGGTTTCGGAGGGTTAAAATGACAAAAAATTTAAATATTATATGGGATATTAAGGAATTGGGGAAAAATATGAACGCTAAAAAACTAACAGCCATCCTGATGTGCACGCTGCTGATAGGCCTGATTCCATTAGCCGCAGGCGCCACGACACCAACCCCCACCGCAATCGGTGGAACAACCATCGTCGGCTTCGTTATCATGAAGCGCGACATCATGGGAAGCAAATACTTTACCTTCCGCTGTATCTGGGTCCACTACATCACACACAACCTCGCCCAGCGGAAAGTTGGTGTCCTCCACGGGCTCCAAAAGATCGAGCTCCGGAATGACTACTTCGGATGGGTCGGCAACTACTTCGTCGCTGCCCACTTCGACGACTACCTAGTCCACCATTAAGTAAGGTTTGAAGGGTTTTTCACCCTTTCTTCCTTTTTTCTTCTTTTCCATTAATTTATTTCCTTTTTTTTCCTGCCCCTTCTTCGACCTGAACAACTCTATTTCTTTATAAATTGGAGAAAAAAAGAGGATATTGTTTGAGTGTTTCTGTTATTGTTTTTCTAATTTGTGGGCTACGGCTCGCGCGATGTCAAGGGTTGTGTTGGTGCCGCCCATATCGTAGGTCCTGACTTTTCCTTCTATGATGACCTGTGCGATGGCGTCTTCAAGGTGCGTTGCACGTTTCTTTTCATCCAGCCAGTCTAGCATAAGTTTAACAGTCAATAGCATGGCCATCGGGTTGACTTTGTATTGTCCGGCGTATTTGGGGGCTGAGCCGTGGGTGGGTTCGAAGACGGCGTAGGAGTCTCCGATGTTCCCGCTGGAGGCAAAGCCGAGGCCGCCGACAAGCTGTGCGGCGAGATCTGAGATGATGTCGCCAAACATGTTGGAGGCGACGAGGATGTCGAAGTCCTGCGGGTTTTTGACTAACCACATGCACATCGCGTCGACGTTGACTTCTTTGAAGGGAATGTCGGGGTATTCTGCTGCGAGTTTGCGGCCTTCTTCGAGCATCAAGCCGCTGGTCTCTCGTAGGACGTTGGGTTTTTCAACGAGGGTGACGGATCGTCGGTGGTGTTGTTGTGCGTATTTGAAGGCGTTTTTAATGATATTGTGTGCTGCTTTTTTGGTGATGATACGGCAGGAGATCGCCATTTCATCAAGCGGTGTGTTTGCGAAGGTCTTCATCTTTTTGTGAGTCATTAGGGCGTCAAAGACGATTTTAGGTACGGGGTGGAACTCGACACCGGTGTAGAGGTCTTCGGTGTTTTCTCTGAAGACGACGAGATCGATGTCGTCGCGGTAATTCAAAGGGTTACCGGGGTATGCCTTGCAGGGTCGGATGTTGGTGTGGAGGTTGAATTCTTGTCGAAGTTGGACGATGGGGCTTTGGTAGACGATGCCTTTTCCTTGCAGGGAGGGTTTGAGTTCTTTTTGGGCGTCTTGGTTGGGTTTGGATGTGATGGCGCCGAAGAGGCAGCAGTCGGTTTCTTTGAGGAGTTGTTTGGTGCGGTCTGGGAAGGGGTTTCCTTCGTTTTTCCAGCATTCCCAGCCGATGTCGCCGGGTAGGTATTCTGCGTCGAGAGCTAAGGTGTTGAGGACGATGTGTGCGGCTTCCATGACGTCATTGCCGATGCCGTCGCCGGGGAGGATTGCGATTTTGTATCGTGACATGAGCACCCTTACCAGGAGTGGGTTTTTTAAGTTTTTCACGGTTGGTGAAAAGGAGAGAAAAAAGCTGGTTATTTGCGCAGTTCACCAAGGGTGGTGATTCGTTCGGCGTACGCGTTGTGTTTGTGGATGGATTCTTCGCTTTCGCTGGAGGCGATGACGAGGACGTCGTCGGGGAGTTTTTGGTATTTTTCTAGGACTTTTTTGAGCATGTCTCTGACGACGTCTTCGACGAACTTGGGTTGGTCGTGGGCGTGGAGGACGAGTTCTGCTTCTTGGCGGCGTTTGAGGAGGCTGTAGGTGGGTGAGCTGAAGGAGTCTTCGACGATGGTGATGAGGTCGTCGGCGTCTACAGGGCTGGTGGCGCTGGGGATTTCGATCATGAGGGTGCCGATGTTGCGTTGGTTGTGGGTGGGTGCTGGGCAGTTTTTGGTGCGTTCGTCGAGGCTGCGTACGACTTCCATGGCACAAGGGCAGGCGGTCATGCCGAGGACGCGGACGCCGATGAGTTTGTGGATCTCGCCGCCGCGTCGCATCCTGGCTTCGGCGATGAGGCGGCAGGGTTCTGAGCCGTGCTCACCGGAAGGGTAGCGGACGTCGTAGTAGTATTCGGCTTCTGCTTTGACTTCGGAGTAGGTGGCGTATTCGTGTTTGGTGAGGAGGAGGTCTGCGGTGGTGGCGCAGAAGGTTTCGAGGTCGGGGACGGGTGTTTGGATGTGGGTGTCGACGAGGCGTGCGATGAGTTCGAGGTTGCGGCTCATGTGGCTGCCTTTTTGGGTGGCGGGGAGGTCGACGAAGAGGTCCATGGTGACGTTGAGGTAGGTGAGGTGGTCTTTGTTGGGTCGTTGGATGGGGATGAGTCGTTTGACGCCGGTGACGCCTACTCTGGTGAGTTTGAATCGGGTGGTGGATTGGCTGGATTGGACGTCGGGGAGGTCGATGAAGGGCATAAGAGGATGTCTCCACTGGTTGGGTGTCGTCATTGGGTTGTGGCTAGAAATAGATTCGCCTCCCTACAAAGGGTTGGGTGGGGGGCGGTATTTTCTTATAGTAGTTGGGTGATTCTTTGTGTTTGAGGGTAGAAGGTTTCGAGGGGATTCGTCTCGTGCGTCGTGACTCTGAGCATGCTGCAATAGGGATTGGGTTTCTGATTGTGTTCATCGCTGTCATCTTGGTGGTGGGTATGGCTGCGTTTGCGTTGTTGCAGGTGGGTCAGCAGCTGGGGATTCAGTCGTCGAAGTCTGGGAGTACGACGATTACGGATGTGTCGTTGGGTGTGAAGATCTCGACGATTCAGGGGTATGTGGAGTCTGGGGTGATTAAGAAGCTGGTGATGATTGTGTCGCCGTGGCCGGGGAGTCCGTCGGTGGATTTGAGTACGGTGTGGATTGAGTTGTCTGATTCGAATACGAAGTTGGTGTTGCGGTATAATTCGTCGGCGTTTGCGGATGCGACGGGTGGGACGAATAATGTGTTTATGGAGCATGCGTTCCCGACGGTGGGTTCGAGTTTTGGTGTGATAAAGTTGATGGATGGAGATGGGTCGTGTACTGCGAGTCGTCCGGTGTTGAACCGGGGTGATAATGTGATGGTGGCGTTCAACGCGTCCGCAGGGTTCGGCGGGATCGGGGTGAGTCAGAGGGTGACGGGTGAGTTTATCCCGGAGAATGGGGCGTTGTCGATTATCAGTTTCTTTACGCCGACCGCGTTTGCCGATCCGGTGGTCATCCTGCGGCCAGGGTAAACCCTAGATTCTCTTCTTTTTTTTGGGGATGTGGTTTTTCCAGGAGATGAGATTAAAGAAAGAGTAAAATACCCCTCCTCGTTATTGTGGGTGCACGTTTGCCGCTGTGGCACAGCCTGGTAGCGCGATTCCTTGGTAAGGAATAGGCCGAGGGTTCGAATCCCTTCAGCGGCTTAAATGCTAACATATAACATTGTATTTTGAATAAACAATGCGACAGAGAAGCATCTCAGTTTTTTACCTAAGAAATCTTTTTCTTCCTATTATAGCTTTTTTTCCTTGAATTATTAATGAAGAAAGAAAAGAGGGAATAATATGTGATGTTTAGCGTCGCCGTCGTAAAATGATTGCCGCGACAGTGACTGCTGCTATAACAGGTAGCATCTCAAAGCCTGGTGTTTTCTTCCCGGCGTTATTCCCACCAGTTGTATTCCCATTGTTTGTATTTCCTGGATTCTCACCAAGGGTGTTTCCTTGATTTCCAGTCTGTGTTGTGTTGAATGGGATTTTCGAGTTCGGAGCCCAATCCTCCCAATATTCACGCGTTGTTGCCCCTGGCCCAGGTTGGGCATATTGGGTTACCGTACCCCATACATCAACTATCGTTGCAGCCTGATTACCCATGTTAACAAAGACTGCGCTGAGGGTATTTCCAGAGACGTTAAGGATCCCATTACTAACAACAGTATGTTCACTGGGTATTGATTGACTTCCCAGTCCATTCCCGTTGACCCATTGTATATGATACATGGAATCCGTGGTATTACAGGTCGCAGCATAATACACATTTGATGAAGAAGATTTATCAATAGTCCCTGCAACAGTTAGTGTTAATGTTAAATTCCCGCCGCTCATAGTCGCAGAGATCTGTGTGATATCAATGTTTGGCTTGTTAGCGACAGTCCCGCTCCATGACCCCTCAGTTCCGTTGTTTGGATGATGCCATACATCGCCTGTCGGATCCGTGACCGTTTCAGCTGCGACCGAGAAGCTCGCTGCAATCAGCACGAATACTGTTGAACATAGCATTCCATACATCCATCGTTTCATAACAAGACGCCTCCAATTAAGTCAATTTAAATTTAGTATTAAACTTTTCGATGGGAAGGTACAATCATAATCATTCTAGAAGAAATTAAGAGAAAAAACGTAGGATGAGGTGGGATTCGTCGAATAGACCATCCCATCCTAGATTAAGGGCGTTTTACCCATTTTCTTATCGTTTTCGCTTCAATAATAAGACACTGGCTGTCGCTCCTATGACAATCAGCAGTTCGAAACCAGGAGTACTTTTCTTGGGTTGCTGTCCTCCAGTTCCTGGTTGGCTAGGTACGCTAGCGGCATCTGAAATCACTGACACGGTATTGACATACGAGTTGGTGACGAAGACTTCTCCCTTGGTAGGAACGTATGCGACAGCCCTGGGCTGTGACCCGACCGCAATAGTTTCAATCACAGTATGGTCCGAGATGACCGAAACCGAATCGCCATATTCATTGGCGGTAAACATCAGATCCTTGCCAGAATCATACACGAAACCCGTAGGACTGGTTATTTGTAGGCTTGCAACAATGGTGTTATTAGTATCCGATATGATAAAGACGGTGTTGTTTGCGGTACTGACGAAGATTTCGTGTCTGATGGGATTATAGCCCACGGCCCACGGTTCACGAGAAGATTCCGGTTCTGGACATAGTATCGTTGCAACCACGGTGTTATTGGTATCTGATATTACTTTAATAGGACCGCCGCCTTCCCAACATGGTACGAAGATTTCTCCTTTGCCAGAATCATAGCATAACGCTTTGGGTTGGGCCCCGAGGCCCACGGTTGCAACCACGGTATTGTTATTATCCGCGATGACCGAGACTGTGCCGCCGCCGGTGTTCGATACGAAGATTTCGCCTTTGCCAGAATCATAGGCTGCCCAAAAAGGGTAGCGCCCCACGGTCACGTTCGCAATCAATTGATTCAAGTCATCATCAATGACATACACTTTACCGTTACCGAAAGAGTCAGAGCAGCTAACGTAGATTTTACCCACGCCCGAGTCGTACACAATCCCGAATGGACTGAAGCTTTGCGGTATCGGTATGGTTGCAACCACAGTCTTGTTGCTGACCGCGATGACCGAGACGGTGTTGTTGCCATAATTAGCGACGAACATTTCCCCCTTGACAGAGTCATAGGTGATGCCTTCAGGACTTTGCCTCACCGTTATCGTCGAGGTTACGCCAATGGCGCTGGCCGAGTTAGTTGCACACAAGGTAAAAAATACAACAAATATAACTCCTAATAACTTCCCAATACTATTTTTCATAAATGCGCCTCCACTTTTTTTCCCTTTAACGTACGATTCTCATTTAAAGCTTTTGTTTACTCGCTTGAAATTAATCTTCGGGCTTTGTCTTAAAAGTATCAATTTCTAAACCGTTTCCATACGGAAGAATTTCATAAAAAAAAAGAAAATGAATGAGTCAATAAAAGGAGACTCATTATTTGCGCTTATAGAAATAACGTAAGGCAGCAATAACCAGGAGTATGATACCTGTAACAACCGAAAGAGTGCCTATACCTGAGCCGCGCCCTGGGGCGCCAGGAATATTTATTATTGCTTCTCCGATGATTACGAGGATTATTCCAAGCACAGCCAGTATTATGGCATGCATGTTTCTGCTATTCGTAGGTTTTTCATTTTCACTCATTTTAAGGCCTCCGTTGTTCACATCGTTTCTGATCATATATCACTTCATGACCAAATGATGTGATGATTTATTAGTTTAGCACATGGCATGTTCCAGCGTGATATATATTTTTGCATTTTTTCTATAGACCATCGTAAACATGCGGTCGTGCGAGATAGTGTTTGAGAAATCGAAAAAATCCGCACCCGCTTCTTTATTATTAGCAGTCCGAATAATTTATCTAGGTCAAGGTAGTTATTATATCTAGGTATATCTAGAGGAGTTCTTAAGAGATCTCCCATCATTTCGCTGGTAATATATCGTGCCCGGAACAACTTTCCTCAATGCATCATTAAGGCAGGATTTAATATAAAAGCCGAGTAAAGGAGGCATAGGAAATGGAAAAAAAAGGACTGAGAATTGGATTGGCGGTTGGAATAGTGCTCATTTTTTTTGGAACGAGTATTGCACCTGGATTACAAGGTAAGAACGAAACAAGTGGCATGTTAAATCAAAGTAACTCATCCTCTGCTGATTGGTGGCCGATGTTTCACCATGATCTCACGCACAGTGGCTATTCCACTTCCTTGGGGCCAATTGCTAACCATGTTTCTTGGGTGTATCAGACGGACATGCAAATTCTTTCATGTCCTATTGTTGCTGATGGAAAAGTCATTTTCGGCTCAAATCATAAGTATTACTGCCTCAACGCTGACACCGGGGGGAAGATTTGGGAATGCCTTAACGATGGGTGGGCGGAAGGAAATCCTGCGTATGAAAATGGTTACGTCTATTTAGTGTCTCGAGATCAATATGGGCAAAATAAGATATTTTGTTTGAATGCTGACACGGGTCGGTACCTTTGGAATTACACAGATTGTTTTTGGCCGTTTAACCCTGTGGTATATGATGGGATGGTTTTTTTCGGCTCCTTGGACGGCTATGTGCGTTGTTTAGACGCACTTGATGGTTCTTTCATTTGGAATTTCTCAACCAATTCTGTTGGTATTAGTANTGCACCTGCGATAAGCGATGATAAAGTCTATTTTGGAGCAGGAAACGGCAGGATGTATTGTCTGGATGCTTTCAATGGAAATGAGATTTGGGAGTATCTTACGGGCGAGAAAATCATGGAAAGTGCATCGATAGCCGATGGTAAGATTTACTTCGGTTCAGGCGACTATAATATGTACTGTTTAGATGCAGAAACGGGTCAGTACATTTGGAGTTTTACGACAGGCTTTGTTGTTGATTCTACTCCTGCGATAGCGTACGGAAAAATATTTTTTGGTTCAAGAGACGCTACCTTGTATTGTCTGGATGCAGGCACGGGTCAATTGAAATGGAGTTATGCAGCGGACGGTGAGATAGATTCTTCCCCGGCGATCGCTGACGGCAAGGTGTATGTCGGGTCCGATGACGGCAGGGTTTATTGCTTTGATGCTGGAACCGGGGCGAAGATCTGGGATTATACGACAGGGAGTTACGTCATGTCCTCTCCTGCGATTGCGAACGGGAAAATCTATGTGGGATCGTATGACACTACTCTCTATTGTCTCGGCGGCGTACTCATTGCTGATTTTACCTGGCTGCCATCGGAGCCAACTCATGGTCAGGGCATCCTTTTCAATGCGTCAACGAGCTATGATTCCAATGGATATATTTCCTTGTACGAATGGGACTGGGATTACAATGGCGTCTATGAAGAATCTTCAACAACTCCCACAACGACTCATCTCTGGTCGAACCCAGGTTCCTACACGGTGACTCTTCGAGTGACCAATAATTCTGGTTGGACTGATACGGTGACTAAGACTATCACTGTAGGGAATCAACCGCCAAATCCACCGAGTATTTCGGGTCCGGCTGCGGGGACAGTGAGAACTGCCACTGAGTATATTTTGTCCGCAAGTGATCCTGACGGAGACAACCTGTCTTACTACATTGACTGGGGCGATGGGAAGAACACCGGATGGATCGGCCCTTACGCCTCTGGCGAAGAGATTACCCAGAGCCACATGTGGCTGAAGAAAGGCACGTACAACATCAGTGCTAGAGCCAAGGACATCTTCGGTATGACCAGCGGGTGGGGCACCCTGCAAGTCACCATGCCCCTGTCGTATGAGCCGCCGCATGTACGGTTCTTTGAGTGGGTGTTCAACCGGTTCCCTTATGCGTTTCCGTTACTGCGACAACTTCTGGGGTATTAAATCCCCCCCTTTCATCCCGCCCAGGAGCCATGCCCTCTGTAAGAGTTTTTATCTTTTCCAAACATTTAAATGAATTAAGGCCATATTTAACAGTTGATGAATTCGGGGGGAATACGAAATGAGTGCTAATCAATGGACGAAGGCTGTGGTTCTCAGTATTATCATGCTGTTTGTCGGAACGAGTACGGTGCCGTCTATCACCGGATATATCAGGCAACTTCATGAACCGTCTCTTCAAGAGAACAATGAAATTAGTACGATGCGTCTTTCTGCTTCTTCATTCGTGGTGAACCATGATTTCACTACAGTGAATCCGGCGGTAAACCCTGCTATAGTTTCAACGGAAAAACTCGCTGATGATGTGCGTATTAAGGCAGATGGGGGCAGGTCTTCGCTGATGCTGAGCGATGCTTCGATATCACAGCCTTTGAATAACGATATCTTTCGAGCCGGTGATATCGTCGACATCGAAGGCACGGCGAATGGATCTTTGTTTCAGTATTATCTCATTGAATGGGGGATTGGTGAAAACCCCAGCGCATGGTCTTCAACAGGGATAACACTGGTCAATGATGGGCAGATTGGGGTTGTGAATGGTACACTGGCATCCTGGGATACAAGTTTTATTACAAATGGTGGTTTCTACACTGTTCGACTCACCGTTCACTTCTCCGATCATCAGGATCAAGCATTTGTGAAAAATATTTATGTCGATCCTAGCCTGAAACAAGGATGGCCGCAGAGGATTAATTATGAGTATAATTCTCAGGGTGGTTATTACTACTGGGCTGGTTTTTTAGAGCCGGTTGTTGATGATCTTGATCACGATGGCCATTCAGAGATTATTGTGTACAAGGGTGGCTTCCCGCCAAAGGTGGATGTCTTCAGGGACAATGGTTCACTTCTTTGGTCATCCCCGGTTGGTACTACAGATGTCTCTGGTGGTAATCTGCATATTCCTCTTGTGGATGATATTAATCATGATGGGTTTGATGAAATCATTGTGTTCCGATTCATGTCAACGCAGTCTTCTTCGCAGATATACGTTTTTAATCATGATGGCACGGTGCTCAGCGGTTGGCCTATCGTGATTGCTAAGGAGTATCATCCCACGATGTTGATTGCTGATGTTAATGTCGACGGGTTTGACGAGATTGTGTTCAAAGGCAATGATGCGCTTGATCGTAAGATGATCATCATTGACCATAATGGTTCGGTTCTTGCTGAATGGTCTGTGCCTGTGAAGCATTGGGGTGCCCAAGTGGAAGCCAACCCTGCTGTCGGGAATTTTGATGATGACCCCGAGTTGGAGATTGTGTGTGCAGAACCGAGTGAAAACGCGGGCTATAATTCATCATCTGGACAATGGAACGATGAAGGTGTGATTCATGTGTATAACCTGGATGGTTCTGAAGTGGCGGGTTGGCCGAAATACACCGCGGGGGTCATCTTTTCATCGCCTGCGGTCGGTGACATTAATCATGATGGATATCCTGAGATTGTGGTGGGGTTGGAGTTTGCTGAGGCTGCCCCTGATTCTCGCTATGGGGGCGTCTATGCCTTCGACAGAAATGGGAATGTCCTGCCAGGCTGGCCGTTTGAAAAGGGATGGAATTTTGCCTCCTCCCCGTCTCTTGCTGATTTTGATCATGACGGTGATTTGGAGGTCGTCATTAGCCAACTGGGATACCAGACCTATGTCATTCATCATGATGGGGCGCTGGCGTCTGGATGGCCACGACAAACTGATTGGAATGATTATTACTCCACAGTCATCGGCGATATCAACAATGACAATATCCCTGATATTGTGACGACGGCTGGCGACGGGTTTTACCCAAGTATCTATGAGCATGGGGGCGTCTATGCCTGGAATTATAATGGGACGCCGATCCCCGGGTTTC
>Ga0031655_10002348_pt1 | contig 10979 bp, 9 predicted proteins | sample FrelakmetHBP12HB_FD_55187 | JGI IMG/M metagenome (GOLD analysis project Ga0031655, IMG submission 55187) | Freshwater lake sediment microbial communities from the University of Notre Dame, USA, for methane emissions studies -HBP12 HB | ecosystem: Environmental > Aquatic > Freshwater > Lake >... | reverse complement strand
AGGCTGATGCCGCTATGCCCCGGACCGCCTGTCCTGACGGCAGTTGTACAATAATCGGCTCGCGTGCCACTGGTGATAAAGGTCTTGGAACCGTTGACAATATATTTATCACCTTTACGGACAGCTCGCGTCAAAAGGTTGGCCACATCGGAGCCGCCGCTAGGCTCCGTTACCGCTAGAACGGCAATCTGATCGCCTGCAAAAACCGGAGGAACATATTTTTGTTTTTGTGCTTCCGTACCCAATGCCAGAATCGGTGGCACGGCAATGGCACTGCATCCCAGACTGGATACCAGTCCAGTCGAGCCGCAGCGCATGATCTCTTCTATATAGGCCACCAGATGGAAAATATCAGCGGGCGTTCCTCCATATTCCTCAGGCGATCCCAACCCCAGCAGACCGGCATCGCCAGCCTTTTTATACAATTCTATCGGGAAGGTTCCCTCTTCTTCCCATTTTTCCACATGAGGGAGGATCTCTCTGGCAACAAATTTTCTGACTGTCTCACGAATCATCTGATGCGATTCAGTAAAATATTCTTCGCTCATTTTTTCCTATCTCCACAAAGTTTAAAACACTAAATTGTTATCGCTCTGATCATTTGCCGGCATTGCGCATGGCAGATATTGATCCTTATAAATACCCAACTTTCTTTCTTCGCGAAAAGCTTTTTCCTCGGCAGGGGATGTTCCGCCAACGATACAACAACCGGGAAAACTAGCCATAGCACTTGGGTCGATAGCAATAATTGCCGTATCATCCCAGACAGTATCAAGGTTATCAACCCGATCGAAAAAACTATCTGGTATTTCATCAACACTTAATGAATCAAAAAGTTTCATTACATACTCTTCTCTGCTCATACCTTCGGGAACAGGAATATTACCAAAGCCGTCTGTCGCGAGCAGTAGATTGGTGTCACTATTTATATGCAGTTCTTCAATTTGAAAAAAGTGTTGAGAGCGTCCTACCATCCAGAAATTGTCTTTTGTTAATTGCTGAGTTTTTCCAGAATGCAAATCGCAAGCGAGGAGAAAACTATCTCCGGTATGCAAAATCAGCCCCAAAAGACCTTTCCCGGTTTTCAAGATGAGAATACCGGTAAAAGTGCAACCATCACCGAAAGATAATGATTTTATCAGCAACTCTGCTTTTGTTTTAATTTGCTCTTGCAGAGAGATTACTTCTTCATCGCTGTAAACATAATCAGCACAAAGAGCGTCAATCCCGGACAGCATTTTTGAAAACATCTTCATAAAATCGCGCGATGCTGTCGTATTCCTGTCTGAAGCGTCCGCCACTGCAAAAAAACCTTTCGATAAATCCAAAAGCAGACAGTCTCCCACACCCGGGCAATTCTCTGCCCCACTGGATTTGCCCTGCAACCTTGCTCCGAGAAATCCCGGAATGCGAAATGATCGCCTGTTTTTATTTAGCAGCATGGGTTCGCTTTCTGCAGAAATGCTATTTCTTCTTGCTTCGCCCCACCAATGCTCTTGTGGTGTACACAACAACGTCTTCACCTCTTTGATTCTTTATATTGTTTTGGGAGACAATAACTCCGCGTTTATCGTCTTTTTCCTGCAACTCGACCACTTCTGTCTCACACCTTATAGTATCGCCGATTTTCACGGCTCCGGTAAAACGCACTTTATCCATCCCATAAAAAGCGATAAAAGATTTAGGCAGAGTTACATACGCCCCCAACCGGAAAATAAGGGCGCTGCCGACACACAACGTCAACATGCCGTGGGCAATACGCTCGCCAAATGGCGTCTTTGCGGCATAATCAACATTTGTGTGCAGCGGATGCCAATCGCCTGTGAAAGCTGCGAACATGACAATATCTGTCTCTGTAATTGTCCTGCCCGGTGATATAAATTTTTCTCCTACCTTGTAGTCCTCAAAAGATTCCTTTTCCATGTTTCCCCCGTTTAGAGACTTTCTTCATTAATGCTAATGGCCGATGTATCTTCCATTTTAATTATTCTTGCCCGGCCGAATACCTGTGTTACAAAGTTACGGACATAGTAACGAACTGTATCTAGCTTCCCCTTATAAAAAATTACATCCGCCTCATTACAACCACCCTGCTCAAGCTTCTTTTGGGCAATCAAACCCTGCTCCAAAAGCAGATGACCGACTGCCACTTCCGCCATGCAATCCAAAAACCGTGTTGAGGTGAGAGGAATCAATCCCTGCTTCCCTTCCTTATAATACCCTCCGTAAATAGCTGCGATTTCCACAACTGCTTCCAAAGCCTCCTTTAATAGTGCCATCTCCGGGGCAAAAGAAGCATTGCTTTCATTGGATTTAATGAACTGCGAAATCTCCTCTGTCCAATCCCGGAATACTTTTCCGCCTTCCATCGTCAGTTTCCTGCCGATCAAATCCACTGATTGAACGTAGTTCGTCCCATCCCAAATCGACAAAATCTTACAATCGCGAGTGTACTGTTCTGCAGGATACTCTTTAGTAAAACCGTATCCGCCTAAAATCTGGATGCCGTCGCGTCCCATTTCAAAAATACGGTCAGAGCAGTAGGCCTTAACCAGAGGAGTCAGCAACTCCATTCGGGACTGAGCATTCTTCCGTTCCTCCTCTGAAGACGATGCCTTCGCAATATCTTCCATAAAGTAGGCCTGATAAACTAAAGCACGCATTCCCTCCGTCAATGATTTTAAATTCATCAGCATTCGCCGGATATCGGCATGCTCAACAATCCTTACGCGGTCGCCCTTCTTCCCAAAGGGAACTCCCTGAACGCGATCCTTCGTATATGCTAAACAATTCGCGTACATATTCGCGCCAAATGCCACCGACTCCAAACCAACGGCCATTCTGGCAATATTCACCATATCAAACATGTAAGCCAAACCCATCCCAGGCTGACCGATAAGATGAGCACGGCATTTGTCGTTCTCGCCAAAGTTCATCACGCAAGTTGCTGAACCGCTAAGCCCCATCTTGTGCTCAATTCCTATGCAGGCCACATCATTTACTTCACCCAAGCTCCCATCTTCATTCACCCAAATTTTCGGTACTGCAAACAATGATATTCCTTTTGCTCCTGCCGGCGCTCCTTCAATACGCGCTATTACAAGGTGGATAATGTTTTCGACCAGGTCATGTTCACCTGAGGTAATGAATATCTTCGTCCCCTGTATCCGGTAATAGTCACCGTCCGGTATCGCCTTCACCGAAACCATGTGTGCGTCAGTGCCAACCGCAGGCTCCGTCAAACACATACTGCCGCTCCAAGTGCCATTGTACATCTTTTCCACAAACATCTGCTGCAGCTTATCGGTGCCATATCGCTCGATCATGCCACCGTTACCTGCGCCCATTCCCGAATAGCAGCAGAAGGCGAAGTTGGCACTCATGATGAATTCCATCGCCGCCTCTGCGACTGTAAGAGGAAGTCCCTGTCCGCCGAAATCCGGCTTGGAAGCTAAGGCAAACCAGCCGCCTTCTTTGAATACATCCCAGCAGTGGTGAAAAGACTTGGGAACCTTTACTTTGCCCTGATCATAATGGGCGCCTTCCCTGTCTCCGTCCTGAAATGTGGGGGCAATGTCACTTGCCGCTATCTTGATTGCCTGATCAAGGATCATTTCAAAATCATCCTTGGAAAAATCCTTGTAGGGTTCAAACCCCAATAATTTTTCTATACCCAACTGCTCGTTTAATACAAACCGCACATCACGGTCATCGCGCTTATAAAAATTCTGCCCCATTTTTCATCCTCCGGTTTTTGTACTCTTTTTTTCTTCTTGGCTGATCCCTTTTTTAGTTAAAATCCCGTTGTTCAAGTAAATCATTATTTGTCTATTGGCCTCAGCCAGAGGGAATTTTTTTTGATTGAAATCAGGATTATAAACATACTGGCGAATGGTCGCGTCCATCGCGCCATAAATGACAAATGTAGCAATAGTAGGGGAAACATCACTACGGAAAATGCCTTTATCCTGGCCTTCCTTAAATATTTTTTCTACGCCCATAAAGAAACTTTTATATAGTTGCCTGTCTTCTTTAGTATAAAACTGCCTCACCCTGGGAATATCTATAATCATCACTTTCATCAACCCGGGATTAAGCTCATAACTGACAAAGATATAATCAAAAATAGCTTTGAGTTTATCAACGGGCTCAGGGATTGTTTTATTCACTTTTTCCACATGTTTAATTAAAAAACCCCAGCGTTCCCGGAATATTGAAAGCAGAATGTCTTCTTTGCTTTTGAAATATTGGTATAATGACCCGTAGGCCACACCGGCGTCATTGGATATATCTAGAGTGCGGCAGGAATAATATCCTTTTGAGGCAATAACTTTTATGGCCGAATTCAGGATAATATCGCGTTTGGCTAATCCTTCTTTAATCATAAAATACCCCCGGCACTAAATAATTGGCTGCTGACCAAAACAAAAGTTTTTATGACTGACTGGTCAGTCATAATTTGTGGATAAATGAAATACTCTTTCTTGTCAAGAATATTTTTTAAATATTTTTTAATAATTATTTTTTACCTGATTTTATGAGACTTTTCAGTTTTAGGTAGTAAATATATGCTAAATTTAACCCATTAATTTAAGACCTGATTTACCGTAACTACCTAAAAACAAGTTTTAATTAATAATGACGAGCTCGATGACTTGATCATAGAGCGAGGCAATGGTTACACCAAATTGAGTTGGAGATGCAGAACGATGAGCTGCGCGTGGCGAAATGATACTCGAAGCTGCAGCCAACTTTTATGATTTTGCGCCGGTAGGCTATTTCACCACAAGCGAAAAGGGGTTGATCCTCTAAGCCAACCTGTCCGCGGTAACAATGCTCGGCGTGGTGAGAAGTGAACTGGTCAAGAAGCACTTATTCCTCGCTAAACCATACAATCTCGCGGCACTTCGCAATGCGATTAAGCAAAACTTGGAAAGAAGGAAGAAATAAAACTTTTACTGATAAATATACTTAATGGGGAACTAAAGTAGCTTATTTGAAGTGGTAATCCTCGCGCCATAGCCGAACCCAAAACGCTTGATTTGTAGAGTATGCCGTGTAAAACGTATGACTTGTCAGTTAAAGTCTGACCATGGGAGTTCGGTAGCTTCGCCCATGTAGCTTGAGGGAGGTGTTAAGGGTAACCTGAAGCATTAAGTTTCCTGACAAAGGCTCCTTTAGGGAGTCGAGCAAACCTGCGGGTTGCAGCGATAGCGAACCCAGATGTAGCCTCGAAAATGACAATGGAGTTGTCGACCCTCTTCTACAAAGGGGAAGACCGGAGCATCTATCCTAACGAAAACTACCAGAACCGATAGATGGGCTTCCGGGGTAACAGGGGTGACACGCAGGGGCAGCCATACGACAATGAACGCGGGAGACCCTTGTCGATGCTCTACAGGAGAGCAACCGGTAGATATAAGGAAACGAAATTTTACCGGGTCGGCAAGGGAGTCGGATTTGCCCATAATACCGCTTGTATCCCAAGGACAACATAACCTTGAGAGAGGGAAGGGGCAATACTTTTATCACGTTTCAGAAGAAGTAAAGGAAAGGGGATTGCACGGAAGTGCTGAAAACTCCAGAAAAGATCCGGGAACTTCAGAGGAAACTATACCGGAAGGCAAAGCAGGAGAAAGAGTACCGTTTCTATCTTCTCTATGACAAGGTATACAGGCTGGACATCCTGAACCACGCCTACAGACTTGTCAAGGCGAACAAGGGAGCACCGGGAATAGACGGTGAAACCTTCGATAGCATAGAGGAGAAAGAAGGGGGAGCAGGGAAGTATCTCGAAGAGATCGCCAGTGCACTAGAGCGGAAAGACTACAAGCCACAGGCTGTTCGCAGGGTTTACATTCCGAAGACAGCAGGCGGCAAAAGACCGCTGGGAATACCGGTGATCAGAGACAGAATTGTGCAGATGGCAGTAAAGATAGTAATCGAGCCTATCTTTGAAGCCGACTTTCAGGAAAACTCATACGGATTCAGACCGAAGCGGAACGCCCACCAGGCGGTGGAAGATGTAAAGAATCATCTCTTGAAAGGCAAGATCGATGTGATCGATGCCGACATATCCAAGTACTTCGATACCATACCTCACAACAGACTGATGCAGTTGGTGGCCAAGCGCATTGTTGATAAGCAGATACTGAAACTTATCAAGATGTGGCTTAGGGCGCCGATTGTGGAGGAACGAGAGGACGGGAAGAAAGAGTACAAGGGGAATGAAAAGGGAACGCCACAGGGTGGGGTAATATCTCCGCTACTCGCCAATATCTACCTGAACGTACTGGATACGCTATGGGCGGTCAAGAAAGTACAGGAGAAACTGGGGGCAAGATTGGTGAGATATGCCGATGATAGCGTTATTTTATGCAAAGGCAACGCCGATCGGATACTGAAGGGGGTAAAGCTGGTTCTTGAAGATCTTGGCCTCAGCCTAAATGAGGAAAAGACTCGAATCGTGGATGCACGCCAGGAGATGTTTCACTTTCTTGGTTTTAGCATAGGCATGAAACGAGGAAAGAAAACCGGGAAAATGTACCCCCACACAGAGCCGTCCAAGAAGGCACTGAAGCATATACGATCGGAAATCAAGCAACTGACGACCGAACGGTACAGTGCAACACCAACGGAAGTTGTGATTCGGAGAGTTAATGAAGTCGCCAGAGGATGGGTAGGCTACTTTCGATATGGCAACTGCACGAAAGCCATGTCAACTTTGAGAAGGTACTTGGTCTATAGGATGAGAATATATTTGCGCCGGAAACACCACTATAGCAGTTTTGGGTACAAGGCGTATCCGGACAAATACTATTTTGAGACCTTAGGCCTGTACGAAGTTCCAACCAAGGCCCCTTGGGTACTACAGAATGCGAAGGTATCCGGAGGAAGATAATCGGTAAGCCGTATTCGGGAAAACCGAACGTACGGAATTGACGAGGGGGAGCTGGAGATAGAGCGATCAGCTACTACGCCAGCTCTCTACTCTACTGTTCTAAATAACAAGCAAATTCTATTTTTCAGCTATCGTGCTTGCACAGTACGGGTTGAAAGTTGCTATTAGTGATTCCCTGTGATCCTGTCCTTCCCGATAACGAAGATGTCAGATTATCGCAGCCGACATACTGCACACCGAAACCTATCCGCTTTGTGTCGCCTCGGCATTCTCAGTCGTCCGTTCTTAGGTATTGGTATAGGGTCTCGCGACTGATACCGAACTCGCGGGCGATCTTTGCTTTATGTTCGTTGGCCGTTACCCGCTGCCGAAGCTCATTGATCTGTTCGGACGACAGTGCTTTCTTACGACCACGGTAAACTCCTCGTTGTTTGGCAAGCGCGATGCCCTCACGTTGCCGCTCTCGAATCAACGCCCGTTCAAACTCGGCGAAAGCCCCCATAACCGACAACATAAGGTTCGCCATCGGCGAATCATCTCCGGTAAACGTAAGGCTTTCCTTGACGAACTCAATGCGGACACCTCGATTGGTCAGTATTTGCACAATACGCCGCAGGTCGTCGAGGTTTCTGGCCAGGCGATCCATGCTGTGTACCACCACGGTGTCACCGTCACGCACAAAAGAAAATAGCGCCTCAAGTTCTGGTCGTTGAGTATCCTTTCCGGATGCTCTGTCGGTAAACAGACGGTCCACCTGAATATGTTCAAGTTGCCGTTCTGTGTTTTGATCGAAACTACTGACCCGAATATATCCTATGCGTTGACCTTGCAATTTATCCTCTCCGGAATTATTTTTGTCAGGATAGAGTCTATAACCATAGACAACTTATGTCAATTAATTAAATAAATGACTCTATTCTGACGTTTTTTAGGCACTAATCTGACATCAGGTTAGAGTATACATCAGCTTGACATGATTTCATCTTGCCGTACTTCGTAGATGTGCGGTGATAATGCTTGCATGTGCGGTGAATACAGACTATAATCTCCGCATGAGGTGCGTAGATTGAGTCTTTATATCCATAAATTACCGGACTGGCCCCACTTTCGCTGGAGTCAGGAGACCTTGGCGCAAAAGCTTGCTGCTGTTCGATACAGACAAGGNGAACTGATCGGGCGAATGAAGGCCATGGGNTTTTCTCTTCGTGCGGAAGCTGTCTTTCAAACGCTNACGCTCGATGTTCTGAAATCAAGNGAGATTGAAGGAGAGATACTCGACAGGGAACAGGTGCGATCTTCCATCGCCCGACGTCTTGGCATGGACATAGGGGCAGTAGCCNCGGCGTCCAGAAACATCGAGGGCATTGTNGAGATGACGCTTGATGCCACTCAGGACTATGATAAACCTTTAACCAAAGAAAGGTTGTTCGGCTGGCATGCTTCGCTTTTTCCTACCGGCTACAGTGGGATGAGAAAAATTAAGATTGCTGCTTGGCGCGATGATAGTAAGGGGCCAATGCAAGTAGTCTCTGGGCAGGTTGGTCATGAGCGGGTGCATTTTGAAGCCCCGTCTGCTGATCGGCTAGAAAGAGAAATGACGCTCTTTCTTGACTGGTTCAATAATGATGACGGGACAGATCTCGTATTGCGTTCCGGTGTTGCTCATCTCTGGTTTGTCACCATCCATCCTTTTGAAGACGGCAATGGACGCATTGCGCGTGCACTCACCGATATGACTTTGGCTCGATCAGAACAGAGCCCCCAACGCTTCTACAGCATGTCAGCACAGATACGGAAAGAACGGGACGCCTATTATGGCGGACTGGAGGAGACACAGAAAGGAACGCTGGACATTACGGCGCGGTTGGAATGGTTTCTCGATTGCCTGAACCACGCATTCGATAGCGTGGCGAGCACACTTGCAATCGTGCTCAAGAAGGCCCGCTTCTGGGAATCATACTCTGAAACACCGTTCAATGACCGGCAGCGGTTGGTTCTCAACAAGCTGTTAGACGGGTTTGAAGGTAAAATGACATCGTCAAAATGGGCCAAACTGGCGAAGTGTTCCCAGGACACAGCGTTGCGCGATATTCTTGAGCTAACGGAACATGGTATTCTGGCCAAAGACTCAGCTGGTGGCCGGAGCACCAGTTATTCGGTTATTATTGCCAATTCCCCCGAAAAGGTAAAATAGCCGAAATGTCATAATACATCCTGACTAATTGTAAGTTTCAACCTGTACTGTGCAAGCACGATAGCTGAAAAATAGAATTTGCTTGTTACTTAGAACATCTACAAGTGAAGTTGCCACCAGGGGCAAAGACGTTACTTTTCGCTTTTAGTGTGAATGTTGGGATTACCCCTATTATATCGCATTTTTGTTCCCCTTCCCTTCTTTACAAATAATCTTTCTTTCTACTTCGGGTGTTTCTTTTACTTTGAGGTTTTCATTTATTTTTTTTAGAGCGGCTACTAACTCCTCATCAGAGTTAACCATAACTCTTCTCTGATCTTCCCTCTGTTCTTCTCTTTTCTCACCCATTCTTTTTACTCTCCTTACCTTTTTCATTTTCTTCAATTATAGATAATAGAATCTTTAAGTCTTGCTAGGTTGCCTCACCCACTTTTCTCAATAAATGACATACGTCAGCCGATATTCCTATTGAAACGCCTATTGAAATAGTTTAATTTAAAACCTGAAGACCAGCTAATTTTATCTTTCTGAAGAATCAGATTGTTGTTTGCCATATCCCTTTGGGTGGCCATACCTTCTCAAAGCGAACCCCTTTCTCGATTGCGTTGGCTATAGGCTGTAAAAAAGTTCGTATTTCTTTCATGATCGCTGAAAAATCTTCCGGGATATCTAACATTTTATTTTTTCGAAGAAACGAAATCCATTGGGTTCGCTTATCTGAATGGTCGGCAAATTCTTTTGTAAAAACTTCCGCACTGGAATTAAGTTCGGTTTTTCTTCGCTGACAGGTGGCCATGATAGATTCCTGCAATGCGACTCCTTGAAATGAATACGTTTGGCTCAATATCCACATATCATAAAAATCCTTCATCCGACTGTTCAAATCTGCCAGATTAAGGGCAGCCTCAAACTTCTCGGCTACGATCGTCTCTATGCTATATGCTTTCACAACTGGCGGCTCCATATCAAGCAATGTGGGAAAGGTCATTTCTTTTGCGGCAGGGATAATTGCGTCACCAAACCCCACATCAATCTGCATAGGAAATATTGCCTTACCAAGGCTGGCTGTAAACATAAGCCGCATGCCTGGATACTCAGAATTAGCCGACATTACCTCAATATTAAGATCGTTGAATTCATATACAACACCATCATTGAGCTCCAATTTCCCAATTTGTTGAATGGCCGCGGAAACAGAATCAGCATCCCGTTTCATAAGCCCAAGAAAATCAATGTCCCGCGTGGTTCGTGCAAGGGGAAACCCCATACCCACGAGCAATAATCCTCCTTTAAGAATGAATTCTTCTTTGAAAGAAGACTGCGAAAGGCGATAAAGAAAGCGTTCTAGTCCATACTGGATCAGCAACGACTGAAAAGATTTCCCGCTTTGACGAGCCATCTGTAGAAGCTTGTCTTTCACGGAGGCTGCCATATTTTTTACGCTATCACTTTTCATGCGATCATGGCCTGAAGATACGGAGTGACAATTTTCTCAATTTTACAGATCTTCGCATATTCCATTAGCTTGGCCGGTTTGGCATCTTGCCGCTTGAAATACGCCCGCGCTGCTTCAATGGCAACGTCAATCCCCACAGTATTTCGCCAGCGGAAACAGTCAATCACTGTTTTAGGTGCATTATAAATCCGGACATCCTGCCCCATAATGCGCTGAACTTCGATACCGGCCAGAAACGCCGGATTACTAAAATAAATTGCCTTGAGAGGTGGATAGACTGTTTTTGGTTTTCTTGCTTTTCGTTCTATCGCAATCCATACTTCGTGGGGAATCTGGGTCGTCAAGCCGTGAAAAGAAAGGGCAGAGACAAGACAGATGACGCCGTTGGGGATAGCTTTAGCAACCTCGACAAGATCAACCTCTGCCGA
>Ga0031655_10002340_pt1 | contig 10992 bp, 4 predicted proteins | sample FrelakmetHBP12HB_FD_55187 | JGI IMG/M metagenome (GOLD analysis project Ga0031655, IMG submission 55187) | Freshwater lake sediment microbial communities from the University of Notre Dame, USA, for methane emissions studies -HBP12 HB | ecosystem: Environmental > Aquatic > Freshwater > Lake >... | reverse complement strand
AGCGCTGCGGCCCACTCGCTGCGATACACCGTGCCGGCCGAGCCGCCGCTTGCCGGGGTGTCCTTGATCGGCACGTTAGCGTCGCTGGGGTCGTTGCCCGTGATATTGGTTGCGCAATCGGTTTTCTGCCCGTTGCCCGCGTCAGCGTTATAGGGGTCCGTTTTGCATTGTGAGCCGTATTTGGCCACAGAGAAGCTGTGGCTCGTGGAAGCGCTGTCCTTTGCCACCCAATCTAGCATGACCATAGTCATGAGGGGGCTGCCGCCAGCGGCAATTACGTCCTTGATGAATTGTGTGGAGTCGGAGTCGGCGGAATTGTTGAGCGCACCAAACGCGTAGTCTTCGAAATACCAGTCGTTGGCAGAATTGTAGTCATAATTCTCCCAGTTGTAGCGAGAAGCGGCGTTGCCGCCCCAACGGACCAAGGTCGTCCCGCTGTTGCTGATGGCATTTGAATCCCTGGGAAAGTTAGTCCCGTAGACGTAAGGGCTGATAGGATGCCGGTTGCTCAGCGCATTTATCGTCACCTGAACGGATGTTGTACCCGCTGCCGGCGTGGCGCTGACTTGAGCAGAGTTCGCGCTTTCGCCGGCGGAATTGACGGCTGAGACGACATAGTAATAGGCCGTCCCGTTGGTCAGTCCCGTATCGGTGTAATTCGTGGTTGCGGGCGACGCGATGGTCGTGTACGGCCCGCCTGTAGTTGTAGCTCGCTTGACGTTGTAGGACGTCGCGCCGCTGCTGGCACTCCAAGTCAGGCTGACCTGTGCGCTGCCCGCAGTCGCTTGGAGACCTGAGGGCGCAGCAGGCACGGTCGGCCCGCCGCCACCGCCGCCACCACCTCCCCCACTACTTCCCCCGCAACCAGACAAAATCGCGCAGAGCGCAGCGACCAGAATGCAGCCGGTCGCCGCGGCCGATCTCTCCAGAAGTTTGATCCTCATTGCCGTCCCCCAGGATTTGTGTTCTATGCTCCTGGCCTTAGCAATCTTGGTTCCACCGTCCGCCGCTCAAGCTATTTCTTTCCATCCGAGTGACTTTGTGGCGGTCTAGCAGGCGCAAGGGGCACCCCGTCGCTGAGGTGAAGGGCCGTCGGAAGCTGGCGTCCAGGCCACTTCGCATGTGAGGCGAGAATAAGATTTTTGAAAGCATCGCCATTTCAGAGATGGCTACCCGCTCCACAAATCACGCCAGACCTCCGCGATGGTCATAGATCACCCCATCGATCTTCACTTTCGGGCACCAACGGCAAAACCTGACTTCTCTTTGATCTGGGAGCAGCCGGTCCAGATTCAGCTGAGCCCATCGATGCATGCCCAAATAGCACAGCAGATTCTTGAAGCAGTTCGATTCGCGTAATCTGTGTGGCCACAGCTTCACCCATCCACTCAGTTGGCGTTGACGTTGAATCCGTCAACCTGGACGATTGACCCCAGAGGCAAACTTCCCGCCGGGAATGTTGCGGTCAGCGTCCGAGTTTCATCGGGCAAAAGCGAAATGTAATTGTCCGTCCATAAAACGGGGAGCACTTCGTTTCCGCCGTTGGTCACGCGCAAGCGGATTAAAAACGCCAGCATGCTGCTGGGATTGGTCAACGTCACCGTCGCGGAATTTGAGCCAAACGTCTCGAAGTGGTTCACCGTAACGGCGGCCAGCGTCTGTAGGGCGGTGAGGTTGGCGTACGTCTCGGTAGGACAGTAATACCACTCGCAAGGGCCGCCCAGCACATCGCGCGTGGTCGAGTACCAGTAGAAGTTGTCGCTCAGGACGTTGCCCACGGAGTCCTGCAGTTTCAGCTTCACGAAGTAGGTTGTGGAGAGACCTACGATTGCGGGAATCGTGAAAGCAACGTTGCTGCTGGCTGGACCCGCGGTCAGGGTGACCGAGTTGTGATATTTGTTGGTCATATCGATATTCAGGACGTCGGCCGTGGCGACCAGCCCGGTCAACGTCTGAAAGTAGTCATTGGTCACGTTCACGTTGTTCTGGAAACCGTAGTCCCACGCGATGTGGAGAGGCTCCGCGCCCTTCTTCACTCCAAAGTAGGTGGCCGACGGTCTTAAGAACCAGTCGAACGTTTGCCAGTGCAGGGAGAACCAGCCGCTGGTCAGCATCCAACCCACAAATCCGGTGGATCCGCTGCCATCCGTCTTGGCCTTATTGGCTTCATACGATTCGTACTGGGCACGCCAGGATTCATAGTTCTGGGCCTGCGACTTCTTTACATAGTCCGCCGAGCTTGTGGCTGTGCCGTAGCGGCTGTTCAGCGCGGTGGTTACCACGTCCAGGTTATCGAACGGTGATCCCCCCATGTGGTCATTCCAGGTAGCGTCAATCGGCCAGTTGACGGGGTCCTGAAGGAGCCCGCTCTCCATGCTCTCCAGGGCGGGGACCGAAGGGCCGACGCTAGCCTCATCAATAAAGCCAAACGCTCCCCCTTGTGAGGTGTCTTGATAAAAATAGATTGGAGGCTCCCACTCGTAAGGCCCGCCTTCTCTCATGCCGTTGAGCCCGGTCACGGAGGAGGTGTTATAGCTGGCATCCGTCACCACCGGGTTGGGCCACTTGTCCTTGTTCTCGATGTTCACTTCCTGCTGCTCGACACTGGCGGGCGGAACCAGGTCGCTCGAGTCCAACCACAAGAAAGCGCTTGGGTGATTTCGTAGCGCGCGCATCTGCGTATCGAGCGAAGTGTTGGCCACCATTTGATTCTCGGTGCTCCATTCGCTCCATTGCTCCCACTGGCTGCAACAGACCCAGCCGGCCATGAGCATGACCCCGTTCTTGTCGGCCAGATCATAGAAGGTCTGATCCTCCATCGTGCCCTCAAACCGAACCATGTTCATGCCCATATCTGTGATGAGTTGAAACATCTCACTCATTCGCGCCGGGTCTCTCTTCACCAGCATGTCAGGCGCCCATCCGGCCCCTTTAAGCATGATCGGCTGGTTGTTGATCTTGAACCAGCGCCACTGCTGGCCTGAACTGGTCACGGGTCCCAAACCCGTATCGAGTTTTCGAATACCAAAGTTGACGGTGGAGGTGTCGGTGACCGTCCTGCCAAAGGCGAATTGAATGCTGCAATGGTAAAGATTTTGCGCGCCCAGCTTGGCCGGCCACCACAATGCTGGATTTGAAATATTCAGTTGAGGGTAAGCGGTGGGGGTGAAGGTGAAAACTTGTGACATCGCACCCGCGGCCAGCGTGACCGGCTGAGAAAAGGAAATGGTCCCCGTGCCACCCACCGGGGTGATGGTCCCGCTCAGGGTTCCTGACGCCGACGTGGGGCCCGGGTTGGACAATTCAGCGCTCACGGCAAGCGCGGCGGTAGTGAGATCGGCGCTCACGCCGGCCTGAACTTGAGGGAACCTCACTTTCACTGCTCCGCTATTGGTAATCCAAGCGTCGCGCCAGACTCCCTCGTTCCGGTCGGCCGGCAGAGGGTACCAGTCTACGAACACAATCCCCAAGTCCGTGCTCAAGGGGCCGGCGATATCGAGGGCGACGGCGTTCGCTCCGCCGATGTTCGCGACTGAGGTGATGTCATATTCGAACGCGGTGTAGGCGCCGACCATCTGAGTGTTGCTGGCGGTCTTGGTTCCGTTCACCCAAAGGTTCGCGCGATAATTGATTCCGTCAAAATGAATGTAGATGCGCTGCCCCGCCAGCGTCGAAGGAATTGTAAACTGGTTCAAAAACCACCAATCCACCTTGTAGGGACTCGTGCTCGGCCANGCCACGTTGGCGAAGTTCTGCCCGGCGGGAGGCCATCCCGGGATTTGTTGCGAGTTCATCCCCACATACGGTGAGGCGTAAACACCATTGGCCACCTGTGCTCCCACCGGCGTGGCTGGAATGCTGGTTTTCAGCCAGCCCGCCGGGGAGAATCCGGGCGTGGAAATTGCCGCCCCCGTCGCCGTGACGTTGGCGGACGATTGGACGAACCAGTTGTCGTGAAGCGAAATTAAGATTGTGGGCACCGGTGAAATGCCGACCGTGATCGTCGCCGTGCCGGACTTGGTCGTGTCCTGCGTCGATGTCGCGGTGACAGTTACGCTGCCTGCGGAGCTAGGAGCGGTGAGGAGGCCGGACGCGTCGATCGTCCCTGCGCTCGCGCTCCAGGTGACGGTTGAGCTGTAACTCCCGGTTCCAGTAACCGTCGCCGTGCATTGCGAGGTCTCGCCGGTTTGCACCGACGTGGGATTGCAGGAGACCGAAACCGACGTGATGGCCGGGACGGGATTGTTCACGGTGAAGTTCACCGAATTCGACGGGCCACCTCCCGGCGCCGGGTTGGTTACCACTACTGCGTAGGTTCCTGCTGTGGCCTGATCGCTCGCGCTCAGCGAGATGGTCAATTGGGTCGAGCTCATGAAGGTTGCGGCGTGGGCAACGGTGTTGTAAGTGACGGTCGAACTGGAAAGAAAGCTCGTGCCATTGATGGTCAACATCTGGGCTGCTGCTCCCGCCGTGGCGGAAGAAGGAGAGAGAGCGGTGATACTTGGGACAGGGTTCGATGTCGGTGGTGGTGAGGGACTGCTTCCCCCGCCGCAGGCGGCTAGGAATAGCGTTGTGGTGAGCAGAAAACCGGAGATGATGGCAAATCTAAAGACGCGTCCCAAATGACCGGTAGTTGATGCCAACATGAGTGGCTCCTTCGTCTGAGCTGGGATTTCCTTTTTGGCATCTCCAGGCCCCTTACTGTATGCTCCGGGGACTCGTTGTCAACGACCATTTCGCAGTGGAAGGGCCAGCGCGCCGCTCGGCAGTCGGCGGGACGGCGTCGCGATGCAGCCGACCGGCAGCCTGACCCGTTTTTATGCGATTCCTCGGACACCTCGCCATCCCCCCTGCTTGTTTCCCCAGGTTTTTTCCTGCCGGTTGCGGACTCTACCCGCCGGGCAAGGGCAGCGACTCAAGCCGCCGTACCATGGCCCCGAAGAGTCGCCGCCTCAGGTGGCTCTCGGCTAGTAGCAGGCAGTAAGAGCGGGCGGGGAAACGTCGGGGGCCCTAGAAACGGTACCTGGAACATGTGAAAAAATTGGTTTTACCGATTTCAGCACCACGCATTTTCAATACTTTACACAGTTGATAACAGGTCCAAATTCAATTTCTTCACACGTTCCTGACACCGTTTCCCGCCACCGTCATTCGCTCAAGCTGTTTCTGTCAATTCTAGTGACTTTGTGGCGGTCTAGCGACTGTAACGCCGGCGCCCCGTCGCTGAGGTGAAGGGCAGTCGGTAGGTGGCAACGGGCCACTTCGTATGGATCGTCTACCGACTACCGTCTACGGTTTTTGGGGCATGGATCAACAACAGCACGCAAGTGGTGGCGAGGAGTGGGATAGTCGCCGCGGCGACGAAGGCGGGGAAGTAGGAGAACTTATCCACCAGCCTACCAACGGCCAGCGTGAAGAGCGTTCCGGCCAGGCCCGCCCCCAGCCCGCTTACCCCTGTCACGGAGGCCACGACATCCTGGGGGAAGAGGTCGGAAGGAAACGTCAAGCCCATAGTGGACCACGCCGCGTAACCCCAGACGGCGAAGCTGATGAGTGCCAGCGCCCAATAAGCGTTGTGGGTCGTCGCGGCGGGAATGCCCGCCAAGATGGGCAGGGAACTGATTACACAGACCCACTTCCGCGCAGGCACCACGCGCATCCCGCGCTTGATGAGGTAGCCGGAGGCAAAGCCGCCGGTGAAGTTCCCGATGTCGGCGGCCACGAATGGTACCCACGCGAACGCCGCGATCTGCTTCAGGCTGAAGCCCCGCGCATCGCTCAAGTATTGCGGCAGCCAGAAAACGTAGAACCACCAGATGGGGTCGGTGAGGGAGCGCCCGAGCACAATGCCCCACACATTCGGTTGCTTGAGCAATACCAGCCATCGCTCCACGCCGCGCTGGGCAGAAGTTGTTGCCGTATCGCGCCCGGCAGTGATGAGGGCACGTTCCTCCGGCGTCACGCGGGGATGGCGGTCGAGGGGGTGATAAAAATAGAGCCACACCGCCAGCCAGATCAAGCCCAGGATTCCCGAAAGCAAGAATGCGTAGCGCCAGCCTAACAGGATGGCGACCCAGGGCACAGCGACCGCGGCCACCGCGCCTCCCACGCTGGAGCCGCTGTCGAAGATGGCTACGGCCACCCCGCGTTCCTTGGCCGGGAACCATTCCGCGACGGTTTTGCTGGCGCCCGGCCAGTTGCAGCCTTCCCCAATCCCTAGCAGAAACCGGAAGACGCCGAATGAGAAGACCGAATTGGCCAGGCCGTTCAGCATGCTGACGCCCGACCACCAGATCACCGCCAGCGCCAGCCCCAGGCGCGTCCCGACGATGTCGAGGAGCACTCCGCCAATGAGCCACATGCCTGCGTAAGAAATCTGGAAGGCCGAGAAGACTTTGGAAAGGTCGGTGTGGCTGAGGTGCAGTTCTCTAGTGATGACGGGGGCGAGAACGGAGAACGTCTGGCGGTTGATGTAGTTGATGACGGTGGAGCCGAAGAGCGTCCAGACAATCCACCAGCGGAGTCGCTTGCTGGGCTTCATCTCTCGTGTCACTTGGTTGCCAGGACCTCCTCCAAGGCCTCTTCGAGGACCTGGATGGCCTCTCGTAGCGCGTCTTCGGTTATAGTCAGGGGCGGCGCGATTTTAATGCACTCTCCACTCGGGCCGACGGGCGCAAACATCAGCAGTCCCTTCTGAAAACAGGCGATGTTGATTCGCATGGCCACGTCGGGGTCGGGAGTCCTCGTGCCGGGCTTCACCACCTGGATGCCGGCTACCAGTCCTTTACCTTGCACGCATCCCAGAACCTTTGGGTCTTTCTGTTGCAGACGCTGTAACTCGCGCATGAGGATTTCGCCCGAGCGTGCCGCGCGCTGGACGAGGTTTTCTTTCTGGATGATCTCCAGATTGGCGATGGCCGCGGCAACCGGCAGGGGAGAGCCGGAATGGGTTGAAGTCATCGAGCCGGGGGGATAAAGGTCCATGATGTCTTCGCGCCCGATGACGGCGGAAATGGGCAATGACGATGAAACGCCCTTACCGCAGGCGATCAGGTCGGGGCGTACGCCGTAGTGCTCGTATCCGAACATTTTCCCGGTGCGGCCGAACCCGGCCTGCACCTCATCGAAGCACAGCACAATATCGTATTGGCGACAGAACGCTTCGAGAGCCTGCGCGTAGCTCACCGGCAGAAAGTCCGGCCCACCGCCTTGATACGTCTCCGTCATCACCCCCGCGATGTCCCGGGGGGCAACGCCTTTTTCCTCCAGCGTCCTCAAGAAAAGGTCGAACGACGTGTCCTGGTTCTTATAACCGTCGGGGAACGGCGCCTGCACGAAGGTGGGGTCAAGAACACCGATCCACGCTTTTTGCCTCTGCATCCCGCCGGCGAGTTGGGCGCCCATCGTGCGTCCGTGGAAGGCATTGTTGAAGGTCACGAAGAACTTCTTATGCGGGCCGTGCTTTTGCAGGCCGTAGGTCTTCGAAAGTTTGATGCAGTTCTCCGTCGCCTCACTTCCCGTCGTCAGCAGAAAGGCCCGGTATCTTGGCGGGTCGGGAGAAAGGTCTCGGAGCATGGCCGCCAGGCGGGCGCGGCGCTCGTGCACAAAGACGTAAGAAGCGAGCAACCCGTGCTCAATGGCTTCGCGGAGCGCCGCCCGGATTTCCTGGCGTCCGTGCCCGGCGTTGGTAATCAGCACGCCGGATGACCAGTCGATCCAGCGATTCCCCCAGGGGTCGCTGACGATGAAGTCCTCCGCCTTGTCCCAGACGATCGGCGGCTGCCCCATCATCGAGCGCGGTTCCGATTGCGCGAGCGAATGGAAGATGGGCAAGGACTCCGGCACGGGCAACTTGGTCTTGATGGTCCGATATCGCGTTTCGACTCGCGGGACTTCGACAGGGGTCAGATCGTAACCAGCCATGTTTTTCTCTTTTCCTATAGGCGCTTGATTTCGATATGGGGGTGGTCCCCGTAAACGATGCGAACCGGCGCCGCATCCTGAAGGATGGAGGTGCGCGCTGCCTCCACCACCAGTTCATTGATCGAGCTGTTGGCAGGCGTGGCGATCAGGCCTTGCGCGTCCACCTCGCGCATGATTAGCCGGCGGCTCTCGCGGGCCGCATCCGGCGCCAACCCCGCGGTCTCGGCTTCCATCCGGTGAATGGTTTGGGTGATGCCGGCAACGGATTCGTAGCCGTAGCCGACCGGCTTGTACCCCGGCCCTTCCCAGGGAACGACCCGGTAGAAGTCAGGGCTGACGTAGTTGTATCGCGAACCTCCAGGGCCGATCCCTTCCTGGTAGGAATAGGCCACGCCGCGATAGTGGTCGTCGTGGAAAACCAGCCCCGAGCGGCCTTCCCCCTCGCAATACATCACCAGGCCCTGATCGTTGCTTCCGGCGGCGTCATCGGGATAGCCCAAACCGTTCGTCACCGAGAGCAGGGCGCCGTTTTCCCACGTCACGCGGCCGTGCGACCAGAGGAAGGCCTCGTTGCCATTGGGAAATCTGCCTTTGACTCCTTGCACCGACACTTCCACGGGCTTCAATCCGGTAATGAAATAAACCAGGTCCACGTAATGACACCCGATGTAGGTGAAGGGGTCGGTCCGTTCGCAGGTGAACCAGTTCTGGAAATTGGAGAAGCGGTAATAGTACGGCTCAATCAGCTTCGCCTCGCCCATGATGAAGGTGCCGAATTGGCCCAGGGCGTAGGCGCGCCGCGCGACCAGCGACCGGCGGTCGAAACGCTTGTGATACTCCACACCCACAAAGCGGCCTTGGTCCGCCGCCAGTTTCTCGATCTCAACCGCCTGCGCGTATTGAAGGACCAGCGGCTTCACGCAGAGCACGTTCTGGTCGTGTTGCAGGGCGTGTTTGACCACTCCATAGTGGAGATTATCGGGCACCGCGACCACCACCATGTTGCCGGGCGGCATGGCTTCGACGACCTCTTTGAAGAGTTCGGGAAAGAGCCTGTCGGGCCCCTCGGAGAGAGATGGATGCGGCGTGAAACCCTGTCCCGGAAAGGCTTCCTGAAGCTCCCGGCTTTCCTTCAAATCCTGCAAGGGAGGAGCGTTCAAAGCGCAGATATCAATCTTACGGACCAAGCCGGTCCTTTGGAGATGATAAAGCGAGGGGAGGAGCAGATCATTCGTGATCATTCCTCCGCCCACGATGGTGACATCAAGATGCAGCGATTGCGAGGCCATCGAATCACTTCCCTTGCGCTGACGTCCGGACCGTTTCGGGACAAAGAAAAAGCATCTTACGGTGTGATATCTTTTCTGTCAAACTCCCGAGGTCCTAGGTTGCGTTGACATGTCTTGGGGTCGGGCCTAAAATATCGGTAGTCTGGGCTTCAATCCAACATCTTATGACGGGTCAGACCGTTTCCCACTATCGCGTCCTCGAGAAGCTCGGCGGCGGCGGCATGGGCGTGGTGTACAAGGCCGAAGACACCAAGCTGGGCCGCTTCGTGGCGCTTAAATTCCTCTCCGAAGGTTTGCTGACCGACCCGGAAGCGCACCTGCGCTTCATGCGCGAAGCGCGGGCGGCCTCGGCGCTGAACCACCCCAACATCTGCACCATTTACGACATTGATAAATACCAAGGCCAGCCCTTCATCGCCATGGAGTTCCTGGAGGGCCAGACGCTCAAGCACCGCATCGCGGGCGGACCGTTCGAGGCCGGCGAACTGCTGGAGGTGGCGATTCAAATTGCCGACGCTCTGGAGGCGGCGCACGCGCGGGGCATTCTGCATCGCGACATCAAGCCGGCCAACATCTTCCTCACCCCGCGAGGGCAGGCAAAAGTATTGGATTTTGGCCTGGCTAAGCTGACAACCCGAGAGCAGGGCGGGGCCGGGGAAGGTCTCACCGGTAAGGGCGTTGCACTGGGCACGACCGGCTACATGTCCCCGGAGCAGGTGCGGGGAGAAGAACTCGACGCGCGCACCGACTTGTTCAGCTTCGGCACGGTGCTGTATGAAATGGCGACGGGCCGGCAGGCCTTCTCCAGCGACACTACGGCCATGATCACCAGTTTTGTGCTGAATCGTCCCCCGATCCGGCCCGCCCACCTGAATCCCGACCTGCCGGAAAAGCTGGGAGAAATCATCCAGCGGGCAATGGAGATCGACCGCGAACTGCGTTACCAGAGTGCCGCCGATCTGCGGGCCGAGCTAAAGCGCATCAGGCGTGATACTGAATCCGGCCGCATATCGGCCGCGGCGGTTCCCCAAAGCGGCCCGATCGCCCCGGGCGCGCCGGGGCCGGCCGAACGCGTGATTCCGCCCGCGTTGTCCCGTCGGAAGCGGATCGCCTGGATGGGTATTCCGGCCGCGGTCGCCGTCCTCGGAATTCTCGCATGGCTCGTACTCAAGCGTCCCGCCGCCCACGCGCCCTCACCTGTACTGCTCCCGTTCACCACTTTCACAGGCTTGAAGAGCGATCCGGCGTTTTCTCCCGAGGGCAACCAGATCGCGTTTGCTTGGGACGGCAATGCTGGCCTGAACACTCACATCTACGTGAAACTTGTCGGCACGGGGAGCGCTCTGCAACTGACCAAGGGCACACGGCGGGAGTGGAGTCCGGTCTGGTCGCCCGACGGACGTGAGATTGCGTTTGAGCGTGAATCGGGAAGCGGAGCAGCCATCTATATAGTCCCGGCACTGGGCGGAGCGGAGCGCAAACTCGCCGAGGTCTCCGTGCAGGGACGCCTGGATTGGTCTCCGGACGGGAAATACCTTGCCGTCCCCGATCGGCCACGGCCTGCTGAGGCGCAAAGTATTTTCCTGGTCGCGACGGAAGGGGGGGAGAAGAAACAGCTCACCACGCCTTCCGGTGTATTCATGGAAGATTCCGTGCCTCGCTTTTCGCCGGACGGCCAGACCCTTGCCTTCATTCGAGGCACCTCCTACCTGGCGAATGATGCTTACACACAACCTGTGGACGGCGGCGAGCCGCGCCGCGTGACGTCCGATGAGCGACG
>Ga0031655_10002338_pt1 | contig 10992 bp, 10 predicted proteins | sample FrelakmetHBP12HB_FD_55187 | JGI IMG/M metagenome (GOLD analysis project Ga0031655, IMG submission 55187) | Freshwater lake sediment microbial communities from the University of Notre Dame, USA, for methane emissions studies -HBP12 HB | ecosystem: Environmental > Aquatic > Freshwater > Lake >... | reverse complement strand
CCTCTTGTAGGATTTCTTACCTTTCTTAGCGGGCGGAAACAACTCGCTCAGAAAGGTCTTTCCTCGCGAGTTGTTTCCGCCCGCGCGCTCTGAGTAGAGCACAGTACTATATCCTTCTCCGTATCGCTAACGTGACATGCAAAAGGCCGCAGTCAAAAATACTCTACATCCCGAGCGGGCAGTGAATGCCATCAAGGCTGTCCTGCTGGCCTCAAGAACATTCCTCAAAGCAGACGCGGCACTAGTCCTCACATGCGGAAGAGAGCTCAATCCAGATGCGCGCGGGGGTCGTGATGTCATTCTGGAGTACGCGAAGAAGCATCTCGACAAGTTCCAGTTCTTCATGGCTGAGGCCGTCTTCAAGTCACTGTCCGGTCAGGACATGGATCTTCTTACACTAGAGGCTAATCTTGTGGACTTCTGTGATTGCATTCTGATTGTCTTGGAGAGTGAGGGCACGTTGGCCGAACTGGGTGCGTTTGCCATGAAGAAACAACTGGCCAAGAATATGTTAGTCATAAACGATGCTCGGTTCGAGCATACAATCTCCTTCATTTCCATGGGACCGCTTGCCAAGGTGAACCGCGAGTCTCGTTTCCGTCCAGTCATCTATGTCGACTTGGAGAGCATACTGCGGGCTGGTCCTCAAGTGGCTGAGAGACTGGGAAAGATAGAGAGGCAAAGGAACAGGAGAGTTGACCTCAGTAAAGTGTCCCGCTTTAAGAAGCTAGCACGTAAGACTAGGATGCTGTTCCTTCTCGATTTGATCACCTTCTTTCAGCCATTAAAACGTGGCGAGTTGATTAGTATCCTCACCGCCCTATATGGGACCGACAACTTCGGGGATGTCACTCTCGAGATCCACGTGCTCGCTGCCCTGGGATTGGTAATCCGGAGGGCTGAATACTACATGCGCCCGAGCGACAGCCAACGATTATTCTTTGCATACCAAGGCCTGAACGAAATTGCCATAAGATCTGACATAGTGAATCACTATCACAAGTACTGGCGAGAGAAGGTTTCTATCATGAGGGACAAATTGGGCAGGCAAGCGTGACCACAGGGCTAATCGACAGCGTTGCAGGTTATCTGGGGTATACCCAAGACGAGGTCCTGGCCTTGGGCAGGAGAGCGCCTGTCACCTATAGGCACTACAAGATCCCAAAGAAGAAACATGGGTTTCGGACTATCCATCATCCCTCGAAACAGACTAAAGCACTACAATACGCCCTTATTGAGATATTCTTGAGCAGGTTGCCGATTCATAAATGCGCCGTTGCCTACAGACGCGGCCTGAGGGCGCCTCTCCGCCTGAATGCCACCATTCATGCAAAGTACAGGTACTCAGTCAAGGTAGATTTCTCTGATTTCTTCCATCACATCTCACCAGAGGATCTCTTAAGCCAAGTCCAGCTCAATCAGATTGAACTCTCACCAGAAGAGGTCACATTCGTGAGCAACTGCCTCTTTGTGAGGTTGGCTGGTGGCCGCATGGGATTGGCGATAGGGGCGCCTTCCTCGCCAATCGTCAGCAACATCGTTATGTACTCGATTGACGAGGCGACAACCTCGCTGGCTGGTACGATTTCTGACCAAGCCGCATACACTCGGTATGCCGATGACATCATCTTCTCCACTGATTTGCGGCACGCGTGCCAAACCTTCTATAAAGCCCTGAACAGGCTTGTGAGTGAGACACGGACACCAAGACTGGTCATAAACGAAGAGAAGACTGTATTCGCGTCGCGTGCTAGCCGCCGTGTCGTCACTGGCTTGTTCCTTAGGCCAGACGCTGGCATCTCCCTTGGCAGAGAGAATAAGAGGTACATCCGGAAGCTGCTCTTCGATCTGAGTAGAGGGTGTCTCGGTCCTGAATTGCAGGGATACCTCTCCGGATACCTGGCCTTTGCCTTGGATGTTGAACCTGATTTCTACAACCGCCTCGCTTTGAAGTATGGCGCAGAGTTGCTCGATCGGGCCCTGAATAGGGCCTGAGTCAGGGCCAAAGGGTCAACCCCGAATCGCACCTCCATAAGACCTATGCTCCATTGAGAAGACGTGCTTTGGCGATCGGTCGTTCAGATGGATCTATATCTTGGGTCGTCTCTTCAGGGCACGCGGCTCGACTCGATCCGGGCGGTCATTGACGCGTCCAGATCGTCAGTAGCGGCGTGTATAGGCGTTCACGGAAATGGACTTGATGTCGCTCCAGGGCCGCTTCGATCCGCTTCTTGGGCAACAGTTTCGTGAAGCACAGGTCTTGATCCTCCACCATCTGCCGCCGATACTGGCGCACTCGCTGGACTTGGCTGTCCAGCCGTCCTTGGGTATACTTATCCATTGCAGACCTCCTTGCTCGTAGATTGTCGTAACAACAATCTCGTCGGCTTGCCGGGGAGACAGCGGACCTGGACCCATTACCTGGGTTATCGGGGGACATAGAATGGCAGTCCCCAGATAACGCTTTTGTCTCTGTTTCCCGTTGGTCTTCCTGTAAGGAAGCATTTCGCACTGTAATTCTCCAGGGGAATGGCGATATACTTGTACGTTAGCAGGCCGGCACCGTTGCCGGGCATAGGTCATATAGAAAATGTCGGCGCATAGAAGAAGGTAATCTGTAGTGCTCCTCTCATGAAGACTGTATAGTGATTTATCGGCGGCACAGGGAGGATATCGTGAACAACGCTAGCGATGTTGACAGGCATCTAGCCGAGGGACTTTCCCTTCATGCGCTGGTTCCAGCGTCGAGGCTGCAGGAAATCCAGGATAGCTTCGCAGTGGCCACCGGTGTAGCATCTTCACTTGTGCGGGTGATGGAGCCTGAACACAGTCCAGTCACGAGAAGACTCACGAAAGAAAGCAATGGAACAGAGTTCTGCCGTAAGTGGGTACGGGCTTCGCGTAATGGACTGGGCAAAGCGCACTGCTTCATATGTGATTGTTGCCCTCAATTCTGGCTGGTCGGCAAACGCAGAGCGAGGAAACAGTGTCTTCGTAATGGGTGGGTATTCACGCCTAAGAACTGCTTTACCGAGAGAAAAACGCGAACGGGCCTCGTCTACATTTACCGATGTCATGCCGGGCTGTGGGAATTCGCCGCGCCTATTGTTGTGGCCGGAAAGCACTTGGCAACAATCTATGGTGGTCAAGTCCTGATCGGGGAACCAACACCCGAACACCTTGAACATATTATCAAACTTGCCCAGAGGCTCAGAAGAAATCCTAGCCGTATGTTGGCCGCGTTCATGAAGGTCCACAGGCTCCCGACTGCGAGCAAGTTGGAGGAGATTGCACGGCTGCTAGCAGCCGTTGCGACTGACATAGCGGAGATTGGCTTCGAACGACTCGTGGAAATACAACAATTGCGGAAGTTGGTTTCCATAACCAACCTGATCGGGAAACACAAGTCTGCGGAACTATCGCACTCTATGCAGGCTGTTGTCGAACGGGTTGCCAGTATGTTGGGGGCCGAAGCCTGTTCGATCTTCTTGGTGCACAGTGAAGCGGGCTATGAAAGTCTAAAGCCAGATTCACTGGTTGTTCGAGCCACATACGGCTTGCCTCTCGCAAAGATCGCGAAAAAGCCATACAGAATAGGGGAGGGGGCAATCGGGCAATGTGCAGAAACCGGACGGCCCCGCCGACTGAGACTTCCACCAAGCGGACACCCGAAGCCGTGGAAAGCAAAGTACGAGGCTCTGTTGAAGTCAAAGAAGTTGCGGAACCTCCTTATCTGTCCGCTCCGCGGCAGAAACCAACTTCTGGGTGTGATTGCAGTTGCAAACAAACAAGGACATGCCGAATTTGACCAACTTGACGAGCGTATCTTGGCATCTGTTGGTACGCAGGTAGGGTTGGATTTGGAGAACGTCTGGCTACGGGAGGATGAGGCTAGAACAACGGCAGACATAGAGAAAACCCGTCGTTTCCTCTCGAATGTAATGGCAGAACGCGATCCAAGACGCCTTCAACACTTGGTCGTGCGAGATTTTGCTGAACTCGTCGGAGCGGACGCTTGCACACTGTTCCTACTTCCTTCGGAGTTTATAAAAGCTAGCGACATGGAGTACGTGAGGGAGCACCAATTGGCGGAACATTTCTTCATCGCTGCCAATTCGAAACGAACGTGTATTCACAACGAACCGAAGACGCACTTCTCTGAGGAGATGGCTATTGCAGACCAGGCAAGGTTCGCATACGCACCAGGCGAGGGTTTGACGGGATGGGTCGGCAAATATGGCGCAACCCTCTGTATCGCGCACCGAGATCACGCCTATCTAATGGCCATTTTCAACCGCGAACTGAAGGTGGATGTTCTGCACTTCTGGATGCGCATTTGGGGCAAGAATTGGGAAACCAAATTCACACAGAGATTCAAACACAGATACGAGTGGACGAAAGAACCTCACTGGACTCACAAGACTGTGGAACATCCACCACGATGGAAGAATGCCCCTTATCTCGCGGCACCACTCGTTAGGGGGGACAAGATAGTTGGGGTCATTCGAGCTTCCGGACTCAAGAGTAGCCTTGAAAAGAGATCATTCACTGCACGAGACAAGCTCATGCTCACGAGGTGCGCTAACCACCTAGTCCTTGCCTTGAACAGCGCGGGTTTCATAGATGATCTCAGGGGGTCGTTCGCCGAACTGGCATCGCACGATCTGCCCGGACCAGCACAGCGAGCAACCCATCGGCTCGACGCTATCATCCGTCACTGGGGAAAGAAGGGCCTTGACCCCACGCTGATTGATGAGATCAAGGGCTGCAGGACTGAAACGCATTGGCTGTATTGTGATGCAACCGGACTACTGCGGTATCTTAGTGTCGACGCCGACAAAGACCCTCTGCATCGAAAACCCGCGATACTGCATAAGGTGCTGGAGGAGGCAATTGGGGCGTGCGAGGGTCGTGCAAGTAAGAAACAAGTTCAGATTAAGATCGAATGCCCTGATGGCATTAAAGGGGCGAAGGCGAGCGTAGACCACCTGCTCATTCGGCACGCGATTCAGAACCTGATCACCAACGGTGTTGCCGAGGCCAGCAAACGGGGTGGGATGGTCGTCTGTAGGATGGAGGACCCAGGAAACGGCTTCTACAGAATCAGTGTGGAGAACACAGGCCGCCGACTTGAGAACCGATATATTCGACACGCGTTCGACCTCGGGCCTGGAGTGCGCATCGTCAGGAGGATTCTCGAATGGCATGGAGGGCACTGTTCGGCCAGTAACATCAAGCGTCCCAACTGGGGTGCGAGTTTCGTGATCGAGATACCAACAAAACACAAGGAGGCACATCAATGAAGGTATTGCTTATTGAGGATGAATTGGATGACCAGAAGACATACAAAAGACTTATCGAAGATGCATGCTCTGGGGGGGCCGAAGTGCACACAGCAAGGGACAGCCTTTGTGTCGATGAGAAACTAGGGAAGATCACTCCAGACCTTGTTGTCGTAGACATCTGGCTAGGTGGCATGACCCAAGGTGCTCATGGCATTGAAATCATCGAACAGATGAGGAAGAAGAGCGAGTACAAGAAGCTCAAAATATTCGCTTTGACTGTCGCGGTCAGCGACAAGGTGAAGGACAAAGCAACCAACGCAGGCTGCGACAAGTTCTTTCGCAAGATGGAGGACGACAAGAAATTCATAAATGCCGTCCGTCGCTTTCATAGCACGTTCCAGCGGAAACAGCTTTCGACTGTAAAACCCAACAAATCGCCTAATTACCCTGTTTCCCGGGGCCGAAAACAGGGTTAAGAAGCTCGATGTAATCCCCCTCGCCTGAAGGCAACGGGGCATACCCTCACGGGCTGTTGCCCAAATTGCATGCGGGCTAGCCAGAGGGAGCCAGAGGGGTCAGGCCGTGATTTGCGACATTTCCGGGATGTGGTGGCGTCAGCGATGACATCGTCGTTGGATGAGACCTGGACTCGGGCTGGCGGCTTCCTGCAAACAGGTTCGACCGAGCGACTCCGCATGGAGGGAACTGCCCAAGTGTCGTTTATCACAGCATGCCCCCTTTTCTCCAAAGGACTACCGTGACAGTAGACCGCGATTGGACCTTTCTCGATGCGCTATGCAGCCGCCAAGCGGCGAAGTGGCATCGGGCCGGACCTCGACCGGTCTCGTAAGGTCTTGCCACCAAACTCGATTGACATGGACCACTAGGTTCAGGCGACTCGCTACAGTCAGCGCCTGATCCCTGACGTTCGGCATTGCAGACGGTTTGAGGAGCAATTCAATGGCGAGTCAGCAACAAGAGCAGTCAGGAGAGAGTCTACAAACATCACTCATCGACCCCGCATACGCAAGGATGCTTTTTGAACTGCATCATCGCCAACTCAACGAAGCGCAACAGCGAATACAATCGCTAACAGAGAAAGCCGTAGGGTTAGTGATGCTCCTGACAAGTTGGACCACCTTGTCAACGGGTACACCTGCCGTACGCCTCAAGGCTATCTACGCCACAGGGATCGTGCTGTTTGCTACTGTTTCGTGTATCTTCTTGGCGACTCACGCCGCTGGCAGACGCCGAATTGCAGCCGTAATTGACAGACTCAACAATCATTTCGAGCTATTCACCAAGGGTAGACTTCTCGATGGGAGCGCCCCCTACCCCCTCAAATGGCGGGGATTTGGAGCGCGTTCGCTGATCTACATGGTTGGAGCTCATATGACAGCAATCGCAGTCGTCTCAGCAATCGCTATTGTGGCAATTCTCCTCAAGTGACTTAGCCCCACTGCGGTTCCAGTTGACAGGAATACCTAGAAGATTCTGGCGGCCCAGCAACTTGGCAGAAGACGAAGCTCTCTTGGATCTACTCCGACAGTTCAAGCACCGGAGAATGTGCCCTCTCTCAACCCTGGGATTCTTCACGATCCCTTTTCTTGCTGATCATGGTCCTTACCATGGACTTGTAGTGAAGATCTACAGAGGGGTTCGTGACCAAGGGCTTGCGAGAGGCTTGCTGGGGGTCCATGACAACTATGTTCGAGTTCTTTCGGACCTTGGTCTTCCCGTTCCGGAAACACACATGAGTATAGTACGAGACGGCATCAGACATTACCCTATAGTATTACAGGAGCCATTCCACAGGCATGAGATCTTGAGAGATCTCATCGCAGAGGGGAAGCCGGAACGTTGTGTCGATCTGTTGCTAGGCGCCTTGGACACGGTCTGCCATTTCTGGGATCGGGTGGTGAAACAAGAAGAACTGCAGGGACTTGGTCTTCATGCTTCGATACGCAACTTTGGGTATCGTCGAGGGCGATTCTGGCATCTGGATACGTTTCCACCGATGTTTGGACTATCGCGAGAAGAAATGCATGATTTGATCCTCCAGTTCGGCCTATCGACAGTCTGTCGTTTGGCCAGGCCCCTTGCTCTTCCGTTCATGGATCACGTTACAGGAGAGTCCTACAGTAGAGAGAAGAGCATCCTAGGACTTGTTGGCAGTGTATGCCGACTACGTCCAGAATGCTCAAGGGTCTTCTTACAGGTTACACAGCAGTTTGTTGATGCCCAGCCAAACATCAACGGCAAGGAGGCTTTGCTTGACGCACTTGGCTATCCGCCGCGGCTTAGTGTTGTCTGGGTAACCATCCGCAGGCTACTAGGGAAAGGAGGGGAACCTAATGTCAGTAGATTTGTGCACCCGATCACGCCAACAAATCGCTCCAGCCGACACGTTGACCCTGGAGTACGAGGGTCAGCCCTTCAAAGATGATTCGGCTGAAGAACCCATTAAAAAATAACCGAGGGGTCAGACTGTGATTTGCTACATTCCATGGCATCGTCCTTGGCTAAGACCTGAACCCGGGCTTGTGGCCAGGGCAGAATGATGCAGAGTGCAGGCGAACTCCACAGGGGTCGAGGGTCAGCCCTTAAAAGATAAATGAACTCTGTATTGCTTCTTCTGTTCGAATCCATCACCTGACCGACCTGCTGCAGCAGAACGTAAGAAGGTAAGAGGGTAGGAACGTAAGACCGTAAGACGGTGGTACTGTCGGACCGTCAGACCGTCGGACTGTGAAACCGTAGCGGCTTCGCCGCTCTTACCTTCGTACCTTCTGATCTTCTTACCCTCTTAGCTTCCCTCTGCCCTTTCATCCGGAGGACCCCCACCCATGAACACCCCTCAACGTATCCAGTCGCTCCGGGCCGGGGTCATCGGCACCGGGTTCATTGGGCCTGTTCACATTGAGGCCCTGCGAAGGCTCGGCGTCACGGTGACCGCCCTCTGCGACGTGGCGGACCTGGCCACGGTCGCAGCCGGGAGGCTGGGCATTCCCCACGCCTTTGCCGACTACCGCGACCTGCTGGCCTGTCCGGAGGTAGACGTGGTACACATCACTGCCCCGAACCGGTTCCACTGCGAGATGGCGCTGGCCGCGCTGCGTAGGGGCAAGCACGTCGTGTGCGAGAAGCCTCTGGCCATGAGCACTCGCGAGACGGCACGGATCGTCCGGATGGCACGGGCCTCCAAGCGGGTCTTTGCCGTGAACTACAATGTCCGGTTCTATCCGGCCGTGCTGCAGCTCCATCACCTGGTTGCACGTGGGGACCTGGGCGACATCATCCATGTCAACGGCTCCTACATGCAGGACTGGCTGTTCAAGGATACGGACTACAACTGGCGCCTGTTGCCCCAGGAGGGCGGCCGGCTGCGGGCAGTGGCCGACATCGGCACCCACTGGATGGACACCGTCTCCTTTATCCTCGGGTCGAGGATCACATCGGTCTTGGCTGACCTGGCCACGTGGCACAAGAACCGCCGCCGTCCCCGCAGCGAGGTGCAGACCTTCGCAAAGGCCAACGCCCGGGTGAAGTACGCCACGTACAGGGTGGCGACCGATGACTTCGCCAACGTGCTGCTGAGGTTCGCCAACGGCGCTCGCGGCAACCTGGGCGTGTCCCAGGTGGCCGCAGGTCGCAAGAATTGCATCCGCATCGAGATCTACGGATCAAGGCAGTCGGCGTGGTGGTGTTCAGAGGAGCCGGAGACCCTGGTGTTCGGCCATCGCGACGAGGCCAACGAAACGGCTGTGCGGGCCACGCCCGCGTTTGGCGACGGGGCTGCGGGCTTTATGGACTACCCGCCCGGCCACGTGGAGGGCTTCCCGGATACGTTCAAGATGGGCTTCCGTGCGATCTATTCGGCCATCGCCGGGACCCGCACGGGCCAGGGGCTCTTTGCCTCCGCAGAGGACGGCCACCAGGAGGTCGCCGTGTGTGAGGCGATCCTGGAGAGCCATAAGTCACACTCGTGGGTATGGGCCTGTAAAGGAGAGCTATGAGACTTGGATTCGTCAGTGCCATCCTCCCGGATCTGCCGTTGGAGGGCGTCTTGAAGTTCGCAGCAGCAGAGCATTTTGCGTGTGTCGAGGTCATGTGCTGGCCCGTGGGCAAGGCGGAGCGTAAGTACGCAGGCGTCACGCATATTGACGTGGAGGGTTTCACGCGGACCCGCGCAGGGGAGGTCCGCGGACTCTGCGAGGCGTACGGCGTGTCCCTCACCGCCCTGGGGTATTATCCGAATCCGCTCGATCCGGACCCTGCGGCCGCGAGGGTCGCGGTGAGCCATCTCAAGAAGGTCATCCGAGCCGCGGCCCTGCTGGGGCTGAAGAACGTGAATACCTTCGCCGGCCGCGACTGGACCAAGGGCGTGGATGAGAACTGGCCTCGGTTTCTCAAGACCTGGCGACCGCTCGTCAGCTTCGCAGAGGACCACGACATCCGGATCGGCATTGAGAACTGCCCGATGCTCTTCACACGGGATGAATGGCCCGGCGGCAAGAACCTCATGACCACGCCCGTCATCTGGCGGCGTGCGTTCAGCGACATCCAGAGCCGGCACTTCGGCCTCAACTACGATCCGTCGCACTTCGTGCTCCAGCAGATGGACCCGCTCAGTCCCCTCACGGAGTTCAGGGACAAGCTGTTCCATGTCCACGCCAAGGACATGAGGGTGCATCCGGAGAGGCTTGACGAGGTCGGCATCTTCGCGCTGCCCACAGACTGGCACAGCCCGCGTATTCCAGGCTTTGGCGAGATCAACTGGGCGGAGTTCATGGCCAAGCTCTACGAGATTGGCTACGGCGGTTCTGTGTGCATCGAGGTGGAGGACGGCACGTTCGGCAAGACCCTGCAAGGGCGCAAGGCAGCGATTCGGGTCGGCGGCAACGTCCTGCGTCCGTACTTTGCCTCGCTGGGCGAGGCAGGCGGAAAGCGGTAGGTCATGGCGAAGCGCCCGAGTGCCGGTCTTCGGTATTCGGTATTCGCGAACAGCGAGCACGGCGAGCGCCCGAAAAGGGAGCGCGGCTCCCGCCCGAACACCGAACACCTGGGCGGGCTTCAGCCCACTATGAAGACGACCCACTCCAGAACACTGCTCGCCGGGGTCCGCAGTCATGGAACTCTGAAATGGAAGAGATCGAAATCACCTCTGCATCGGTCGATGATGCCAGTGAGATCCTTGCCTTGCAGAAGACCGCCTATCGCAGCGAGGCCGAGATCTACAATGACTGGAGTATTCCACCCTTGCATCAGACCATCATTCCGATGCAGATCACTTTGAGTTGTTTACCGGCCCAAAGAGCCTCAGGAATCAACATCTCTACCACAAGCTGGGGTACCGGGAGTTCAGGCGGGAATCAGGAGGCGGCCAAGTGGAACTAGTGTTCATGGAGAGGCACTCGCCCAACCGAGTGGCAAGATGATGGAACTGGGGCGAGTATTGTTCAGTCTGGTGCCAACAGTCCTTCTGTTGTGCACCTCCGGCCCTGTTCAGGGACAAGGGCCCGCGGAAGCTCAGCGTGAACAGGCCCCTGGAACGCAGAACTCCCAACAGACAACAGCGGACCTGGGACTGGCGCCGGACTGGGCTGTGGCGTGGCGAGACCCGACGGCGGAATTGCGTCCGCTCCAGATAGTGCACGGAGTCCCTGCGCAACAGGCTACCCCTGCCGCAATGAAGGCCCTGAAGGAG
>Ga0031655_10002335_pt1 | contig 10999 bp, 9 predicted proteins | sample FrelakmetHBP12HB_FD_55187 | JGI IMG/M metagenome (GOLD analysis project Ga0031655, IMG submission 55187) | Freshwater lake sediment microbial communities from the University of Notre Dame, USA, for methane emissions studies -HBP12 HB | ecosystem: Environmental > Aquatic > Freshwater > Lake >... | reverse complement strand
AAGGGCCAAGGCTGAGGAAGAGGCACATCTCATCAAGCAAAAATCAGAACAGATGCTGAAAAGAAGTAGAAGGATAGCGGAGGATGAGATAAAAGAAAAGCTGAAGAAAGTCTATCAGGGGCTGCTTTCGAGCTTAGAGGAGATCGAAGAGACCACGGTAATACCTACTGAGGTGAGTAAAGACACCGAGCAAGTTAAACCGGAGCCGATTGTGCATCTGAAAGCAGAGAGGAAAACCAAGGAATCACAAAAACACCCGCCTCTACCTGAGGAAAAAGAAGTGAAGGAAAGCCCTGATATCTATGAGGGCAATGTAGAACTGGTCATTCCGCCTCCCCTTAGTTTAGACCTGATGCTGCAACTTCACAAGCACTTGAGGAACATGCCTAACATAGAGGTCTCGAACCTTGGAGTTTCCGCAGACAAGAGCATAGCGATCAGAGTTTCACTGGAAAATCCTACCCCGCTTCGTAAGATGTTGGAGGATCTCCCTGAGGTCGAGGCAACTGCAGAGGCGCCACAAGATGCCGGACTGGTGCCCTCGACAAAGAAAACTGGGGAGACAGCACTGTTTGGAAGAATAATAGTGACTACAAGAAAACAGACCAACTAACCGGGGTGGAGGCTTTCCGATCAATAAGCGAGGATTTTCTTACAGCGTTCATATACACTCTCTATGTTGTGACAATTGCATTATGTGCGGAGGGGAAGTATAATCCTTGTTCGAAAGGAGGCAAGCGGCCTCCGCCTTTTCTAGACCTTGCTTTGGGACCATGAGGACGGCGGTTCAAATCCGCCCACCCCGACCATCAGCTCGGAAGCTCCGCAACCATCTTATCTAGGAAGCGCTCTGCGAGGCCTCTTTGGATGGAGTATACCCCGCTCGATAGCGTCAGCGTGCCCTCGTAACCGCTTATGCCAACTATAAACAATGGTGGGTAGAATGGTGGCGGCAAAAGTCTAGCCATAACAGGTTTGCTTCCGAAAGTAACCGTAGTTGGGTCGATGGGACCTGTATTGGTAAGGCCATTGGCCCACTTTCCCTTTGCCCTCCTCTGTTGGTAACTGCGCTTCACCGAATTCATTGCCACGTTATAAGGCAAAGGTCCGAGACCGACAAGAACGCCAATCAGTGTATCAATGCCCCCGAAGTTCTGCTTGTATCTTTGTGTCATAGAAGTAATCTTGTCAAGGGTAGAGGAGAAATCCTGCCCCAAATCTGTACCCAAGTTTGGCCATCCGTCCGCCCAAACGCTGAGATTGGCTACGGCTGAAGCTTGCGTGTTAGGAATATAGCGTCTCAAGTCTATTGATGATGTTAGTCGCAGTTGCTCATGCCCGTCCCAGCCAGCGGTTGAGGCAAGTGCTCGGAAGAAGGCAGTTAGCAGGAGGTCATTTATGGTCGCCTCGTGCCTCCTACCATATTGAACTATACGAGATAGAAAATCATTTGGCAGGAAACGATGAAGGAATGATAGCGACTCACTTTGCCCCTCTGGAAAGGGAAGAGTGAGAGTGCGCTCGGGAGTACGGTTAATTTGTATATCATTATGCAGGAACCGAAAGTAGAAGCCAGCATAGCGATGCTTGGGGACATATTTTAGTACTTGGTAAGCACTCCTTGAGCCATATATGTTGGGTTCGGGCCGATAACTGGGCTCATGGCTCAGCCGATAATAGATAGAGGAAATGACTCGAGCAACATCTTTGACTCCGGTAGCATCCGCAACATAGTGAGAGACCTTGAGCAAGAGGCGAGCCCCATTAGCATAATTCCAGAGACAAACATGAGACTGAGGCCCGGCATAAACATCGGCGGATGCTACTTTGAATGATTCAAATTCCTCTTCGGTCTTTGCTTCGGAAAATGTGTTTGAGCTACCCGAATTCATCCTTTCCCAATACGGCTTCCTCCAGTGAGACACGAATCTACATCCCAGGATTGGCTCAGCATCCAGTGCGAGTTCGGCTGCTTTGGCTAGCCTGTCAGCATCGATTTGTTCGCTGAACTCCATTTCGAGTTGGATTATCATTTCACACTGCATAGAGCCCCAGAACATGATGCGGTCTAGGAGCTGTGTCGGGAAGTGCCTTGGAATCTGCAGAACCTTCTTCATGTCTGCATTATAACACAGACTAGAGGGATGCTCGATAACGAAGTGATTCTGGNGCTAGGAGATTGTTCGGGAACGTAGTTTTATGAGACACGGGTCCTTGAGGTGGCACTAACAATTGCATTGTATGGCGGGGAAAGGGTATACTGATTGAACGAAAGGAGGCAAGCGGCCTCCGCCTTTTCTAGGCCCTGCTTTGGGACCATGAGGTCGGGGATTCAAATCCCCCCTCCCCGATTTTATTTTGTCCACGCCTCCCCTTTTGCTGACATTAACCCACTAACCCTGTAGAAAACAACGGGGCCGAAACTGCTTCAAAAGGGGTACGCGATCCTTAGTTTCGCTTCGGTACCCCAGGCAAGCCGCTCCACAAAGACTTGGTTTGGAATGGTCAGTGAACATCAGGCCTAATGTTGATCAGAACCCGAGTGAGCGCGCCAAGCAGTAGTATTGGAACAAATTAGAAGGAGATTCTACAGTCTACACTGAAAACTCTTTGCATTGTCCCGTTACTCCTTTTGAAGCGTCCCCATATCACCGGCAGGTAAGATGGGCAAACGCATCTCAACCTTCGTCCCTACGCCCACATGACTTTGTATATCGATTCGTCCATTGTGTAACTCGACAATCTGTTTGACAATAGTCAGCCCCAATCCTGCCCTGCTGCCTGTACGCTCTCTTTGAGCTCCAGCTTTGTAAAACGGCTCCATAACGTGAGGCAAGTGCTCCTTTGATATTCCTCTTCCAGAGTCAGACACCTCAATAACTGCCCAATCCTCATCTCGGCTCAGGGCCATTTCAATTCGTCCCCCTTTGGGGGTGAACTTTATGGCATTATCAACCACATTTAACACCATTTGCTTGAGCAAGTCGCGATCTCCTGATACCATTACTTCTTTAGGAGTCGAAACTTTGAAATCCATGTCTTCAGCCAACACCCAGACCTCCCCGACAATCTCTTCCAGTAATTCTCTAAGATTGACCTTCTCAAGAGCAAGGATAGGTTTAGATTCCAGTTGTGCATTCAGTAACAGATTGTTGGTCATTCGAACGAGCCTGCGCACTTCTCTGGCCATCCTCTGCAAGCTTTCTCTAGTTTCGAAATCCGTCTCTGGCTGCATCAGGAGGACTTCTATCTGGCCCTGCAGCGCAGTAAGGGGTGTCCTGAGGTCATGAGACACACTGGCGACGAATGTCTCCCTACCCTTGATGGCTTCGTCCAATCGGTACCACATATCGTTCAGGCTATCAGCCAATCGTTGCAACTCAGGTGGTCTGGGTTCTTGCGGAAGCCCTGTTCGAAGTTTGCTACTCTGTATCTCGCGCGTCTCANCAATAATCCTATCCAGTGGGCGAAGACCTCGGCGGATAATGAGCATCCCCACCAGGATAGTCACTAAGCTACCTCCAAATCCCTCAGCCAGAGTGTACCCCCATAGGCGGTCCTCCGCCGCATTCAGCTGGCTAAGACTATCCCCCATCTGTATGAAGGCGAAGAGTTCCTGTGTCGCGGGGTCACGCATTGCAACCGTGTAAACCCGCACCTCATCAACACCCTTAATCTTAATGGTGTCGAACCTTCCCTTGTCACTATCAGGCAAACGTAATATTCCCTCCAGCGCTCGAATTATTGGATCAGGGACATGGCCGACTACCGCAAGTCGGTTTCCCTGCGTGTCACTTACGCGGAGCAGTAGAGTANGCGAGGGCAATTCCTCCGCCATAGCCTGACTGACCGCATCTGTGTAGCTTTCATTGCCACTGCCTAAGTTCGCTGCGATATCTCTGACAACCATCTCAGTATGATCATGAAGAGTGTCATCAAGAGCCGTGCGTAGGCTTGCGACCATAATATGCCGTGCTGTAAACACCAAGGCAAAGATAAGTAAAGGCATGGTTAGAGCATACCAGAGGATAAGCTGCCTGCGGAGGCTCATTCTGAGGTTCTCTCCTTAAGTACATAGCCGAAACCACGCAACGTCTGCAGTATGTCAGTTTCTCCACCTGCGTTCAGCTTACGTCTGAGGTAGTTGATGTACACTTTAACCGGGTCTGTTTCCCCTCCAAAGTCATAGCCCCAAATACGTTGCAGAATAACCTCCCGGCTTAGAGGCTTGTCTGCGTTCTGCGCCAGCAACTTGAGTAGTTCAAACTCACGGGTTGTCAAATTTATCGGGCGGTCGCCACGCCGCACCTGTCGGCGCTCGGTATTGATCTCCAGGCTACCCACTCGGATGATGTTTTCCTTCAGAGAGTTGCGGCGGCGGAGGACTGCCCGAATACGAGCGAGGAGTTCTTCAAAAGCAAAAGGCTTGGGGAGATAGTCATCAGCACCAGCTTCAAGACCTCGAACCCGCTCACCAACCATATGACGAGCTGTCAGGATAACGATGCCTAAGTCCTTCCCGTCCGCACGTAGCTGGCTGCAGATATCAATGCCATCCATATCGGGGAGCATCAAATCAAGAACTATAAGATCAGGACTACCGGACCATGCAGCTTCCAGTGCCTGACGCCCCGTATGGGCCACTTCAACCTCAAAGCCGCTATGAAGCAGTCCGCGGCTCACAAAATCCGCAATATCCGCTTCGTCTTCCACCACGAGGATCTTCGGCATCTCCACTCCTAGACAGACCCCAGATAACAGGTCTGTTGTATTATACTACCGCGAGGGCTGTGTCTGGTAGCAGCATTTTATAGATAGACGAATCTAACCTCTAACCATCGTTTAACCTTATTCCAACCTTGTTTTAACCATCGTACAATAGCATTCGTATGAAACGAAAGGTTTGGCTTACTGTACCTAAGTTCGATAGGCAAGAGCTCCGTGGTGTCTCCCCCATGACCTTGCTGTCAGTTAAGAAGGAGGTGCAATCTGCCAGAGATGTCGGCAAGCGCTCGGCGCAATGTCCCCAGTTTCAAACTGGGCATGAAGCCACCAGAGATCGATGAAGTCTTAGGCAATATAAAAGAGGTGCTATTATCCGGGCAGCTTACCCTTGGCTCACATGGTAAACATTTTGAAGAAGAGTTTGCCTCTTTCGTAGGGATGCCCTTTGCCTGTGCCGTGAGTAGCGGTACAGCAGCCCTCGAAATCGCTTTGCGAATCTTCGGAGTTGGAGGGAAGCAGGTTCTAGTCCCCTCTAACACATTCTTCGCTACAGCCGCCGCCGTTATCCATGCGGGTGGAATTCCCCGCTTCGTTGACTGTGATCCACATACCCTTGACATCGATTATAACTCTCTGGTTAAGTGCTGGACTCCCCAGTGCGCTGGAGTGATTGTTGTGCACATTGGCGGGCCTGTTGCCCCCTGCATAGATGGTGTACAACGATTTTGCCATGAACGTGGGCTCTTTCTCCTGGAGGATGCTGCCCACGCTCACGGGAGCACACTCAACAGTAAACAGGCTGGCAGCTTTGGCGATGCAGCTGCGTTTTCTTTCTATCCCACAAAGGTAATGACCAGCGGTGAAGGAGGAATGCTCGTTACTGGGAGCGAAAAATTCTACAAAGAGGTTCCGATATACCGCGATCAAGGCAAAGAGGGCTTTTACAGCAATTTCCATATACGTCTAGGGCACAACTGGAGGATGAGCGAACTCCATGCAGTGTTGGGTCGTTCGCAGCTCAAGCAACTTCCTGCNAATGTCGCCCGACGCCGCCAAATCGCCAAGTGGTACGGAATCGCTCTTCAGGGATTGCCGGCAGTGAAATTACAATCGCTCTCAGCTGACTCGGAGAGCAATTACTACAAGTATTCGGTGCTACTCCCGAAAAAGGTTGACCGCGCCAAGTTAAAGCAGAGGCTAAAGGAGGAGTGGGGAGTCTCGCTTAGCGGCGAAGTATACACTTTGCCCTGCCATAAGCAACCCATATTCGAAAAGTATACCGATGGCAATTTCCCGGGAGCAGATGAAGCTTGCGCACAGCATATTTGCCTGCCTCTGTATCCAGACCTCAGTCAGGCTGAAGCAGAATACGTAGTAGACGCCTTGAAAGCCACAGTCAGCTCTTTGATGAAGGAGGTGTCCCATTAGAATCGCAGTTACCGGGGGATCTGGGTTTATCGGCACAAACGTCGTCCAACAACTCCTGGAGGCTGGCCATGAAGTATCCATTCTAGACCTGTGCCAACCGACAGCCGTCGGGGCTCTCTGGAAGCATGTGGATATCATGCAACTGGAGCAGATCGTCGAAGCTACCAAGGGGATTGAGGCGATATATCACCTGGCAGCCGTATCCGACGTAAATATCGCTTTCAAGAACCCCCTTGAATGCGTTGATGCCAATATCCGTGGGACGGCGAATGTGCTTGAGGCTGCGCGTATAAACAAGTTCTCCAGGGTTATCTTCGCCAGCACAGTGTGGGTATATCAGGCCAGCCCGGAAGCCATGCCTACTGAGGCCACCTCTTTCGCTCTCGACCACGGTGTGCATCTGTACACATACTCCAAGATTGCAGGGGAAATGCTGTGCCACAGCTATCAGCAACTTTATGGTGTCCCGTTCACTGTCCTGCGCTACGGAATACCCTACGGTCCGTTCATGCGTCAAGCTCTCTTGATACCTATTTTTGTCAAGAAGGCTCTGTCAGGGGAGCCTCTCCTCATCAATGGCGATGGAAGTCAGTTCCGTAAATTCGTCTATGTAGAGGACCTGGCCCATGGCAATGTCGCAGCCCTAGACCCTCAGGCCGCAAACCAAACGTACAACCTCGAAGGCAAGGAAAAGGTAAGTGTTCTGGAGTTAGCCAACGCCATAGGCCAGATCCTGGGGGGAGTCAAGGTCCAGTTTGAGCCTGCCAGACCCGGTGACCTAAGAGGGGTAGAGGTTGACTTCCAGAAGGCTTTGACGGAACTGGGTTGGCAACCTATCGTTTCTTTTGAAGANGGTCTACGCCGAACTATCGCCTGGTTATTAACGCTTTCGCAGAAGCATCCAACCCCCTTGCNGCCAGCGTCGCGCTGAGACCTTAAGTTCACTGCGGTGTGACCCATAACACCAGGGGTATTCGTAGTGTCTCGGTTATAATATCCCTGGTGTCCACGATTTTAAGGCCGCCACCTGTTTCCGGAACAGGAGGCAAAGGCTACATGGGCATTTCAATGCCGGTGAGGGATTGTTTTGAAGGCTGAAGAAGTTTGGCAGCCCATGCCTGGAGAATCTGACCCTGCGCAACCAAAGCAAGGAAACATGAGACAACGCTTTCTGTTTCTTTTTAAGGCTTTTGGCGGGTGGATTGGCGTTGCTCTGGTTATCACAACTCTAGGTGCAACGGCAGGTCTCTTCCTGGAGCGAAGCCATCTAAGTGGGCTGGGGAGCCTGGGCTACCTTGGGGTAGCTATCATTGCATTCCTGGGCAACGCTCCTGTCATACCGGCTTTCCCCTGGCTTCTTCTCGTTGCACCCATGAGCGGCTTCTATCCTACCTGGGGTCTCGTCCTTGTTGGTTCCGCAGCAGCCGGTTTGGGCGAGACCGTACCGTACTTTCTGGCAAATACCCTTTACAAAGCACACAGGAGCCACCCGTGGATCACTCGATTGGCTTCGCTTCCGACATGGGTCCGCTTTTTGGCGGTCTTTGGGATTTCTCTCTCTCCGGTATTCAGTTTCCCTGGACTGGCCTCAGGTATCTTGAGGGTTCCCTTATGGGTAATGGTTGCCATGAAGGTGGTCACGGAGGGCTTGAAACTCTGGCTCGTTCTGGAGGCGGTTACCCTCGCTCAGCGGTTCTTCCTGGGTTAGTACCATAAGCAGTCGAATGGACTGTATTTAAAAAGGTTCGGCTAACTATGCTGCTTCTAAAAGTGTGAACATGAAAACAGTTGTTGTTGTCCCAGTTTATAACGAGAGGCGCANAGTCATATCCGTCCTAAATAGCCTGCGCGCACTTGGTGACCCTCTAGGCGAGATAGTGGTAGTGAATGACGGCTCTACCGACGGGAGTGGAGAGATCATCGCCGACTGGGCTAAGGGGCAAGAGCAGGTCATCGTGCTGAGCCACCCTGTAAATCGCGGCTATTCGGAGGCCTTGCTCACAGGCTTCCGCCACGTTCTGGATAAGGTGGAATCCGGCCAACTTTCACCCAGCGATGCGGTCGTCACCATTGACGCAGATGGCCAGCACGACCCTTCAGAGCTGCCCGGCTTCTTAAAAACGTTGGAGGAGCAGAGGCTGGATGTAGTGTGGGCGCGGCGGGATTTCTCACTCTATCCCTGGTTCAAGCGGTTTGGCAACCGCATAATGTCAGCGATGGGCTCCTTATTCGCAGGCTACCCATTTAAAGATGTTGAGAGTGGCTACTGTGTCTTCAGGATTGGCGCTTTAGGAGATGCACTGCGCTATCAGAACAGGGATTCACGCTACAGTCTTAGCCTCACGTTAGCCGTGGCCTTGGCAAGGCTAGGTTACAAGATTTCTAACGATCCCGTAGCCTCTGTAAAGGTGTTTCGCTCTCGGACACGCATTGTTGACGGCCTCTGGGATACGCTCGCCGCAGCCAATGCATGGGCCAAGGTGACACTGGCACGACTAAGGTCTAGGCCTGAGCTGATGCTCCGGCTGGCTCTGGGCGCCTTAGTCCTTGCAGGCACGCTGGCAGTGCTAGTGTTGATTGCGCTGAAACGTATTTATCTGGGACTCGATTCCATAAACAACTACGCTCATGTCTGGTATATCTCAAAGCATATTTATAGTGGTTCTCTACCCATGCACGTGCAAAACTTGGACAACGGAGCAGCGCTCACCTATCCCTACGCTTTCGTTCCTTGGACCCTGGCCGCCTTGTTTTACCCCGTCCTGGGAGACTACGCAGTCACTTTGACTATGGTGCTTGGGGCAGTTCTGGTTCTTTTTGTGGTATACCGGGCTTTCCTCGGCTCCCGTGCCTGGTTGTTGATGTTCTTTGTCCTCGTGCCTTTTTTCCTTCAGGGTCTTTTGAACTTCCAGATGCCATTTATATGGGCCTTGCTGTTCGGTTACCTCTACGTCTGGGCAANTGAAAAACGCTCCTTCGTGTGGGCCTTTCTCTGGCTTGTGCTGTCGGCCGGCAACCACCTTGTGATCATGGGTCCCATCTTGGCAGCCTACACAATCTATGTGTATTGGCGAGAGCCTACCCTTAGAAAGAGCCTAATCTGGATATGTGTGCCGGCTCTTGTGCCGCTCGGAACTCTCGCTTGGCACACGCTAAGCGTACCCACAGTGGCCGAAAACAGCCCGGTTACTATCTTCCGTATTTACCTGATGACCATTGCTCCTCGAGCTACCTTGTTCGCCAGCCCGTTCGCTTTCCGGAAGTTTGCCTCCCTTCAATGTGTAGGAGCCCGCTATTTTATGGGTTGGATGGGAGCGTGTCTTCTACTTGCGGGAACCGTTGGCGCTAACTTCGCATATCCAGGGTATTCAGGGCTCCTTGCTCAAGCAAACAATGACTACCAAGAATACCTAAAGAGCGATGCTTTTGTGACAGGGGCTGTCTACCGGATAGTGGAGAGCCCTGGCCACGAACTAGGTCAGTACTACTCCATCCAGCAAGGGGCCGTCCTTTCCAACGAGTTCTTCGACGAGAGCTATTTCCGTAGAGACTGGACAGAGGCAAGCTATCGCTGTTATCTGTCCGCAAAGAGCGTTGATTTCGTGGTATTAAGTGAAGATTATCTCCAACGTTATCACAAGAACGAGGGCGATATTATAGAGAGCCTGCGAGCTCAGGGTCTGGTCCGGTTGATCTACGAAGACCCGCGAGGCCGCTTCATAGTCTATGATGTGAAGGCTGCACGTAGCAACTTCGAGAAACACAGTGTCCAGGAGTGCATTGGACTCGAGAATGGCGTTAAATAGTAGGCTGGGTATGCCAGCACTAAAATCAGGATTCTGCCTATTTTCCTGGTGTGTGTTCTGTGGGGGTTGATACGATGGGGAAAACAAGGCGCCGCTTACTACTCGCCCTTGGAGTGCTCGCCTGTCTGGTGTCCTTGTATCTTTGCGTACCGTATTTCCCTTTTGGTGGGAGCATTATCGCACGAGGGTCTGCCACAGAACGGGATATTGCCCTCACCTTCGACGATGGGCCGAATGCTTTGTGGACACCCCGGATATTGGAAATCTTGGCGAAATACGATGTAAAGGGCCCGTTCTTCGTCGTCTGAGCTAACGTAAAGCGACACCCGGAAGTAGCGAAGTTGGTCGTTGAATATGGCAATCAGATCGCAAACCACTCCCAATCTCATTCCAACTTCCTACCTTACCTCACTCCTGAACAAATTGTAGATGATTACAAAAGCGCCGAACAAGCTATCCGCAACGCTACAGGCTTGTCACCGCGATTCTATCGGGCACCACACGGCAAGGTAACGCCCTGGATGCGCCACGCCCTCCACAGCCAGGGGCTCATACTTGTAGGATGGGACTATTCACCGCATGATTGGGTGAATCCCGGCGTTGAGGAATTGACTCGCCGAGTGGTCAATGCAGCACGGCCCGGCAGCATCATCCTTCTCCACGATGGCCTGGACCTGAATGAAAACCCGGATAAGTCCCAGCTTATTCAAGCGCTGCCAGCGATTATCGAACAACTTCAAGCCCAGGGTTATCGACTGGTCACCGTGGCTCAACTCTTGGGAGAGAAACCATACTTTTGATGGTCTGCAAGACCTCTCGGAGCCACTGATTTCTAGTCCACAATGCCATCCGTGCATTAGCATCACCATTTTGGAGCGGCCGCACCAGCGATGACCGGGAACACTGTAGGTGAGGTTCCGTGTTCTCAGTTGCACATTCCTGACTTTTGTTAAGCCTAGCGCCTCTTGAGTCTCGTTGCTTCTCTTGCTACTGAGGAACCATGAGCATAAAATGAAGTCGCCAAGACGATACTGAGGGGG
>Ga0031655_10002333_pt1 | contig 11003 bp, 10 predicted proteins | sample FrelakmetHBP12HB_FD_55187 | JGI IMG/M metagenome (GOLD analysis project Ga0031655, IMG submission 55187) | Freshwater lake sediment microbial communities from the University of Notre Dame, USA, for methane emissions studies -HBP12 HB | ecosystem: Environmental > Aquatic > Freshwater > Lake >... | reverse complement strand
CCAGACCTGAGCGCCATATTCATAATTAAGCCCCGTGCTTACATACAGCTTATCTTCAAAGATGACCATTTCAGTGATCATTTTGTTCCAAAAATTGCCGAAGCCGTTTTCATCATTGCCAGTGCCTATTTCATAGGCATCACCCGTCATGACTTCGCCGATGGTATATTCATATGCCGGGAATGAGTTTGCCAAAGTCTGCTTGCCGCAGACGGTATACTCGTCAGGGGTGCCGGCAGCTTCCTTCTGCTGAATCACAAGGGTGTTTGCCGTATTGCTCACGATCTGAAAACGCCTGAATTCGCCTTTCCCCGAGGTGATCTGCAGAACCCCGCCCTTCCACTGGTCGACAGCCCAATTTTTGCTGCTGTCGGTAAACTGTGCTGTTATCGCGTCGTCTTTATCTGCACAGCCGGCAATAGCCGTAATGGTGCCTGATTCCTCCTTGTCCTTTTTGTCTGAGATAACCGGCTCCCACGTGCTTCCGTCATAGCGCCAGATCTCGGCGCCCGTCGAGTCAAGGTAGGTGCCCTGATGGCCTGATGAAAAACCGCAGTAGAGCTTGTCTTTAAAAACTATCATGCTTCCCCACAGGCAGCTAAGCCAGGGGTTGCCGTATATGCCGTTTTTTACTCCATTGGGGAACAGCACCTGCTCCCATGATTTGCCGTCTATTGAGCGCCAGATTTCAGCGCCCTGGATTTCGTTTCTGGTCATCGCATAGAGAGTGCCTTTATATTCCGCCATGGCAACAATGGCGTAGTTATTCGTATTTCCAAAGCCGGGCTCGATAGCCTTTTCCCATGTTGAGCCATCGTCAATTTTAGGAAGGGTCTCAGTCGAACAGCTTGCAAGCCAGAATGCACCCGCAATAAGAAAACACGATGCGCCAAAGATGCTTAAAAATGCTTTTGCCATTTTTTTCATGCTCTTTTCCTCCCGTGTTCTGATTATTGGAGCTCGCTTTAAGATGGACAGAATATAGAATGAGGGCAATTGCGTGTCAAGGCAAATGACGGCGCAATATATCCCAAGGGTTTCGTTTTGGGGTCTTTGTATGACCACAAAGGGGGCGGTTTTTACTGCTCAGGCGGTATAGCTCGAAAGGAAGGCAAAAACTAGGGGAAGATCAAAATGATCTCTAACTGGTTTAAGGCAAAAAGGCGTTTTCCTGTGGCGTTGTGGAAGGGTTAAACAACAAGGTAAAACTAACTATCAAAAAATCCTATGGGTTTAAAATGACATGCTTGTTATCGGCAATGCCAACCAGTGTGTTGAAATAGGGTGGTACTTGCGTTTCAAACGTGAGCATTTTGCCGCTGAAGGGGTGTTTGAAGCAGATCGACCGGGCATGAAGGGCCAGACGCTTCTGGGCGCCGGTTGCTTTTCCATACTTCCTGTCGCCGACAATCGGGTGCCCGATGCCGGCCAGATGAACCCGTATCTGATGCTTCCTGCCCGTGAGCAGATCAACCTCCAGCAGAGCGCAGCTCCTGGACTGCTTGAGCACTTTATACGCCGTATGAGACAGCATGCCGTTGACGCGGTCGGCAGTAGAGTACACGTCGTGAGCTTTCGTTTCTGCCAGGTATGTCGTAATCGTATCCGAGCTTTTTTTGCAGGCGCCGTGCACGACAGCCAAATACTTCTTCTGCGTTGTGTCCCACTGGCTCTGCAGGCTGAGCTTGGCCTCCATGGTTTTGGCGAAGATGAGTATACCGGATGCTTCCCTGTCGAGGCGGTGAACGATGAAAATGTGCTTATGAGAGGTGGCGCTCCCCTTACGGACATAATCGGTTAGAAAGGAATAGGCTGTTCGTGATTGCTCCTTGTCTGTAGCGATTGTCAAGAGGCCCGGTGGTTTATCTATCACCAGGATATCTCTGTCTTCGTAAAGAATTCTGATCCCTTTTGGCAGAAACCGTTTGCACGGAGCGGTACGTTTGCTCATAGCGTTTGCTCTACCTGTTGCATTGTGAATTATGAATGCCCCTGACCTTTGAACCTCAAGGGGTTTGACGGGTACTTCGGAGAGTATATACTAGAGTATAGAGAAGTGTCCAATGCTAACAGGGCAACCATGTATCTTTGTTGCTCAACCCTTTAACCAGGATGGCCTTAACCAGTTCATACTCTTTGGCAGGGCAGTAGGCCCGGACTGTTCTTCTAAAGGAAACAGTTCTATTTTATCAATATTGATTTAAAATTTTTGATTGTGCGTTTTCTCCTTTGCGGTTAAATAACCGTTAAGGTATCGTCATTGCAAAAACATATCAAGCGGGGTGTATGCTTTCATTGCAAAGTTAGCAAGTAAGCTTTGATATAGTAATGTAATTTAATTATGAATTTGGAGGGGAAAATGCATTTTTATAAACATCCGCAATCGATTGTTGAATCTGATAAAATTGGTAAAGATACACGTATTTGGGCTTTTGCCCATATACTTCCAGGTGCACAGATAGGCACTGATTGCAACATTTGCGATCATGTATTCATTGAAAATGACGTTACCGTTGGCGACCGCGTAACTATTAAATGTGGTGTTCAACTATGGGACGGCATATGTATTGAGGATGATGTGTTTGTTGGGCCAAACGCTACCTTCACAAACGATATTTTCCCACGAAGCAAACAATATCCAGAAAAATATTTACAAACGTGGATTAGGAAGGGTGCAAGTATTGGTGCCAATGCAACAATTCTTCCAGGAATCACCATTGGGAGAAATGCTATGATCGGTGGAGGTGCGGTTGTTACGAGAGATGTACCCCCCAATGCAATTGCTGTTGGCAATCCGGCATACATAACCGGGTATGTTTCCACTTTACCTTCAAAACAGCCATCCAGACTGGAGGTACCTTTACAATCTTCCTCCCGCGTATTTGCCTCTGACATCAAGGGAGTTACTGTCTACAACTTGCCTGTTATCATTGACATGCGGGGCAGTCTGACCTTTGCTGAATATGGACAATATTTACCGTTTCTGCCGCAGAGATTTTTTTTAGTATTTGACGTAGCGAGTAGGGAAATTAGGGGGGAGCACGCGCATAGGACACTGCATCAGTTTTTGGTTTGCATCAAAGGATCCTGCGCATTAGTAGTTGATGATGGTGAAAATAATCAAGAAATTGAATTGAATGGACCCAATATTGGCGTCTATTTACCCCCCATGGTTTGGGGCATACAATATAAATATTCACATGATGCGGTCCTATTAGTCCTTACCTCCGATATCTATAATGCAGATGATTATATTAGAGATTACGACGAATTTCTAAAGGAGATAAAATAAGTATGAACATACCTTTTCTTGATCTTAAATCACCATATCAGGAACTCAAGGCTGAACTGGATGTAGCATACAAGCGCTTCATGGAATCAGGTTGGATAACGGGATTTTCCTTGTCGCGCGCCAATATCCGTCTTGGTTTATTAACATTATCATCCGTAATAATTGTCTTCGCAGCACAATACGTTTTGGCTGACTTTTGGTACATGATATTCGGTGGTACTGTTACACTGGCCGTTGGATATTATTCAATAAAATGTCTATTTGAAATGTTAGATACTGATGGAACAACGCCCATTATTTCTAAAATCAAGACAGTATTTGGATATACTACCCGGAGATAAATAAGAGATGTTTATATTTACTGGACGAACATACAAATTTTATGGAGGCGCAGAATCTCTGCTAATTAATTTAGTTAGAGAATTAAAAACGATAAATAAAAAAACGGGGATTATTGGTCTATCCGATAATTATGCAGTTAAAATTTTAAGACGAGAGCATATTGATTTTGTTTTTATCGATTGGAACAACATAGATTTACGTTTGATTTCTCAGGATGATATTTTAATAATCTTTGGCTATTCAGATGATTTGTTAAAATTAAAAAAAATAAATCCCAAAATTATTTTTTGGAATATTTTCCCGGATTTATTATTAAGCCTAAATGCGACAAAATATGATAAATATTTAACGAATGACAAAAAACCATTCTTTTGGAGATATACAAAAAAATTAATACAAGCATTACAGCGGTCAAATGGAATTTATTTTATGGATGGAGCTAATACTAAAACTATTATGAATATTTTATTACCTCAATTTGAAATTAAATACATTCCAATACCGATACCATCGAGTAAATACTTATACAGACCCCATTTTCAGGGAAATGCTATAAACCTAACGTATGTAGGGCGAGGTGATGAAATCTGGAAAATAATGCCAATAAAAAAAGTCTTACAGGACATTACTAATCTTAAAACTGTAAAAAAAATAAACATACACATAGTATCTCAGATCACAAATTTATTTTCACAGCATCTGGCCGCATTTGAAAGTGCTAACTTAAATATTTTTTATCACGATGATATCCTAGGTGACAAATTACGCTATTTCCTTATTAAAAATTCAAATATACATTTTGCTATGGGTACCTCTGCATTAGAAGGGGCTGTTTTAGGCATCCCTACAGTTTTATTGGATTATTCTTATGCAGAATTTCCCATTAATTATAAATATCGATGGATTTATGAAACTGAAGATTATTCATTAGGTTACAATATTAATTATCATTATCCGATAGGTTTATATCAAATGGAAGATATTGTTTCATCAATTTGTAATGATAATGAGCGATCATTGATTTCTAGAAAATGTTACGAATATGTAAATTCAAAACATAGTTTAGGCAACACAGTCCAAATATTATTAGACATTGATTCAAATGCTAAACTTAGGGATTTTCTAAAATATTGTAAGCAGGATTGGTTTATAAGAAAAGCATTCCACGCAATAAGCAAAATTACCTCAAAATTTTAACGGGGCTGATTCTGCTTGGCTACTTTAAAAACTTCAATGCCCCCTTATTTGAACAGGAATTCTGGTGGCGTTGTCACATTTCCCTATCGCCATGAGACCTGAATTTTCCAAAATTTAGTTCGGCTTCCATTTTCTGTCCGCTTTTCAAAAAATTGGGACTTGGTAGTGCCTCAATAAATACTTTCACTTCTACAACATGGAGAGGTTTCATGAATCCTTTGATGATTTTGTCATGCCGCAAGATATAAAAACAGATCACATTTCCGTTTGTATTTGCACATTTCACAGGCCGAAGCTGCTTGCTAAAGCCCTGGTGGGAGTGACTCGACAGGTTACAGAATCTTCCTTTACTTTCGAAATAGTAGAATTTCTCGATTGAGAATAGGATTGAAAAAGAAAATGAAATAAAATTTTTTTCCGCCATAAGAACAAACGTAGAAAAACGTTTTAAGAAGCTGAACTTTGAAATAATCGATTTTAAATGGGGTCCAAAACCAAAGAAGCTGAGCAAGGAAAAACCCGAGTGGTGGGGTGGCTGGTCGTGTGAATTTAAGCTGGTTTCTTTTGAACACAAAGGGAAAACCGATCTCAAAAAACAGAAAAATGCCCTTATTCCTGAGGGAGCAAACTCCTCAAAAATAGTATTAGACATAAGCGAACATGAATATTGTGGCAAAGTCAGAAGAAAAACCATCCTGGGTGTAAAAATTCACGGCTATTCACGAGAATTGCTTGTTGTTGAGAAAATCCGAGCGATTTGTCAGCAACATCCAGACTACGCCTATAGACTCAGTAAAAATAGAGCCAGGGATTTCTATGATATTTATGAATTGACTTCACATATGGACGATGATTTTCCCCGCAGATGCAGCGATCTAATAGAAAATGTATTTAAGGCAAAAGGGGTATCTTTGCAATTTCTTGGCGCATTCTGGAATGATGATTTTATAGATGAACAGCGGCGAGGATTTGATCAGGTTAAGGATACCGTCAGCGGCGCACTGCAGGAGTTTGATGTGTATGTCGAAAATCTCCGATTTTTCGTTAAGGAAATATCTCAATGCAATCGAGCTATTGAAGTTTAAGCAAGAAGCATCTAATCCTTGAAAGACAACCTTCACTCCGCGATGCAGGTTTTAGATTCACCCGTTAAAGTCTCTACGCATTTAATCCATTCTCTTTTTTGCGCCTTCAATCAACCATTTTTTTACCAGTGGATTAGGGATGCCTTCGGCGATTATTTTGCCATACGTGCCGGCAGATTCAATTTGGAGATCGCCAAAGCCGAAGAGTTCACCCCATAAGCTGTAGCTGGCGGTGATGTCCTGAATTTGTTCCAAGAATATGGACAAACAAAAAAGGGCAATTCCCCGCGCAGGACTTTAGCCCGATGGATAATACAGTTGTTACTGCGAACGGGCGACTATGAATACAACAGGGAATTATGCCACTTGACAAGTTGTTTCTCAAAATATACAATAATAGTATATTATGAGAAACGAAGATATCAGGTCAAAACGAATACTTCAGCTGGCGGACACCCTACCGTCTTTTAGTTCTGCCAATTTGGCTCCTTTGGGAGAAAAAAGGCAGTATTTGAATATTGTTCTGTCCCGCTCTGTGAAGCGGGGGGTATTGCTGCGCCTGAGAAAAAACCTGTATGTTGCCAAAAGCTATCTGGACCAGGCTGAGCGGAAAGGCATCTTTTCTGATTACGTGGAGTTTACGGCCAATAAGCTTTACTCGCCTTCATACCTTAGTCTTGAGTATGTTCTTCATGAGCATAATTTGCTGACGGACTTGCCACGGAACATCACTTCCGTGGGCATGCGCAAGACCGATCATTTTTCCAATGAGCTTGGCAATTTTATTTACCATACAATTAAAGAAGATTTGTTCTGCGGTTTCAAGGTCATTAAGAAGGGAAACTTTTCCATTCTTAAAGCCACCAAGGCTAAGGCGCTTTTTGATTTTCTGTATTTCCGAAAGAAACTATTGGTGGACCGGAAGGCTCTTGAAGCCCTGAGGCTCAATCTTGGTGAATTCAATAAAAACGATTTCAAGGAGTTGGAAGGCTATGTTGCCAAAGAAGGATCAGTCAAGATGAAGGAGATTATTAATTGGCTAAAGTAAATACGATTATGGAAGCGATCAAACCGGTTCTTATTAACATTGTTCAGGACTCGCCGTCCCGGAACAATTTGTTTAAGCGGAATCTTTTGAAGGAATATCTTCAGATTGTTGTTTTGGATTTTATCTACTCCCATCAGGTTTACAGCCAGCTTCTTTTTTACGGAGGTTCGGCGCTGGCGCACTGCTTTGATCTGCAGCGTCTTTCAGAGGACCTGGATTTTATTGATGAGTCAAAAAAAATAAAAGTTGCGGAACTGGCGAAAGACCTGGAAAACTATTTTACCACCCGCACCGATCTGCCGGTTAAAGCCACTATCCAGAAGTTTCGCATCTATCTGAAATTTCCCATTCTTCGCGAACTGGGTATTTCCGGCAGGGCTGAATCTGACGATTTGTTTTTAAAGGTAGAAGTGTTTTCCGATTTTGATTTCCGTGAGCATTATTCAACCGATGTCCGGCCGATCTTTAAGTATAACCGGTCCGTGCTCATTAAAACGCTGGATACGGCGACGCTTATGTCCACCAAGATCAGGGCGATTTTATACCGCAAGTGGGAGAAGACTGATAAGCAGGGCCAGACTATCGTGAAAGTGAAAGGCCGGGACTACTTCGACCTTCTCTGGTATCTTCAGAAAGGGATTAAGCCCAATCTGGATTGCATTGAAGACGCCAAAACGCTGAAAGAGCTTAAGGAAAAATTGCTGACGATAGTTTCCCGGATTGACAGCCAGAGCATTCATCTTGATCTGGAGGCGCTCATTGCTGATGCTAATTTTGTCAATAATTTGAGCCGGAATATGAAGGCGATCCTGGAGCGGGAGATTTCGGAAAAATTATAAAGGGTAGCATCGGGAACGGTTCTAGTAATATGCATCAAGGTCTGCAAGGGGCGTAGGAAAAGCACCTGGAAAAATCCAGGTGCTTTTTTATTTTCAAGCCAGCGGTCAGGATTGAACTGACGACCTGCTGATTACGAATCAGCTGCTCTACCACTGAGCTACGCTGGCGGTTTGCCTGTTATAAAAATGAAAAGAACGAGCGCTTGATGAACTCGAAATTGTTTTTTATTTCTTCCTTGCCTTCAAGAATTTCATTGTGACCCGGCAGCAGATAGGCGGCATCGATTGTTGAAATTTTTTCAATGCTCTTTTTAAGCGTGCCGCTGCTGCCGCCCGGAAAATCGGTTCGGCCGATGCTGCCGCAGAAAACAACATCGCCGGTGATGAGCGTTTCCTTTTCGGGCCAGTAGAGGCAGATGGAGCCCGGTGAATGGCCGGGGGTCAGGATCACCTTGAGCGTGATGCCCGCCGCTGTGAGCTCGCCCTCAGCAGCATGAAAATCAACCCTGTACTTGGGCTGCTCCAGGCCGAACATTCTGAAAAACTCTTTGCCGATGGTTTCGAGAAATTTTTCCTCGTCCCTGTGCATGGTCATCTGGACGGGCTTGTCCATGAACTGTGCTATCCCGTCGAGATGGTCCGGATGAGCATGCGTGGCTACAACAAGCTTTATCTCATCGGGGTTCAGGCCGTCGCGCTTCATCTGGTTCAAAATGTCTGGGACATGGCGCTTGAGGCCGGGATCGACAAGAATCAGCCCGTCGCCCTTGAGCACATAGGTGTTGCAGTTGTTTTCCATCATGTTCGTCCACGGGTATGCGTAGACGCCGTCGGTAACTTTCATTGCCTGTCTCCCTGTGGATACTTTAAAAAAACATGCTATTTTTACCCTAAACCATCAAAAATTTCAAGCGGGATTTAGCCGCCACCGTAAATTAATTATGCTTTTTTGCGATCACCCTTTGACTAAACCTGTTTAATGCTTACTATAAAAGTCACTGCCGTAAGCTGTCCGGCAGAGGTTTGCCTGCTTGACCGGCATGCTAAAATGGTATATCTAATCTTAAGACTAATCTTAAGAGAGCGTTTTTTTCAATCTATTCAATGCAAAGGTGACAATATATATTATGTATCAAAACGAAAAAGAGCCTGTTGAAATCCCCGATGCGCTGCCCATGCTGCCGGTGCGCGATATAGTTGTTTTCCCCTACATGTTTCTTCCTCTGTTTGTGGGCCGCGAATCCTCCATAAAGGCAGTCGAGACAGCCATGGAGAAAGACAGGCTGATACTGCTGATCACGCAGAAAGACCCGGCCAACGACAAGCCCGGCCCGGACGGCATCTATTCGATCGGCACCGTGGCCATGGTGATGAAAAAGCTAAAGCTGCCCGATAACCGGATCAAAATACTGGTGCAGGGAATTGCCAAGGCCCGCATCAAGAGCTATGTGCTGGAAGACCCCACCTTCATGGTGGAGATTGAAAAAATAGATGAAATTATTCCTGCGGACATAAGCGTTGAAGTCGAAGCGCTCATGCGCAACGTGAAGGAGCACTGCGAAAAAATCCTGTCGCTCAAGGGCCTCGTGTCGCCCGAGATCATGGAGGTGCTCGAAAACGTAAACGATCCCGGCAGGCTGGCAGACCTCGTGGCTTCAAACCTGCGCCTCAATATTGAAGAGTCGCAGAATGTGCTGGAGATACTTGATCCTGTCGAGCGCCTCAACAAGGTTAACGAGCATCTGTCAAAGGAGCTTGAGCTCTCCACCGTACAGGCAAAGATTCAGACGCAGGCAAAGGAGGAAATGTCTAAAACGCAGCGCGAATATTTCCTGCGCGAGCAGCTGCGCGCCATCAAGGGCGAGCTTGGCGACCTTGATGAGAAGGCGCAGGAGGTCAATGAGTTTTCAGAAAAAATAAAAAAGGCCAAGATGCCTCCCGATGCCGAGAAGGAAGCCCGCAAGCAGCTGATGCGCCTTGAGCAGATGCATCCCGATTCAGCGGAGGCGTCCATCGTGCGGACCTATCTCGACTGGATGGTTGATCTGCCGTGGGCCAAATCCACAAAAGACTGCCTTGACATTGCCAAGGCCAAAAAGGTGCTCGACGAGGACCACTATGATCTTGAAAAGGTCAAGGAGCGCATTCTTGAATACCTGTCCGTGCGCAAACTGAAAAAGAAAATGAAGGGCCCGATTATCTGCTTTGCCGGGCCTCCGGGCGTGGGCAAGACATCCCTGGGGAAATCCATTGCGCGGGCGCTGGGCAGAAAGTTCGTGCGCATATCCCTTGGCGGCATCCGCGACGAGGCGGAGATCCGCGGGCATCGCAGGACCTATATCGGCGCCCTACCGGGCCGCATCATTCAGGGCCTGAAGCAGGCTGGCACGAATAACCCCGTCTTCATGATGGACGAGATCGACAAAGTCGGCGCCGACTTCCGCGGCGATCCGTCGGCGGCGCTTCTTGAAGTGCTCGACCCCGAGCAGAACTATGCCTTCAGCGATCATTATCTGAACATTGAATTTGACCTTTCAAACGTCATGTTCATCACCACGGCAAACATGGTCGAGCCCATCATGTCGGCCCTCAAGGACCGCATGGAGATCATCGAGCTTTCCGGCTACACGGATGAGGAGAAGCTCAAGATCGCCCGCCAGTTCCTTCTGCCCCGGCAACTGGAAGAAAATGGCATATCAGAAGAGTATATAAAAATTTCCGACGAGGCCATTCTTGCCATCGTACATCAGTACACGGCAGAGGCAGGGCTGCGCAACCTCGAGCGTGAAATCGGCACTGTCTGCCGCAAGGTAGCGCGCGCAGTGGCGGAAGGCAATAAGGCCGAGCATAAAATAACCAAGAGCACCATAAATAAATACCTCGGCGTGCCCAAGCGCCTGCCTGAAGAGGATCGAGAGGTCAATGAAATCGGCATCGCCACCGGTCTTGCCTGGACGCAGGTGGGCGGCGAGCTGCTCTACATAGAGGCCATGCTCATGAAGGGCAAAGGCAACCTCGTGCTTACGGGATCACTTGGCGATGTCATGAAAGAATCGGCGCAGGCCGCCCTTTCCTATATCCGCGCGCGGGCCGATGCGCTTGGTATCAGCCCGACGCTTTTTGAAAAGCACGATATCCATATCCATGTGCCGGCAGGCGCCATCCCCAAGGACGGCCCCTCTGCAGGCATTACCATGGCA
>Ga0031655_10002331_pt1 | contig 11005 bp, 12 predicted proteins | sample FrelakmetHBP12HB_FD_55187 | JGI IMG/M metagenome (GOLD analysis project Ga0031655, IMG submission 55187) | Freshwater lake sediment microbial communities from the University of Notre Dame, USA, for methane emissions studies -HBP12 HB | ecosystem: Environmental > Aquatic > Freshwater > Lake >... | reverse complement strand
TTTGTGGTATTTGAGGCGCTTGAGGCGCTTGAGGCGCTTGAGGCGCTTGAGGCGCTTGAGGCATTTGTGGCATTTGTGGCATTTTTTTCATAGAATTCACCGATATTAATAGAATAAAAATAACAATAAATGGAAGAAGAACAAAGAACCATGCAAGTGGTATTAATCCATTTGCACACATAACATTCAACAAAAATACCCAAATAAGTACTTTTACTATGAACCACATAATTTGAACACCATTGATATCAGACGCAATCAATAAAATAAATGTAATAATAGATAAAATAATATATACATAAGTTGGTGTACATAGAGTGTATCCTCCCAATTTTAGTTTTGACATGATAATCAATAAAATATATATTAATAAAGATATATATATTTTATACTAATGGTGCCATATTAGTGGACATTTTTTGTATATTAGAAACACCGGTACTGGAAAAATTTGTTCCAGTTAATCCATCCATTGAATTTGCGGTTCCTGCACTTGAACCAAATCCTAAAACCAAATTGTTAGGTGTTCCGCCTAAAAGAGGATCACTCAAATATTGCATCAACCCACCACCACGTATTTTTCTTTTTTTACCACCAGATGATGAATTTGATATGTTTGTTGTATAATGTTCTGATGCAAGCATAGTACGAGGGTCATTGTTGTAGTTATTTAACGCGGGTAAGTTAGTATTTCCTCCTAATTTACCTACTCTCTTACTATTTCGTTTAAAACGCGCATGTCTTTTTTTTTTATATGTTTTGTTTTGTCGCCGTTTACCACCCATGAATAATTTTGAATTACCACTACAACCACAACCACCACCGTTTTTTTTTCTTGTGGTTTTCATAAAAAAAATATATATAATAATGTACTATTTTTTATTTTTGGCTGGGAGAAATCCAGGTACCATCTTTGTCAACTGCAAATTCAATAATAAATCCACTAGAATAATTCCTTTGAAAATCGTGTATTTTGTCTTCCACAAATATTCGTTTATTTTCATTAGTTTCAGGTAATATTGTAACAAATCTATCATACTGTCCAGCAATGGCCAATTCCCATAATAACATTCCGATATTATTATGATTGGGTTGAATGTTACAATGAATATTTTGTGGTAAAAGAGCACATTTTTTTGTATTATAATTACAATGTAATTTTCCACCAATTTTTTGAAACATATCAATCAATTCTTTGCATGACAAATTAGACATATTATATAATTTATATAATATTATATTCGTTGTATTATTTCAATTTTATTCTATATCCACATGAGTAAGCATGTGACGACGACAACACATGTTTTTTAATCCAATACGATCCAATACTTCTGCTTCGGGTGTTTTTTTTACATTGTCTTTGTTCAAATACAGAATACGAAATACATCCGCACGTTCATTTTCCGGCAATGCACTCGCCATTTCTGTCTTTTGTTTTAACACTTCTGTTTGATAAAAACGGTATTTGTTCGCCAGTACATTCCCACATGTAAAACATTTAACAGGAATAATCATAATACTATAATAGATATAAATAAGATATATATAGGAGCAATTTTTAAATCAATTTTTATGACTATATATTAGTATGTCGTGTTTTAATACCTTTAATACATTTGCTCCATTCAGTCATTCAAGTTCAATCAATCCGACCATTATAAATGCATATTATTCTCTTTCAACCAGCAATAGTGTACAAATAAAAAATATTTCTGGAAGTTTTACAAGTTTGAATGTTATACGAACCAATTTAATGAACAATACGGTGTATAATGTAATTGTTAATTTCACTACCAACGGAATGACTTATATAGATTCATCTGTATCACCTAATCAATTGTATTCTTACCAATTACAACCAATTATAGGTAGTGTTTATGGTCTTGTCTATTTGATTTCAGGGAAAATTGGCACTTTAGTGAATAATTATAATATAATTGATAATTTGGGATTATGTTGTTATTATAGTTTTGAAAATCCTGCGGTTTTTTCTGGTACAGGACCAATTATTACACAAGGTAATTTATACAATAGTGTGATTGACAATAGTGGACTAACCATGTATTTCAACAATGATTATATTTATCAACAATATTAGATATCTGAAATTAGTTTATAACCACGTGTAGTTTTTTTACGAACGATTTTTTTTTGTTGCGGTTCGCGATGTAACTTGTCATGACATGTTTTACAAATTGACATTAAATTGCTACTATGATTTTTATGTACATCTCCAATAAATCCATGAGTATCAGCATATTGTTGATATTGGATATGATGAATTTCTTCTCCCATTTCTTGATTACATGCTTCACATGTACCACATATTTTTTGTGTATTATAATGAGATGTAGTATGTTCTAATGGACTTTTTGTTTTTGAAAAATAACGATTACGTAATTGATATGCTGTTTCTAAAAAATCAGCGTCCATATGCATAGATTTGGCAACTTCTATTCCATAAGTACCATTTCCGGGACCATCCTTTAAAATACGGTCATAGATAAGCATATCTTGTTCAGAATCATATACAACACTCATATGTTTTACTGTTATTCTATGTAACACGGACATTTCTTGAAATCGTAATATTTCATGAAAATGAGTCGCAAATATGAAGGACGATTTTTTTTCGTGTAATTTCATAATACCTGCCATAAAAATAGATAATGCTGATTCTATTTCTGTTCCCGAACATAATTCATCTCCTAAAATAAGACTATGTTCGTTGGCCATTTTGAGTATCAAACGTAATTCGGACATTTCAACCGCAAAAGTGGATAAACCTTTGAAAATATTGTCATTACCAAGAATACGTGAATAGATTGCACGGTAAGGACGATACGTGAATTGTGAACAAGGTACATAGCAACCACATTGTGCTAAGATAATCGCAATTCCTAAAGCGCGAATTAAACTTGTTTTTCCTACAGCATTCGTACCATACAACAATATTCCTGAACATACATCTGATCCTACATAGATATCATTTGTTACATATTGTTCTTGTGATTGTATTTTTTCTATAAGAGCGTGACGTAATCCTTTTGCATTCACCCATGATGTATCGTTATTCGTCGGACTACGAATAATTGGACAACAATAATTATTTTCCTGTGCAACATGCGCCTTGGTAAGAATGACATCCCAATGTGAAATATGGTGCGCAGCAATTTCCAAAGAATTGTACCATACGTCCGACAAATGACTCAATGTATTTTTATATTCTATAACCATGGTTTTATTGATTATTTGTTCCAAATCTTGTAAACTATATCCTAATTGTTTTATAATTGGTATTTGAATTTCATCATAATTCGCAGTTGCTTTGATAAATTGAAAATCTTTTGTCCATAAATAATTCGTATCCGTTGCATTTTTTTGTATAAGATTTTTTAAAATAATACCACGTTTTTTCGTGATTTGAAAACTAAAACCACCCTTTTCAGTTTTATTCATACGAACATAATCAGAATCTTTTGTTTTTATTTCCTTAGATACAAGTTGATTTAATTGCAATTGATATGATTCCAATTGCTTCATACAATTATCATGTTCATGTAATAATGTTGCTAATACTGAAAATTTATTTGCCTGTAAAATCGGTTGTTCAAATTCTTTCATTGAATGTACAGAAATACAGTTTTCTAAGACAAAATGTTGTTCTAAAAATAGCAACAACTCACATAGAGAATCATTTTTCATTTGTAAATAAGTTTCGGAAACCAAATCGGATTGAATATATTGCGAATACATACTTACCCATTCCTGTAAGGTTTTGTACAATTGATAAATGGACGAAGGATAAATACGCTTAGATATGATTTGTCGTGCAATTTTTTCAATATCCTTCATAGAACGTAAACTTCGTCTCATATCCATGATAGAACTCAATGAATGGGTTTTTTGTATGTGAGCAATGGTATCATACTCGGTTTGCAACCAAATTTCATTAAATGTTGGATGTGTTAATTGATGATGAAATCGCCTTTTACCCATTGCAGTACAACAACGATTCATTAGACAAGATACGGATGATAATTTTCGTGAATGAAATTTATCATGTGTTGAACCATCTGGTAAAATATTCAATTGTTTTAAAGTATGATTTGCTAAAATCATTCGTTGTGAGGTATTTGTAAATGTGGGTATATGAATTTTTTTAACTAAATCAGAATTATGTTCGCTTACAAAATTCATCAAATAACAAAATGCTTGTGTTGCAATAATATTTGTATGAAACTCCATACATGTATGAAAAATTTCATCCTGAAACCATGTAGATAATACGTGATGAATGTACGTTTGTTTTGTACAATTCAACGCTTTTTTTGTTGCATCCTTTGTTTTTTCAATCTCTTCTTGTAACCATATTTTATGAATAGGAATATGGGATTCTATACCCATGTATTTGATCAATGGAAGGATTTTTTCTGGAGAAAATTCTGAAATTAAAATGATTTCACTGGGTGCAATTGTTACTAAATGTCGTTCCAATTCATCAAATGTTGTTGGATTCATCAGTAAAGGTGTTTGGTATTCAAATAAAAAGGATTCTCCCGTAAAAACATTGAATGAAGCAATTCCACAAATCATATTGTCCGGTGTATTTGAAATTTTATCTAACCAAATACAGGTTATATGATTTGTAATTTTTGTTTGTGAATCTACATCGTACGCCAAAAAGGTTCCAGGTGAATAAATTTCAAATAATTTTCGGGTGATTTCTTTACCATGTTTTTCTTGTATATAAACCACCGTAGTAAACCCTGCATCTACCATTTTTTGTACATATTTATCTAATTGATAATCACGTACTCCCGCCATCACCACATTACATGATGGAATGTATTTGAGCCATGCATGCAATTCCCGTGTAAATGTTTTTATAGGAATATCCGGATGATATAATGGAAACTGGGGCAAATCCTGATTAGATTTGTGATTGCCTAAAGTTATTTTTTTATCCGCAATGTTTAAATGACAAATTTCTGAAAAGGACGCAATGGGTGAAAATTCATAGGAATTTTGTATTGGATGACGCAGTCCATATACTTCAAAAAATGCACCAACTTGTAACAATACAATCGTATTTTCACCATATTTGTATTGGTATTCTCTGGTTAATTTAAAATAATCAATCACAATGGAAGCTGCTACATGAATATCATCTGAATCGTTCATTCTGTTACATAGAATTAACGATTTTTAATTTTATATTGTTTTATTTTATTGAAAAAATGCTGGACAAATACCCGAATTACAATTTAACAAATGATTAATAGAACCACCTTTACGAACACTAAATTTTGCTCGTTCACGTTTGACCGTTTTTTTTTTCAACTGTTTCCTTGTTTTATTCTTTCGTGTTTTCTTTTTTTTGTTAAAAGCCATTATATACTTTCTTTTTATATTTATCTTTTTTTCATTGTTTTACCACCTTTGGATTTCTTATATGGGCCTTTGGCTTCTTTCATTGCGTCTTTGAATTTGTAATTTTTGTTAGTACGCTTTTTATTTTTATAAAAAGCAGTTACGAATTTTGCCCAAGCGTTCATGATAGTATATAGTATAGTTTACATTTTTAATTTTTCATAAATAAACCGGGATGCAAAATAAAACATGATGAAAAAAATCACACTATGAACAAACGCATGTTTTGCATAAGTTCCTTTTTCTGGAATATGTATAATTGTTCCAGGAATTGTAATAAAAAACAACAACGTTGCAACAATACTGTATGCTAATCGTTGATGAATGAACGTTAACATGTTCTTATATTTTATAATGTTACAATTTATGTCTAAATACTGGGAATAAATTCCCAGTCTAAATCATGACATACTTTTTTCCATATTTGATCTTGTTCTCTCTGTTTGTCTACATCTTTCATCAATATAATGTACGGTAAATATTGGGTCTGATCTAACAATACACACAATTGATACAATGTATATGTATAATTGAAAAAATTGGTTCGGTTGACCGGACAATGAAGAGCCCATGGTTTTTGAATTTCAATAAACAATACACACAATGTTTCATGCAATTCTTCATTCATAATCGGTGGTTTTATTCCAAAAATGGAATTGATGTATTGGATATGCTCAAAATATTTGTTCAAACCCAATTTACGCAAAATATCACGCATTTTATCATACGTCAATTGGGAAATATCATTGATTCTTTCCTTTTTAATTCGGGCTCGGATAGCTTCTATGACTTCATCTGGAATTTGGGTAGTTTCTTTCGCTTGAAATTGTGACAAGATTTCTTTAAAATGATTGAGACGAATGTAAGCAGTATAGGATACTTCGTTCGGTGGTTCTTTGTTGGCAGGTTTTGCATTATCAATGATATGGGTAATAAAATATCCACATTGCAAATTATTACAAATAAGAATACCCTCTTCGTCTTGGGGAATCAATTCTCCACAATTACATTTATCACATACATCCGACGGAATGATAAAATCTTGAATGTTCATGATTTCATTGTTGACATTTTTCCAATAATTTTGGTACATATTTCGNGAACATTGATATTTTTCACCATAAATACTGGATGATTCATTGTTCATGCTTTTTATTTTGAAAAAATGATTGAGAATATTGACATTTTGCGAACCACCTTCTGAAATGTCTTTTTTTTGTTCAAAATATTGAAAAATATATTTGGAATTTTCCAACAAATAACGTTTTTCCTTGGTACGTAAGGATTTGATCTGTTTCTTGGTGGATTCAATCTTGTCCAAAATTTCAAGATATTCTTCCAGATTTTTGTTCAGGGCGTACTTTTTTAACAAAAGTTTGTATTCTTGTATGTCGGTTTTTAAATTCGGAATGGTTTCTTGATCTATCCGATGGAAACTTTGCAGCATTTCGGTATGTTTTTCGTCTATGGTATTGGCAGTATACACCTGACGTTTGGATACTGCAGAAGATGTAGATGCAGGACGTAATTGTAACAAAGACTCATGAGGTTTTTTTCGGTTCATGTTTTTACTATAGGATAATGATTACTGTTTATATGGAAAACAAATCAGTTCTAAAAAACTGAAAATGAACTTCCCAATGTACCACTACATGAATTGGCGGCGATACCTTGTATTGTTCCATACTCTCTTTCAATCACATTATCTGATTCTAATATCATTCTTATTCCTGATTCACGCAAATTCCCGTCCGTAAAATATTCAGAAATCTCACGGCGATAACTGTCAACTTTATACCATCCCATTAGTTTATATACGTCTTGTCTTTTATCCATCATCATTTCCAAGTCAAACCCCGATGTAACGACATCTTTATGGCGTGTTTTCAAATCTTTTATATGATCCTTGAATTTTAAGGAATGAAATGTGTTATTTAATAAATTTCCATAATATATGTCATCTTTTTTATTGATATTTTCTGGACCTGTATATAATGGAAGAACGTATCTACGAAATACATATATTACATTTCTTCTTGTACGTGAGCATACAATAGGACCGGTTGCTGAGTAATCTTGCGTAACAACTAACTTCTCTGGTTCAGAGTTCTTCACTTCATCTGAAGATGTTTGTTGTTGGAGGCTTTCATCCCCCTTACCAAATTTCTCCATTTGTTTTGCAAACGCAGAAGTTATTTGTTGTAGGATTTCATCCCCCGGACCTGGTTGTTTACTAACCACCAATGTTGTAATAGTATCTTCTATAGGATGGATTGTATTCGTAGGTACGTCTTCAACATTACTGTTGTTTATTTTACAATGAGCTTCTGATAAATTTTCCATGTGTATAATGGTCGCTTGGATATCCGTAAAATTCTCAAACATGACTTTGGACAATTCCGCCGGGGTAATGATTCCTTCTTGGAGCACATAAATACGTTCAATGTCCTCTTCCGATAGTTTGGTATCATAGAAAAACTCAATCATGTCCTTGATAGTAGTATTGGAGCAATTACGAAACTTGGCGATGACATCAATTCTTCCTGGACGAATAAGTGCACTGTCCAAGGTATCTGGATGATTGGATGTCATTATCACAATACGTCCAGGATTTTCCAATACACCATCCAGTAAATTCAATAAAAAAGACAAATCAACCTTGTTACTGTCTTCGTATTTTTTTTGTGGTTCTTTGTTAAGATCATCACTACTCATGATGGGTTCTGGTTGATTCACATTCATTTTTAATGTACGTTCCATGACAATATCACTTTGACAATCCACATCTTCAAGTACATAAATACGTTGGTCCAAGGGAATACAGTAGGTTTCTGTTTGTCCCAAGATGGGATTAATCACACTCAAATTTTCATTGAAAAAAAGATTTTCTAATTGCGTCTTGGTCATATCATTGTTTAAATTGATGTTACAAATATGACGGTTGGTTTCGTTGGCTAGACACTTGATGGTGGACGTTTTTCCTGTTCCCGGGGCTCCAGATAATAAGAGTCCAAGAGTGTATGGGATTCCTTTTTCGTCATACCATTTCCGATTTTTACAAAAGAAATTTACGCGGTTACGAATGACTTCTATATCTTCACCGAACAAATTGGAGAACTTGCGGTTCGTCTGAAATTGCTTCATAACAAACACAAAATACGGTGGTAATGCTGCCAAATTTTTTTGTTTTTCTATATTCATGGGTACCGTAAGTTGATGCATATTAAAATAATATCGTTTGTTGCCTAATTTGTTCTTCACATGAATGGCGTATTTATGTTTAATATCATCCAAGTAATTACGCAATTGGTCCGTTGTCTTGGTAAAACTATATACCTCAATGACTTGTACAATGGATGCGGAATTACCTGTTGAACCCGAACCGGAATTGACATTGGTGGATGTACTCGTATCGTCGGAAGATTGCGTCATACGTGCAAACACTTCGTCGTCAATATTGATGACATCTTTTTGATTCAAAATAAAGTTTTCGCGAACATAACTGACATGAGTCGTATTCTTACTATTGGTAATAAAGTCCAATATTGCATGACCTAAAATATTATCAGGATTGTTCACATTGACGGTAATGGTAATGGATGCTGTTTTCTTTTTTATTTTGTTGTCGGTCAAGTCTTTCGTAACACCGGACAAATCCTTTTTTAAATTATCTATTTTGTCGGAATATTTTTTCGTCAAAAAATTAATAAGCGTGGGGGCTTGTTTGAACACAAAATCAACTACACTGGTAGCCACGAAAACATACATCATAGAAAACATATCATGATTTCCTTGTGAATTTGTATTACTTCTTCCTCCGTTCATGTTATTAAACATCAACATCGTCATCATATTTGATTTCAGCGAATCCATCATATTGTTTGATGAACCACCCATAGTAGGTGGAATTGCATTCATGATATTAATAGTTTATATGTAGTAAATTTTATATGTTTTATTAGATGTCAAATCCAATCCATACAGGCATTGAACCCGTCCACGATTGAATGTTTGAAAAGTGCATGTAGCACATGTTTGTATTCATATTTTACTATAATTTTGTACATATTGTTTTTTCCGGGGGTAAAATAAACGTTTGTGTTGTGAACATTTGATATGGGGTCATACGTATAGAATTTTTCAGGAATGGTTTGTAATATGACATATCTCGCGTCATCTTTACGGATCTGATTCATAAAAACACCGTTTCTCCATCGCATTTTTCCCGTATATCTCACGATTTTATCTATGATGTCTATCGGGGTATTTTTCCAAACTTCTTTGAAGTTAGTTGTTGGAGGCTTACAGCCTTCTGACCAAACTTCTTTGAAGTTAGTTGTTGGAGGCTTACAGCCTTCTGACCAAACTTCTTTGAAGTTAGTTGTTGGAGGCTTACAGTCTTCTGACCAAACTTCGTTCATCTAATTATATTTATATTCATTTTTTTATATATAAAGAAATCGGATGATTTATCTATCATGGGAAAGTGTGAAACTGCTTCGGCATCCGTGGGTATCAAAATACAACTATGTGATCTGATTTCACAAATCAGTGAAACTAACTTTGCACAAATCAAAACCATCTTAGAGGATGGCTTTCTTGAGGACGAAAATGAAATGTTAAATGATACATATCACACCATTATTTATTCGCATTTTTTACCAGACAATTATCTAGAATACAAAACGAACCTAGAAGAAAAAATAGAAGAAGAATGCTTATCTACCAATACATTGTTATACCCGATAAAAGACATTTTAGTTACTGAAAGGTGGGGGTACGATAGAACGGGAACCAATGGACTTTCTAGAGATATGGATTTTGATTTGTCTATGGACACGGAACCTTATCAAGAGATTGAAAAAATAAGTATCGTCTTTATTTTGCGACAATATTCAGGTTAGAGAGAGAGAGTGAAAAATTGATTATTATTGATATTAAATAATAATCAATAATACTAACAATAATATACGAAAATGGCATCTATGATTCCCAAGGCACTGTTCTCGGCACATCCAATGTTAGATAGAATGTTCAATCCGGCTTATGAATCCAATCATAATAACAATGTTCCTGGTTCAAGAAACCGTTTTACAACCGACTGTCATATCAATGGTGAATATTTTCGTTCTAGAACAAACAATCAATATTTTTGTGTAGTAGATAAAAACGTAAAGGTTGGAGAATTATCAGAGTTTATGGGAGACTTTCGTCAAATACACAATGCATTAGGTACACGTAATTACCATCCAGATAAACATGTCATTTTACGTTTGGAATTTGCCAGAAACAAGGAATATTTTGTAGAAAGTTACCAAGCGATTAGCATAAAAAATCCAGATGTCACGGTGATGAATATGCCACTGAAAGAGTTATTATTAATTACACCAAAATTTGAAGAATTACCTCGTCAATAAAGGATGTAAATTATCAATTAGACGAAAACTTGTACGACCGTAGGTCGGTAAAGTTTCGTAGGGATGTCGGGAACGCAGTGGAGACATCATATCCGTCAAAATACAAATAAATACGTTCAATCAGTTCTGTATTTTGTTCTGTTTCAATACGT
>Ga0031655_10002320_pt1 | contig 11037 bp, 10 predicted proteins | sample FrelakmetHBP12HB_FD_55187 | JGI IMG/M metagenome (GOLD analysis project Ga0031655, IMG submission 55187) | Freshwater lake sediment microbial communities from the University of Notre Dame, USA, for methane emissions studies -HBP12 HB | ecosystem: Environmental > Aquatic > Freshwater > Lake >... | reverse complement strand
ATCGGGACTTTCCCGGTCTTTCCAGATCATCAACAATTTTCCGAAGATGACGGTTTATTGGAATGTGCGAAGCGCGGTGGTCTCCAGGTTCAACCGCCGTTTTAACTGGACCACCATTTTGGATTGGGACAAGGAGATCGAGCGGGAATGCGATCGCGTGATTGACCTCCTGTCCCTGTCGGATGTTCGGGATGTTCCGGCCTCGGAGTTGAGCTACGGGAAGCAGCGGCACCTGGAGTTGGCATTAACGATTGCGCGAGAACCCATTCTCATCATGCTCGACGAGCCCACGGCGGGGCTCAATTCAGAGGAGACGAGAAACGCGGTCCAGCTCATCAGACAGCTTACGGAGGGAAAGACGCTTTTCATGGTGGAGCACGACATGGACGTGGTCTTTAACCTTGCCGATCGAATCACGGTGCTCAACTACGGCCGGATCTTGGCCACCGGCGCACCGGATGTCATTCGAATGAATGAGCAAGTGAAGAAGGCTTATCTTGGGAGGAAGTAACGTGTTCTTCGAAGTCGACGAGATTCACACTTTTCTTGGCAAGAGCCATATCCTGGATGGCGTCTCCCTGAAGATCGAAAAGGGAGAGATTGTGGCCCTCCTGGGCCGTAATGGCGTTGGCAAGTCCACCACCCTGAAATCGATCATCGGGCTCGCCCGCCCGGAAAAAGGGTCGATCCGGTTCAAGGAGGCAGAGGTTCTGGGCCTGAGGTCCCATGAGATCTGCCGGCGGGGGATTGGCTACGTACCTGAGGAGCGCCGGATCTTCCCCCATTTGACGGTGCGACAAAACCTGCTGATAGGAATGAAACCGAACCAGAAGGTCGACCGGCCGTGGACGATCGAAAAGATCTATGCCATCTTCCCGCAGCTCGAGAAGAGGGATCGTCAGAAGGGAGGGAATTTATCCGGAGGAGAACAACAGATGTTGACGATCGGTCGGACCCTGACAGGCAATCCCGAACTGATCTTGGTGGATGAGCCGATGGAGGGTTTGAGTCCGCTCCTCGTGGAGGTCGTGGCCCAGATCCTTCGCCAGATCAACGAGGAGGGGGGCTCCATGCTCCTTGTAGAGCACGCGATCGATGTGGCCCTCGATCTGGCAAGGCGAGCCTATGTGATGTCCAAAGGGAAGATCGTTTTTGAGGGCACAAGCCAGGAGCTTTATGCTGACGAAGGGGTGAGAAAGAAGTACCTCGAGATTTGAGAGGGATGGATCCGAGAAAGAAAGGAGGGATACGAAGTTTTCATGAGGCAAAGACCGTTTAGGAGTCGTTTGGATGGAGCCGCATTGGATGGCGTCAAATCAGGGCAAAGAACGAATTTCATACGGATATAGAAAGGAGACTTTTATGGAAAGGACTTTTGCGAAAACGGCGGTGATTTTTTCCTTTTGTCTGGTCTTGGTGTTGACTCTATTCGGAGGGATCACGGGGGCCATGGCTGCAGAGACGATAAAAATCGGCAATCTACAGCCTATGACCGGCCCAATGGAAGCCTATGGCAGAGCCTTTGCTGCAGGGCTTCAGTTTGTCGTGGATGAACAGAATGCGAAAGGAGGCCTCTTAGGCAGGAAAATTGAGATCATCAAGGAGGATAACGAGTTTAAACCCGACGTGGCGGTCCGAAAGGCCAAGAAGCTTATCCTTGAGAATAAGGTCAATTTCCTGGCCAATGCCATGGGCAGTCATATCGCCATCGCATTGAACAAGGTCGCCGCAAGCTCCGAGACTCTCCTTTTCCACTACGGAGCGATGGCCGATGAGATCATGGGGAAGGAGTTCAACCGTTATACGTTCAGGCTCACCACCAATATCTACAATTTAGCCGCCACTCAGGCCCTTTTACTGGCCACTACCCCCTACAGGAAGCTCTACAGCATCAACATGGATTTTGTCACAGGCTACGACACGGACAAGCTCAACAAGGAATTGGTAAAGCGTTATGCCCCGGATGCGACATGGGTGGGAACGGATTTCCATCCCATAGGGACCAAAGACTTCGGCCCCTACATTACGAAGATCATCGCCTCCAAGGCAGACGCCATTGTCAGTCAGACTTACGGCCCCGACTTCATCAGTATGGTCAAAACAGCCCGGGCCATGGGCCTGAAAGCTCCATTTCCCTTTTTCAATTCTCTCGCTAAACATCCCTATCTCTTGAATGAGCTCAAGGACGATGGAGTAGGAATCTATTGGTCGCATGAGTATTCGTTGAGGGTAAAAACGCCTGAAAACGAAGAAATCGTTAAAAGGTACCATGAGCAGCACAAGAACGACAAGGACTTCCTGACCTGGTGGCCCACTTCGGATACCTCCATGGCGCTTCTCGGCTGGAAGATGGTCTTTGCAGCGGTGGAAAAAGCGGGCTCCCTTGATCGCGAAAAAATCATTGAAACGTTTGAGAATAATTTTCAATGGAAGTCACCGGTAGGGTTGTGGACCATGCGAAAATGCGATCACCAGGTTATCCTGCCGACGTTCGGCGGGGTCATCGCGGCTGGACCAAACCCATATTATGATTTTCCCTGGTCGGGGCCGAATATCGTTGAATTCCCAGCCGACAAGGTGGCCCTGCCTCCGACAAGTGCCTACAATTCGAGGTGCCAGTAGAAACACGGCGGCATGATGTTATCCACGCAGGTTACGGTTAGGGTGAGGAAGCCGGTTGAGGTTAGGTCTTGGGGTAAGGGCTAATTTTCTTAGAACCAGCAACCTTGCCCTTGACCGAACTTGTATCCTCACCCGAACCTTTACCAGGAATTGCCATTTCCCACATAACCTTAATACAGAAAGGAGGATGTCATGGAAGGATTTACAAAGGCAGCAGGAATATGCTCCGTCAGTTTCATGGTCATGCTCATCCTGTTCGCCGGGGCCCCGGCGAAAACCATGGCTGCAGACACAATAAAGATTGGTCAGCTCGAACCCTTCTCCGGACCGTTTGAAGCCAACGGCCGGACCTGGAATGTAGGACTCCAATTTGCCGTCGATGAGCAGAACGCAAAGGGCGGCCTCTTCGGCAAGAAGATCGAGGTTCTGACGGAAGATGATGAGGGCAAGCCTGATGTAGCCACCCGAAAGGCGAAGAAGCTCATCCTCGAGAGCAAGGTCGATTTTATCACCAGCGGTTTCGGCAGCCATATTGCCATAGCTTTGAACAAGGTGGCTACAGCCTCCAAGATCATCTACATCAACTATGCATCGTTTACGAACGAAATCCAGGGCAAGGAGTTTACCCCTTATGCTTTCAGGGTATGCCAGAATATCTACAGCACGAACACAGCCTTGGTTCTTCTCATGGCCAGCAAGCCTTATCGGAAATTTTATCACATCGCTCCGGATTATGTTTCAGGCTACGACAACGACAAGGTCATTAAGGAGCAGATGAAGATTCACATGCCGGATGCTCAGATCGTAGGAACGGACTTCTTTCCCCTTGGGAGCACCAAGGACTATGGCCCCTATATTACGAAGATTATCGCCTCCAAGGCGGACGCAGTGATCGCTTCGAGTTTCAGCTCTGACCTCATCAACTTCGTCAGACAGGCCCGGGCCATGGGTCTCAAGTCCCCGTTTCCCATTTTCGCGGCACTTTCAAAGCACCCCTACATCATCAATGAACTCAAGGACGACGCGGTGGGGGTATATTACGCATATGAGTATTCTTTAAGGGTGAAAACTCCGGAGAACGAGGAGATGGTCAAAAGGTTTCACGAGCAGCATAAGAACGATAAGGACTTTCTGACTCAGTGGCCTTTTGCAGATTGCGCGCTGGCCATTCTCGGCTGGAAGATGACCTTTGCGGCGATAGAGAAGGCTGGCTCTCTCGATCCTGAGAAGATCATCGGAACCTATGAGAATTTTCAGTGGAAGTCGCCGGTTGGGCTGTGGACGATGCGGAAATGCGATCACCAGGTCATCTTGCCGATGTTCGGCGGGATGATCGAGGGCGGGCCAAACCCGTTCTATAAGTTTCCCTGGGCAGGGCCGAATGTCATCGAGTTCCCGGCCGAGAAGGTAGCCATACCCGCAACGCCTGAGTACAATCCAAGGTGTCGGTAGAAGCGCAGCTACGAGAGCGAGGGTGTATAGAAACAAGTTGGGAATCTGCTCCTCAATTGAAGCCTCGGGATTCAGGTTTCTATGAAGGTAGCTGATCCCAGAGTTTATGAACGAAGATAAACGCGGAGGTGATCTTATGAAAAGAATGTTCTGGATCATGGCTGTGACATTTCTCTTTTTTTCACTAACTTTGGCCTCTACTACGAGCCGTGCTCAGGAAAAGGCGATCACGCTCAATTTCGCCAGTTTCTTTCCCGGCGAGAATAAGGTTAGTCTCCTGATGGATCAGTGGGGTAAGGAGGTGGAAAAGAGAACGAACGGCAAGGTAAAGGTGACCTATTTCGCCGGAGGCACGCTTGCTCCTGCCGGGCAGATCTATCAGGCCGTTGTCAAAGGGATTGCGGATATTGGATTGAGTTTCATGGGTTATACCTGGGGACGGTTTCCTCTCAGCGAAGTGATCGAACAGCCCATCGGTTACAAAAGCGGGTATGTGGGGACGAAATTGGCAAACGAATTCTACAAGAAGTTCAAGCCAAAGGAATACGATGACGTAAAAGTTCTATTCCTCCACACCTCTCCGCCTCATTTACTGTTTACCAAGAAACCTGTCAATCGCCTGGAGGATTTGAAGGGGCTCAAGATAAGAACGAACAGTCCGGTCGCCAAGGCCTTAGGCGCTGTCCAGGTGGGAATGCCCATGTCAGATGCCTACGACGCCCTCTCAAAAGGTGTTGTTCAGGGGATCATCGGTCCCTATGAACCGATGAAGGGCTTTAGACTGGCTGAGGTCGTTAACCACAGCATCGAATATGGCTCAGCTTTCGTGGGCGGTGCTTTCGTGGTGATGAATAAGGGCAGATGGAACGCCTTCCCGGCAGAGATCCAGAAGACGATCGAAGAGATCGATGTGGATTACATAGAAAAACTGGGAATGCTTTGGGACGAATACGATAAAGAAGCGAAGGATTATTTCATCGAAAAGGGAGGCAAGGTCATTGTTCTCTCCAAGACGGAAGCCGATCGTTGGGCGCAGGCGGTTCGGCCGGTCCTTGACGATTACCTCAAGGAGATGAAATCGAAGGGCCTGCCCGGAGATGAGGCTTTAAAGTTCTGCATGGATTACTTGAAGGCACACCAGAATTGAGAAAGAAGCGGGGTATGCCCTGCATACCCCGCTCAAACGTTAGGTCTGCTTCTGGTTTCCGGAACCGAGTCGGCTGCCGCAGTATACCGGCGGAGCAGAGTTTGGAGGTGAGGAGAACGAATGGAAAGACTACTTCAAATCGTTTCGACAATGAATAAACCTCTGACCGTGGTTGCAGGGAGCGCTTTGGCCTTCGTCATATTGGTTACGGTGGCCGATGTGATCATGAGGTTTTTCGGAAGCCCCATCACTGGCACCTATGAACTGGTCTGTTTTTCGGGTGGAGTCCTCTTTTGTTTTTCCATTCCTTTAACATCGTGGGTAAACAGTCAAATCCAAGTGGAATTTTTGGTCATGAAATTCCCTCCAGGGAGCAGGAAGGTTCTCCAAGTGGTCACGAAGTGCCTGGGGATCGTGCTGTTTCTGCTCATCACCTGGAACGTTGTTCTTTTAGGGAATGATCTAAGAGAGGCCGACCAAGTTACCCAGGTGCTGAGACTCCCCTTCTATCCGGTCGCCTATGGCATGGCAATCTGCGGCATCCTTCAATGCCTTGTGCTCCTGTGTGATATCGTGAAAATCATTGGAGGGAAAAATGAGTGAGACGATGATTGGCCTTATCGGCTTAGCCTTGTTGTTGGTGATGTTTCTCTCAGGCATGGAATTGGGTTTTTCCATGGCCATGCTTGGGTTTCTGGGGTTCACTTATGTCGTATCGCCGAAGGCGGGTCTCAGCTTATTGGCTCACGATATCTTCGATGCCTCGACCTCCTATAGTTACACGGTTGTGCCAACCTTTATGTTTATGGGGATGGTTGCTTTTAACGCGGGGATCGCAAGGCAATTGTATCTCACTGCGTATCGATTTTTTGGGCACATCCCCGGAGGATTGGCCATGGCGACTGTCGGAGGAGCGACCGCTTTTGGGAGCATCACCGGATCCCCTACGGCAACCTCGGCAACCTTCGCCTCCGTTGCCATTCCGGAGATGGACCGATATAATTACGACAAGAGACTATCTACAGGAGTGGTCGCTGCCTCCGGATGTCTGGGCCCCCTCATTCCGCCCAGTAATCCCCTTATTATTTATGGCATCATTACAGAACAATCGATCGGGAAACTGTTCACCGCCTCTTTGATTCCAGGGGTGATCGTTTCTTTGCTTTTTCTGTTGACTGTTTATGGATGGTGCAGGATCAATCCGAGCATTGGCCCTAAGGGTGAAAGGTCGTCGTGGCTGGAAAGGATATCCTCCTTACGAAAATCGGCGCCCGTTGTTATTATCTTTATCGTCGTGGTGGGAGGGTTGATGATCGGTCTCTTCACACCCACGGAGGCGGGGGGTTTTGGAGCCTTTGCCGTTACCCTTTTGTGCTTTGTCAAAAGGGAGATCAACTGGAGCGGGCTCGTCAAATCGATCGTAGAAACTCTGCGGTCTTCCTGTATGATTCTGGTTCTCATCGTCGGTTCTATCATATTCGGGCATTTTATTGCAGTGACGAAGATTCCTATGGCTGCCGCGGATTGGATCTCCTCGTTGCCGCTGGATCGCCACCTCATTGTGGTTCTCATCGCTTTGGCGTATCTGGTGGGCGGCTCATTTATTGATGACCTCGCATTCATGGTCCTTGCGACCCCCATCTTCTATCCGGTCATTTTGAAACTTGGTTTTGATCTCATCTGGTTTGGAGTATTCCTCCAGATCGTGGTCATGATCGGGGTGATCATCCCGCCTGTGGCGATTAACGTTTTCATTGTCAAGAATATCGCCAAAGTGCCTTTAGGCGTAGTCTATGCGGGAACCCTTCCATTTACGATCGGACTGAGTCTCTGCGCACTTTTGTTATTGCTGGTCCCCCAGATTGCCCTTTTCCTCCCATCCCTCTTGGGTCTGTAGAAGGGAATCCGAGTTTGGGACGTGTGACAGGGCTTGCGGACCTGACTTGGATCTTAGCGAACCATGATATCTTTGATACATCGGCCTGGAGGGATATAGGAACCGGATGAGGAGAACCGGGACTTTTGTCAAATCTCTCCGAAATGGTATCGAAAACTCTTTACGGAAAGGAACATGAAATGGAACGAAAGAAGATTACAATTCCAGACCTCTATCAAAAGAAGCAGCAAGGCATAAAAATGGTTAACGTCGTCTGTTACGACTACATCATGGCGTCCTTGGCCGACCAGGCGGGGATCGATACGATCCTCGTTGGAGACTCGGCCGAAATGGTGATGATGGGGAGGCCCAACACCCTCTCGATCTCGGTAGAGGAGATGATCTATCACTGCAAAGGCGTGATGCGGGCGGTCAAATCAACGTTTGTCGTAGGGGATATGCCGTTCCTCTCCTACCAGACCAGCATCCGGGATGCCGTCTACAACGGAGGCCTCTTCATGAAGCATGGAGAAGTGGACGCCATTAAAATCGAGGGCGGACAGGAAATTGTGCCCATCATTAAAGCAATGTTCGAGGGCGGCATTCCCGCTGCCGGAAGCATTGGGCTAACGCCCCAATCTCTCTGGAGATTCGGAGGGTACAAGGTCCAGGGAGCCGACGCCACCACCGCCAGCAAGCTGATCGAGGATGCGCTCGCCCTCGAAGCTGCAGGCGCCTTCGCTGTTTATCTGGAATTGGTGCCCGATCGCGTATCGGAGCTGATCACGAAAAGACTGAAAGTCCCCGTGTTCGGAATCGGGTGCGGACCCCATGTGGATGGACAATTCCTGAACATTTATGATCTCGTCGGCATGTTCGATCGGTTCACTCCGAAGTTCGTAAAGAAATACGGGAACCTTTCCCAGGAGGTGGTCAAAATGCTGCATCAGTATCGAGAGGAAGTGGAGAAGGGCGTCTTCCCCGGGGCGGAACATAGTTTTCACGTCAAGGACGAAGTCCTGAAGACGATTGAAAAAAAATAGCGCAAATTGGAAAATTAGTCCCGCGAAACGAGGGACAAAATTAGCATTGAAGACCTATCAAAAGCCACTTGAAAGCAACTAAGGTTTTAAGGAGGAACCATGCTAAAGAAGATTCGTCACATCGGAATCATGGGGGAAGAGTTTGAGCGGGCCCTCGAAAGATTTAAGGGTTTTGGGCTTTCCTGCACAGAAACGAAGGAGATCAAGGAGATTGGTGCCAAGATCGCCTTTTTGCCCATCGGGGACACGATGCTTGAGTATATCTGCCACACAGGGCCAGCCAAAACAGAGGATACCATGAGCCGCGTGGTTCGGGAGCAGAAGGGCACCATCAACCACCTCTGTTTTGAAGTCGATGACCTGGGGGCTACGATCAAGGATTTCGAGAAGAATGGGGCAAGGATTGTGGAAGGCTGTCCAAGACCCGGAGCCCATGGCCGCGTCGCCTTTTTCTATCCCGAAACCACAGAAGGGATCCTGATTGAGCTCTGTGAGGTATAGGGGCAGCCCTGTCGACTATGGGCTCCCCGGCGAAGAGGCCTTGAAATTCTGCGTCGACTATCTGAAGACAAACCAGAAATAGGAAGGGAGATTTCTATCTTGGGCAAGAATGGTATATCAGGATTGAATACGATTCGATGAAATAAACGGATCAAGGAGGAAAAGATGACGACGAATACTAAGAAGCAGGTCCCCTGCCGGGACGGTTTATGGAACACGCCTTCATCGCCCGGTGAGAAGCCACAACTGATTGGCAGTAAGTGTTCCGATTGCGGAGAGGTTTTCTTCCCTGTTAATCCGGTCTGTAATAACTGCCAGAGCCAGAACCTGAAAGAGATTAAATTGAGCCGCAGGGGAAAAGTCTGGAGTTATACCACTGTGATGTTAGCTCCGCCTGCGTATAAAGGACCCGTCCCGTTTGATCTTGGCTATGTGGAGCTGCCGGAGGGAGTCAATATCTATACCCGATTCTTAGGCGCTGAGCCTGGAACGTTTAAAATAGGTCAGGAAGTCGAGCTCGATATCGATGTGATGCAGAGGGGTGCTGAAGGCAATGAGATTTTGGGATATTGTTTTATTCCCGTTCGGGAATAAGGGGGGAAAGGAGCTTCGTTCCAATGAGAGAAGTAGCCATAGCCGGTGTAGGTTTGGTTAAGTTTGGCAGGTATGATGGGCAAAAAGGGCGGCCGTATAAAGACATCTATGAGTTAGGGGCCGAGGCCATCATCAAGGCTTTAAAGTATGCTGATATGGAGTGGAAGGATATACAGGTTGCTTACGGCGCCAGTATGTTTGGAGGGTTGGGAGTTCCGAACCAGTGTACTTCTCGATTGGGTATGCCTGGCATACCCATCACCACGGTGGAAGGTGCTTGTACTTCTTCACAACAAGGCATGAGGCAAGCCTACCTGGATATCTCCAATGGGTTGTATGATGTCGGTCTTGCTTTTGGCGTTGAGAAAATCCCCCCTGGCCTGATAGCAGATACGCTGGCTCCCGTATGGCAGTTGATGATGGGATTCAATCTGCCGGGAGCGTATGCCATCGAGACAAGGAGGTATATGGAAGAGCGTGGAGCAACAGAAGAGGACATCGCCCGGGTAGCCGTGATGGAACGTAAGAATGCCATTATGAATCCCAATGCTTTCTGGTACCAGGGACCGGCGATTACTGTGGAAGAAGTTCTCAATTCTCGTATGATCGCATCACCGATACGATTCTTGATGGCGACCGCGAATGCGGACGGAGCCGCCGCTGCCATTATCTGCAGCAAAGATAAGCTCAAGTCAACGGCGAAGACGGTGACCATCGCTGCCTCGGCTCACGCGACTGCACCTTATGGCTACAACGTATTGGGTATGAGCAGCCATGAAAAAGTGAACCCCAAATGTACTGAGATCGCTTGTAAGGAGCTCTGGGAAAAATCGGGCTATGGTCCGGAGGATATGGATGTCATTCAGCTCTATGAGGCCATGGCCTCCGGGTTTCTGTGGGACGCCGAAGACTGCGGTTTTTGCGGGCCCGGAGAAACTGCAAGGCTGGTAAAAGAGGGGNATTTTGAGATCGGTGGAAAGAAACCGGCGAATACAGACGGGGGTTTGATGGGAAGGGCGCATCCGACAGGCGCTACGGGTCTCGCCCAGATCATTGAGCTTTTTTTTCAATTGCGGGGAGAAGCAGGCCCAAGGCAGGTTCCCGGAGCCAAGATTGCATTCAACCATTGTCACGGTGGTGGACCGAATGGTCTATGCCATGTGCTGAAAAGATAACGCATAACCCCACCTAACCTCCCCTTACCTCAAGGGGAGGGACATACCCCCTCTTGGGTCAAGAGGGGGGAGGGGGAGTTAAGTTCGTTGCAAGGGTGTCCGTTCTATTATGAGACAATTGATACATCACCGGGACCTCCGAGCCGCCAAATAGAAAAAATTGCCTTCTCTGCGTCCTTGGCTCTGCGGTGAAAGTGCCATTTTCGATAAGAGTGATATCTATTGAACAAATGAGGAAAGGGAGGTTCATCCAATGAGAGAAGTCGCCATCGCCGGCGTGGGATTGACTAAATTTGGCAGGTATGATGGGAATAAGGGGCGACCCAGAAAGTTATACCCTGAGTTGGGTGGTGAGGCTATCTTCAAGGCTTTGCAATATGCCAACATGGATTGGAAGGAGATACAGGCGGCATTTGGGGGCACCTATTACGGAGGGTTGGGGGGTACTCACCAGTGTGTTGAAAGGGTAGGTCTGACCGCGATACCCATTGTCAACATATTTTCCGGCCATGCCTCAGAAGCAGCTTTGAGGCTGGCTTACATACGAGTGGCTCTCGGAACCTATGATGCTGTTCTGGCGGTTGGTGCCGAGACACTTCCTGCCGGGCTGCTGGACAACCAAGCCAT